>OUNO011323125.1_pt1 | contig 60781 bp, 54 predicted proteins | sample 1779811 | NCBI WGS metagenome assembly OUNO01 (sample SAMEA3914804, study PRJEB12502) | metagenome | biome: forest; material: soil | place: Canada | collected 2010-06-25 | depth 0.3 m
CACCAACACCAACACCAACACCAACACCAACACCAACACCAACACCAACACCAACACCAACACCAACACCAACACCAACACCAACACCAACACCAACACCAACCTGTACGCCGGCTCCTACTCCGACATGCACCCCGACTCCATATCCAGTCCGGGTGAACAAACTACAGTAACGAATGCCTAGAATAGAAACAGATCTGCTCTTCCGATGAAGACAGATCTGTTTCTATTCAAAATTACGCTTTTCCGACTAGTGTCGAACCTGGTTTAATGAAGGTTTTTGCAAGTGATGTATCTGTTTTAAATAGCTACACTCCTCCACCAGTTTGCGATCCCATTTTCCAAGATCGGCAGCAGCATCATAGGTACTCTGAAAGAACCTCATCACCACTTCGTCGGGAGCAGCGCTTTTTCTAACTGCCTCATACGGAAGCAAATACTCTTTTAATTTTTCATTGAAAATCGCATTAAATGGTTCGACCTTGACGCGTTCAAAACCTTTTGGCATCGGGTAGGCGTAACAGTAAAACGCAGCTTCGGGATACATTTCGTTTCCTGGCCAGAAACCACAACTGCTCACTTCGTGCGAGTAAGCTTCCCGGGTTACAAGATCCGGAAGGTGCGGAAATCCGCCTGGGTGTTCCGGCGCCCGTCTGCCGGAGAAACGAGTGACCGCGAGGTCCATGCTTCCCCAGAAGAAGTGAACTGGACTTACCTTCCCCTCGAATCCCGAACGGAATTCTTTCATCAAACGATCGGCTTGAACCAGAACGAGCCAGAAATCATGAGCGGCATCCGGATCATAAGGACGAACAAACTTGTCTTCCGTGAAGGGTATCTCATCCATCATCTCATTTGGACGGCCATAGATGGAGCACTCCACTCCGGTGTCATCGAGAACACGAAAAAGTCGTTCATAAAATGAAGAACCGCTCTCTGAACGCAGTGGAATGCGGACAGGCTCGCCGTCACTTCGGTTCATGACCAGACAATGATCGACGAAATCAAATTCCAGAGAAAACGATCGCTCTGGATCGTGCATCACCGATGTAGAGAGTCCTCTCGGAGTGACGTAAAAAGTAACGTGCCAGGAGTGATTGATCCAAGGCATCTTTACGAGCTTGATCTTACCCACAATCTGAAACCAGCGATGGATCGTATCGTAGGTATCCTTGCTCTTCTGATAGTTCAGTACAGGCCAGAGTTTCGATGTTTCCATAACTCTCTGAGTTGCAAGAATTGCGCAAACCGACAAAAAAGGCAGCTGATCTGTGTGAGTGTTTCAAAATCGTAGCTCTGGCCTCGAACTTGCTTTAAAGCCCTGCTGGAAGGGACACAAAATGTCAAACAGCAGCGAGCCCGGGCATAAGTCCACCCGTCGATGGATCTGGCTTTCCGCTATTCTGGTCATCGGAATCCTCACCTTCGTTGTAATCCGGCATCAGGAAAAAATCTCGGAAGCGAAAAACGCAAAACCTCCTGTTCATCCGATTCCAGTCTCCACCACTGTGGCAAAAACGGGTGATATCGGCGTCTATCTCGATGCATTGGGGTCGGTTATTCCCAGAACCCTTTCCAACATCACTCCTCGCGTTCAAGGTCAAATTACCCAGGTTTTTTATAAAGAAGGGCAATTTGTCCACAAGGGCGACAAACTGGTGGAAATTGATCCAAGGCCCTATCAAGGAGTGGTGTTGCAGGCCGAAGGACAACTAGAGCACGACAAGGCACTGCTAAAACAATCACAAATCGATCTCGAGCGTTACAAAAAAGCCTACGTAAAGAATGCCATTCCAAAACAACAACTGGATGATCAGGTTCAAATCGTTTTTCAAAACGCAGGAACCGTCAAAGCAGATGAAGGTACGCTCGCGAACGCGAAAGTGAATCTTGAGTACTGCAATATCATTGCTCCGGTCGACGGCCTGGTGGGCCTTCGTCTGGTTGATAAGGGAAATACAGTGGCGGCCTTCAGCACCAATGCACTCGTGGTGGTGACCGAAATCCAGCCAATCGACGTTGTCTTCAGTCTCTCAGAGGATCATGTGGATGCCGTACAAGCTCAGATCCGGACGGGGAAAAATCTCGAAGTGGATGTGTATGATCGAACCCAGCAGAAAAAGATTTCCACCGGAAATCTTCTCACCCTGGACAACGTGATTGATCCGACCACCGGAACCGTAAAACTGAAAGCCGAATTTCCAAACAAGGAAAAGCTTCTCTTCCCGAATCAATTCGTCAATGCCCGCCTTCTGGTTGAAACCAAGACCCATCAAGTTCTCGTACCCACCGCCGCCATTCAGCACGATGTTCAGGGGGCTTTCGTTTACGTCGTGACCAGCGACCAGGTAGTGAAACTGAGAAAGGTTCAATCTGGCGTGACGGATGGAAAAGTGACCGCAGTCGAAGGACTGAAAGAGGATGAAGTAGTTGCACTCGACGGGTTTGACAAGCTTCAGGACGGAATCAAGGTCTCCGTTAAAAACGAGGAAAAAGCAAACCCTCCGGAAGTGCCAAAAACGCTTCCGCCGGGAAAACCCATGGCTAGCAGCGAGGCTTTGTGAATCCATCGCGTCCCTTCATTCTGCGTCCGGTGGCAACAGCACTTCTGATGATCGCAATTCTGCTCGTCGGTTGGGTGGGATTTCGCCAATTGCCGGTTTCTGCTCTCCCTCAGGTGGACTATCCGATCATTCAAGTCATGACCTTCTACCCGGGAGCAAGTCCTGACGTGGTCGCTTCAGGAATCACAGCCCCTCTGGAACGACAATTCGGACAAGTTCCGGGTTTAAGCCAAATGACTTCCAGCAGTTCCGGGGGCGCGTCGGTGATTGTGCTTCAGTTCCTGCTTGATCTCAATATCGACATCGCGGAACAGGAAGTACAGGCGGCCATCAATGCTGCTCAAACTTATCTCCCGCCCGATCTTCCCATTCCGCCGGTTTACACGAAGACAAACCCGGCCGATGCACCGATCATGACGCTTGCCCTGACTTCGAAGACCCTGGCACTTTCAAAAGTCGAAGACATTGCGGACACGAGACTGGTGCAGAAAATTTCCCAGCTCCCGGGGGTGGGCCTTGTGACCATCAGCGGGGGCCAGAAGCCAGCGGTCAGAATTCAGGCAAATACAACGGCACTCTCCTCTTATGGAATCAATCTCGAAGACTTGAGATCAGCTCTCATGGCCACGAGTCTTGATTCTGCAAAAGGAAACTTTGATGGGCCGAAACAAAGCTATCAGATTGATGCAAATGACCAGTTACTAGACAGCACGGGTTACAAGAACGTGATTGTCACCTATCGGAACGGATCTCCGGTGAAACTCTCAGATGTCGCTCAAGTGATCGACGGAGTGGAGAATACAAAGCAGGCCGCTTGGATGAATGAGACTCCGGCAGTGATCATCAACATTCAACGTCAGCCGGGTGCAAACATCATTCAAGTCGTCGACAGTATCCACAAACGTCTTTCCAACCTGAAGGCGAGTTTACCTTCCGGAATCGACCTTCAAGTTCTGACGGACCGAACCACCACTATTCGAGCTTCAGTCAAAGATGTCGAGTTCGAACTCATGCTGACCATCGCCCTCGTGGTCATGGTGATCTTTCTCTTTCTCAGAAATTTTTCGGCAACCCTCATTCCAAGCGTCGCGGTCCCACTCTCTCTCGTGGGTACCTTCGGGGTGATGTACGTCGCAGGTTACAGCCTGAACAACCTGACCTTGATGGCCCTCACGATCTCGACTGGATTTGTGGTCGACGACGCCATTGTGATGATCGAAAACATCATGCGCTATATTGAAGAGGGAGAGACACCACTTCAGGCTGCACTCAAGGGATCAGAACAAATCGGTTTCACCATTGTATCCCTCACCATTTCCCTGATCGCAGTGCTGATTCCACTCCTCATGATGGGAGACATCGTCGGACGACTCTTCCGCGAATTCGCCATCACCCTGAGTGTCACCATTCTTACTTCAGCCTTTGTCTCCCTGACTCTGACTCCGATGCTTTGTGCGCGCCTGTTAAAACATCAAAAGGAAAAAGAACAAAGCCGATTCTATAAACAAACCGAAAAAGCATGGGATAAGTTTTCCGGATTCTATGCACGGACCTTGACATGGGTGTTGAAGCATCAACCTGCGACGCTGATTGTTGCCTGTGCCACCTTGGTCCTCACCATCATGCTCTATCTGATTGTGCCAAAGGGGTTCTTTCCGGTTCAGGATACCGGAGTGATTCAGGGGATTTCAGAAGCGGCTGAAACCATCTCGTTTCCCGCAATGGCGGAGAAACAGCAGGAGCTTGCTTCAATCATCCTGAAAGATCCGCACGTCGCGAGCCTTTCTTCGTTCATCGGAGTCGATGGAATCAACACCACTCTCAATTCGGGCCGGATTCAGATCAATTTAAAACCGATGGATGAACGAGGCATTTCGGCAACCGAGGTGATCCGCGAGCTTCAACCCAAACTGACCGGCATAAAAGGAATCAGTCTTTATCTTCAACCGGTTCAGGATCTGACCGTCGAAGACCGCGTGAGCCGGACTCAGTATCAATACACGCTCTCGAGTCCGAATCAGGAGGAGCTGAATCTGTGGACGGACAAATTTGTTGAAAAGCTGAAAACCCTGCCTGAATTGACAGACATCGCAACTGATCAACAAAACAAAGGGAGAGCAGCAACACTCGTCATCGATCGCAATACCGCTTCAAGGCTGGGCATCACGCCCGCAATGATCGACAACACCCTGTACGATGCCTTCGGGCAACGGCAGGTTTCGACCTTGTATACCGATGTGAACCAATACCATGTGATTCTGGAAGCGCTTCCGGAATTTCAAATCAATCCGGAAAAATTGAATAACATCTATGTGCGTACTCAGGCCGCTGCCCAGATTCAGCCTCAGGCAAGTCCGGGCGCTCCGGTGACCGGAAGTCCAACACCCGCACAGAGCGGTACTCCCTCCGCACTTGCGAGCATGAATGCTGTTCCACTCAGCACCTTTACTCATTTCGAAACCAAGCCCTCACCTTTATCCATCAACCACCAGGGACAGTTCCCGGTCGTCACTTTGTCCTTCAACTTGAGCAAAGGTGCGTCTCTGGGCGCAGCCACTCAGGCCATTGAACAGGCGAAGGATGAGATGAACATGCCGCTCAGTATTCAGGGCGCGTTTCAAGGATCCGCAGCCTCATTTCAGGCTTCTCTTGCAAATGAGTCTCTTCTGATTCTTGCAGCTCTCGTCACCGTCTATATTGTTCTGGGTATTCTGTACGAGAGTTTCATTCATCCGATCACCATTCTCTCAACCCTGCCGTCTGCCGGAGTCGGCGCCTGTCTTGCCCTTCTCATCACCCGAACCGAACTCGACATGGTTTCCCTGATCGGAATCATTCTTCTCATCGGGATTGTGAAGAAAAACGGGATCATGATGATCGACTTTGCTCTCGACGCCGAACGGAAAGAGGGTAAGAACTCGACAGATGCCATCTACCAGGCGAGTCTTCTTCGCTTTCGTCCAATCATGATGACCACAATGGCCGCGCTCCTTGCCGGAATACCGCTCGCTTTCGGGGGAGGGATCGGATCAGAGCTCAGGCGCCCGCTCGGGATTGCGATGGTGGGCGGTTTGATACTGAGTCAGGTTCTCACCCTGTACACCACACCCGTCATCTACATCTTTTTCGACAAAATCGCCCAGCGAATCGCCAAACGAAAAAAATCAGCCCCAACGCCGCCTCCATTCACTCATGGAAAGCCACAAGAAGAAGAGTTGGAGCCTTTTTTTCCCGGACTCGTCCTTGATCCGGAAATGTTAAAGGGCCAAAAGAGAAAACCAGAGGGGGGAACTCCCGCTCAGGCCTGAGACGGGATCAAACACCATGGCACTCAATCTTTCCGCCCCCTTCATTCATCGTCCGGTGGCCACTACTCTGATCACCATCGCGATTGGACTTGCCGGAATTGTGGCATTCGACTTCCTTCCGGTTGCCGCTCTTCCTCAAATCGATTTCCCGACCCTTTCGGTGGCCGCAAACCTTCCCGGGGCAAGCCCGCAGATCATGGCTTCTTCGGTTGCAACTCCGCTTGAAAGACAGTTTGGTCAGATTGCAGGCATCACGGAGATGACTTCTTCGAGTTTTCTCGGAACCACGAGCATCACCCTTCAGTTTGATCTGGATCGAGACATCAATGGAGCCGCTCGGGACGTACAAGCAGCGATCAACGCAGCCAGAAACTATCTTCCCACTAACTTGCCGGCCAATCCGAGTTATAAAATCGTCAACCCGGCCGACGCACCCATCCTGATTCTTGCCATCACCTCAGGAACTTATGACCGTCCGAAATTATTTGATGCAGCTTCCACCATCATCCAGCAACGTCTTTCTCAAATTGAAGGAGTGGGTCAGGTCACGATCGGAGGAGGTGCTCTTCCCGCAGTTCGAGTTGATGTGAATCCCTCCCAGCTGAATAGTTATGGCTTGGGACTTCCAGACGTCGCAAATGTTCTTTCGTCCCAGAACACCAATATCCCCAAAGGACAGCTTTCTAATGGCGAAAGCACCGCCGACATTCTTGCGAACGACCAATTATTGAAAGCGGACCTTTATAAACCGCTGATCATTCGAGCTAACAACGGGGCGGTCATTCATCTTTCAGATATTGCAAACGTCACCGACTCCACCCAGAACATCCGGGCTGCGGGCTATTTGAACGGAAAAGATGCGGTACTTGCAATTGTGTCTAAAGCGCCAGGTGCCAACATTATTGAAACCGTGGATCGGATCAAGGCGACTCTTCCCATGCTGAAAGCGTCCATTCCATCCGCCATGGATCTCACCATTGTGCTCGATCGCACGACCACCATTCGTGCTTCAGTAAGAGATGTGGAGAGGACCCTGGTTATCTCCATAGTACTCGTCATTCTGGTGGTATTCGCCTTTTTAAGAACCTTGCGCGCCACCCTGATCCCGAGCATCGCGGTTCCCATTTCCCTGATCGGTACGTTCGCGATCATGAAGCTCCTTCACTACAGCCTCGATAACCTTTCCCTCATGGCACTCACGATTTCAACGGGATTTGTCGTGGATGACGCAATCGTGGTGATCGAAAACATCACCCGGCATCTGGAAAAGGGAATGAAACCCATGGACGCCGCCCTGAAAGGGGCACAGGAAATTGGTTTCACGGTCCTCAGCATCAGTCTCTCCCTGATCGCAGTCTTCATTCCCATTCTTCTCATGGGTGGCTTGGTCGGGCGTCTTTTCCGTGAATTTGCAGTGACTCTTTCGATCGCGATTATTGTTTCCATGGTGGTCTCACTCACTGCGACTCCGATGATGTGCTCAAGGCTCCTCAGGTCTGAAAAAGAAACCAAGCACACCTGGCTCTATTATCAGAGTGAGCGATTCTTTAATGGAATGCTTGAGTTCTACCGCAGGACACTCACCGTCGTTCTGAGACATCCGGGAATCACACTCACCGTTCTTCTCCTCACCATCGTTTTTAATGGATACCTTTTCATGATCATTCCAAAGGGCTTCTTTCCGGAACAGGACAACGGCACTGTGTTCGGGGGAATTCAAGGCTCTCAGGATATCTCATTTCAAGAGATGGATCGGCTGACTAAAAAATTTGTCGATATCATCAAGAAGGATCCGGCAGTTGAAAACGTCATGGCGTTCATCGGAACCGGTGCGACAAACGGCGGATTTGTCTATCTCGGGCTAAAACCTCTTGGAGCGAGAAAACTGAGTTCGAGCCAGCTCATCGACCGATTGAGACCCCAACTCAGCTCAATACCCGGTGCAAGCGTCTTTCTTCAGGCAGGCCAGGATGTGCGAATTGGCGGACGATTGAGTAACGCCCAATATCAGTACACTCTTCAGAGCGACAATGCTGCAGATCTTGATCAATACGGCCCGATCCTCCTTCAGGAAATGCGAAAGCTTCCCAATCTGGCAGATGTGAACACCGATCAGCAAAACCACGGACTTCAGTCAAAACTTGTCTACGACCGGCCGACCGCCTCAAGAATGGGGATCACTCCGAATCTTTTGAATCAAACTCTCTACAATGGTTTCGGGCAGTCCCTGGTTTCAACGATGTACACACCGGTGAATCAGTATTACGTGGTGATGGAAGTTGCTCCTGAATTCTGGCAAGGGCCCGAAGGATTCCATTCAGTTTATGTGCGCACTCCGGCAGGAAACATGGTTCCACTCGATGCAGTCACCCAGCTAAAAACCAAAACAGCTCCACTTTCCGTGAATCATCAGAGTCAGTTTCCATCAGTCACGATTTCCTTCAATCTCGCGCCCAACATTGCCCTTGGAACCGCTGCAAACGACATTACCGATCTTCAGAAACGAATTGGAATGCCCTCAACCATTCGAGAAACATTCTCAGGTGTTCTCCAAGCCTTCCAGGCGTCCCTCGGAAGCGAACCCTTTCTGGTTCTTGCAGCTTTGTTTACGGTCTATCTTGTTTTAGGAATTCTCTATGAAAGCTACATTCACCCGATCACCATTCTCTCAACCCTTCCATCGGCCGGAGTGGGCGCGGTTCTCGCTCTTCTCTTCTTCAAGGCCGAACTCAGCATCGTTGCCCTGATTGGGATCATTCTTCTGATCGGAATCGTGAAGAAGAACGCCATTCTGATGATCGACTTCGCCCTTGAACTCGAAAGGAATGAGAAAAAGAGTTCAAAAGAAGCAATTTTTGAAGCCTGCATCCTCCGCTTCAGACCCATTCTGATGACCACAATGGCTGCCCTCTTTGGTGCCGTTCCGCTCGCATTCGGAACCGGAGTCGGAGCCGAAATCAGGAGACCTCTTGGAATTTCAATCATTGGAGGCTTGATCTTCAGCCAGGTGCTGACCCTTTACACCACTCCGGTCGTCTATCTCTTTCTTGATGAACTCCGTTTGAAATGGGATCGCCACTTCGGTCGAAGATCTGCTCCGATCACGACCATTCCCCAGGAAGGAACGGGATGAAAACAAGAAGCTTGATTTCAATTTTGATTTTCATGGCCTCCGCCTGCTCCAGTGTCGGACCCAAATACCAGAAACCGGCAGTTCCGGATTTTCCGGGCTCTTTCAAGGAGACCGGAAACTGGTCGAAAGCTTCTCCAAGAGATGACATTCCGAAAGGAAAGTACTGGGAGATCTTTAAAGACCCGGAACTGAATTTACTCGAAGAACAGGTGGATGCTTCAAACCAGAACATCGCTGCCTCCTTTGCTGCCTTCGCCCAAGCCCGCGCTCTCGTAAGGGAAGCAAAAGCAGGCTATTTTCCAACCGCAACCGTATCTCCGCAGGTTTTCACCTCTCATGGAGCCATCACCACCTCCACCGGTTCTCAACCGATCGTAAACAACGGCTACACCCAGTATTCCCTGCCACTCGACGCGACCTGGGTTCCGGATCTCTGGGGAAAAGTGGCGGATTCGGTGAGGCAGAATGTGGCAAACGCGCAGATGAGTGCCGCCGACCTCGAGAACACTCGACTTCTTCAACACACAGATCTTGCAATTTATTACTACCAACTGCGGGGCCAGGACTCGCTTCAGATCCTGTATGATTCAACCGTCAAGGCCTATACCGAAGCCTTGAAACTAACCCGGGTTCGTCACGAAACCGGGATTGATTCCGACGAATCCGTTGCTCAGGCTGAAACACAACTGGATCAGGCAAAAGCGCAAGCAACCCAGCTTGGAATCGCCCGGGCTCAGTACGAACATGCAATCGCGTTACTGATCGGAAAAAGCGCATCTGGATTTTCGATCAGACCAAAACCTCTGGATATTTCACCACCCTTGGTTCCAGTGGGAGTTCCCTCCCTGATTTTACAACGACGTCCGGACATAGCGGCAGCAGAAAGAAGTGTTGCTGCTGCAAATGCCGGAATTGGTGTGGCAATGGCAGCTTGGTTTCCAGATCTCACCCTGACCGGAACGGTGGGAATTATCAGCAGCTCTCTCTCTCAACTTCTCTCTGCACCGAGCATCGTCTGGTCTCTGGGTGGAACTCTGGCTGAGACTGTATTTGATGGCGGATTGAGATCTGCAAGCGTTGATGCATCCAAGGCAGCGTACCTTCAGGCGGTGGCAACCTATCGCCAGGCAGTTTTGACTGCGTTTCAACAGACAGAAGATTCGCTAGCCGGGCTCAGACTTCTTGAAAAGGAAGTCGGTGAACAAGGATCAGCAGTCAAATCAGCAAATCGATATCTTAATATTGCAACCAACCGCTATAAACTTGGAATCGATCCCTATCTGAACGTGATCACCGCTCAAACTGCTCTGCTCACATCCCAGCAAACAGAAGTGACCTTGAAGATGCAACAGCTGACCACCAGTATGCAATTGATTGAAGCCCTCGGTGGAGGCTGGGATGCTTCAAACCTTCCTTCTGACAAGGAAGCAGCGAAGTAACTATTCAATCCACCCATCAACGGAGAAGGCTCCCGAGCCCCGTCTCATGATCGCAGCTGCGATCGCAAGAACAAGAAGGTGATATTCAAATCCCTCTCCCGCCTGGTTCCCGGCCCAGTTCATGAAAAATCCATTCGGATAGTGAACAGCAGCGATTGCCACCAACATGTTCACTGCAATTCCGAATGCCGCGATCCGGGAAAGAAAACCGCTGATGAGTCCGAGTGAACCTGCGAACTCGGCCACGATCGCAAGGAATGCAAAAACGGAAGGGATCCCCTTGCTCGTAAAAAACTCCATGGTTCCACTGAATCCGTGACCTCCGAACCATCCGAAAACTTTCTGTGCACCGTGAGGAAACATCACGACTCCGAGCGCCAGACGAAGCAGGGTCGCCACCTTGTCCGCAGTATTCGTTTCAATGATCCGCTTCAGCATAAGCAATCTCCCTGATCTGTTATTTGCAAGATTCATGGCCTCCGGTATTGCACCGCCGCTGTAAAAAAGAGAGGCCAAAGGTGCTCCAAGAGGGGCCAAACCCGTCTATAAACCGTCTTAAAGGCTCTGCCGGTTGGCACTGTTTTCGCTTATTCAAGGGTAAGCGCGAAGGATTCGCGCGGATTTAAACGGTCTTCTTTAAGGCCGGACACAGGAGGTGTTGTAATGAAAAGACATCAGGCGAACTCAGCTCAACTTTCCCTTTTTGAACCAAACGAGGAGCCCGCTCCTCTTCCGCAAAAGAAACCGAGTATCGTGGATTTCGCGAGAGCCCGTTTCGAACAGGAAGACAAGCCCATGACCCAGGAAGAGTACAAGAAGTGGATCCGCTTCCTCGTCAACAACTGCTTCAAATCGATGCCTTAGAAGATCATTCGAAGATTCCAGGCAGCGTAGTACGTATTTCCAAAAGAGACTCGTCCATCCTCGTCACTTCCGAGGTGAGGTCCCTGTTCAAGTATGCGTGCGAACGCGTAGCCAGCGGAGAACTCGCTCGTCAGAACATTCCAGAGTGGAAATCTCACGCCGACCGGAATCTTCTTCTGAGCGAAGTAAAGTCGGTCATTTGGATGGGGCCTGTCTTCAAGCAAAAAAGATTGCTGAAGCCAGTGAAATCCGACAAACGCCTGAAAGCGGGATGGGGTTCCCCATGCGGCTTCCGCGTGAACCGTTGGACCAAAAATGGAAAGAGTGAACATCCACGGTGCTTCAGGCATCCAGATCACTGTGTTCAAAGGGAATCCAAACATCCCGATCAGGGTCTTTCCCTGTGTGAGGTACATGAAGCCTGGAATTGGAAAATAGTTCAGGATCGGATTGTTGTTGGAAAAAAACACACTCACGACCCAACGATTGGTCTCACTCGCGGGCCAGCTGTAGAACAGACTCCCACCCACCGTATCCACATCACCGCTTGCAAACGGGTGATCACTCGCAGAACCGAAACTCAGCCCGCCTCCGATGAGTTTGTCCTCGTCGATGCGATGTGAAAAAGAGGTGCTTAAATCAAATTTCCAGAGATTTTGAGGAAGTGCCACTCCGGTTGAAAGCGGAGGCGGATCACCAAAGTGCAAAGCCTCTCCTCCAAGAGAAACGGAAAGCGTATTGATTGCTCCACGGTAAACAGGAATCTGGAGAAGCAACCGCTCCTGTTCAATGTCGGAAGGGTTTTTAGCAGGAGCGATCCAGCCCTCATAGGTAATGGTTGGATTCGAAGTTGGAACCAGACCCAGTCCGCCAAGTGCACCGAAACCGGGAGCCGCTTTCGGCGGAATCCGGGCAACGTCGCCCTCCGCTGCTTTTACATTCACGGATTGAACGACTGCTAAAAACGCAAAAAGGGAAATCACCAGAGGTCTCAACATAAAGACCAGTGTGATTTCCCTTTGGAAATTCGGCAATGAATTAATTTGTGAACGTACGGGTGAGGAGATTGAACTCAATTTCGTAATCGCGGCCGGTGGCCTCATCGTGCATTCCCAGAATCAACAATTGTGGAGTGCATTGCTTGATTGTACGACGAATGACTTTTTTCTCGAGCTCCGGAATTGAACAAACGTCAACGCGGGTGACGAGGGAATCCTTTTCCACGGTGAATTGCCCACTGTACCCAAAACCAAGCTCGGAAGTCCGGGTGTAAGTGAGGATCTCACCAGACTGGGTGATTACAGAGGATCCACCCAAAACCTGCTCCTGCTCCCAGGAACCGTCTGGTTTCAGGTAGCGCATTCCAGTCATTTTCCAATAGCCATAAAGATTTTGAAGATTCATAGTCAACTTCCTTTTCGAAGTTCAATCTTACCGCACTCCGTAAGCAAACAGTGTTTTATTCACCTAAAACAAGGCAATTTAAGCCACTTTTGTGCTTACCTTGAGTGTGGCTCGAGAATGAAAATCAGAGCGCACCCAACTCTTCTACAGCCTTTTTCATCCTCGCAACAATCGACTGATAAACCTGAGGTGCTTTCATGTCGACACCCGCGTCGAGCAGGATTTCATACGGATACTTTGATCCGCCTGATTTCAGCACATCCAGATACTTCTCTTGAGCCCCCGGAATTCCATTCAAAATATTTTCTGCGAAATAGAACCCTGCAGAAATAGAGGTCGCGTATTGATAGACATAGAATCCTTCATAAAAGTGGGGAACAAACGCCCACTCCGAGAAATACTTCGGATCAATTGTCATGACGCCCTTGTCATGCCCGTAGTAACGACGGGCGATATCCCCGTAGATTTCCGACATCCGGTGACCGCTGAGAGCGCTCCCCTTCTCCAACTCTTCATGAATCCGGAGCTGAAATTCTGCAAACTGACTCTGCCGGAAGAAGGTTGTGCGGATGAGTTTCAGAAGACTTTCGAGATAGAAAGCCTTCTCCTGCTTCGACTTCGCGTTTTTGATCAGATATTCATGTAAAAGCACTTCGTTTGTCGTGGATGCAATCTCCGCAATGAAAGTCGCGTAGTCGGAATTCACATAAGACTGGTTCGCCTGTGAATACACAGAGTGCATCGCGTGCCCCCACTCGTGAGCCAGAGTGGACGCGGATGAGAAATTGTCCAGGTGATTCAAGAGAAGATACGGGTGCACGTCATAAGCAGCCGGATTCATGAATGCGCCATTTTGTTTTCCCTGTTTCGGATAAACGTCCATCCAGCCACCTTCGAATGCAGAAGCAAGTTTCTTCTGGTATTCGGAGCCAAGCGGAGCAAGGGCTTCCAAAACCACTGCTTTCGATTTTTCAATCGGGAACTTCACATCAAATTTTCCCGCTGGAGCATACGCATCAGCGTATTCCATTTTTGAAATCCCGAGGCGTTTCTTCTGAAGACTCAGATAGGAATGATAGACCGGAAGACCTGCATTCACCTGCTGAATCAGCATGCGATAAACTTCTTCCGGAATCTTGTCCGAGTCGAGAGAAGCCGAGAGTGCATTCGGGTACTTGCGGGTACGGGCCATGATCACATCCCGTTTGGTTGCAAGGCCGAGACTGTCACCGAGCGTGTTCTGGAACTGGCTCAGAACAGAATAGAATGCAGAAAACACTTTCAAGCGGTCTTCCCGGATGGCGCTCTCACGATATTTTTCATACGTGGTCTGATTTGCTACGTGCATCTTCCCGTCACTCAACTTCACCTGTTTCCAGGCAATGTCGGACGAAAGAAGGATTCGCTGAATATCGACACTGGTATCAGTCACCGGGCTCAGGGAAGCAACCAGTTCCTCTCTCGGGGTGTCGAGCAAGTGGTCCGTCTGATCGAGGATCACCCGAAGAAACTGTTTATAGATTGAAAGAGCAGGAAGTTTACTTTCGAACTTCTCCACTTTTTCCCGCCCAAGAGCTGCGATCTCAGGAGAAATGAACGCTGATTCCTGTCCGAACTTTGCCCCAAGGTCTTCAGCCATGCCCATTGCTTCAATATTTTTTGAGTTGCTGACATCTCCTGCTTTTTTCAATTCAGCCCAAGTTGCAATCCTTGCATCTGTTTTTCTAAGATCAAAATAAAGATCGAGGCATTTTTTAAGACTCTCAGCTGAATCACCCAGATGCCCCTGGCATTTCCGGATTTCAGGAAAGCGGGAACGAACCTTTTCCATGTCGGCCTTCCATGCGCCCTCATCTGCGTAGATGGCGGACAAGTTCCACTGATATTTTTCAACCGGTGAAGCAAATGAAACCATGGAAACGAACATGGAAAGTAAAATGAGTGAACGCATGAGAATCCCCTTTTTGAATGAAAATCCATTAAAGCTGATTCAGGTTCAAAAATCAATTGTCGAAGGTTACCGTTTTCACGGGAGAAAGAAAAACTTCGCTCTCGAGATCGGGCACCCCGTTCTCGCGGAAGTCCCGTTCCAACAACTCCTTGAAGACTGCGTTATCAAGCCCCAGTCTTTCAGCTTCTGCAACCAGATCGGGGCAATGATTTTCAGGTCCCTCTGCATCATCATCCGAGAGTTGATCTTTGAAATCCTCCTGCGCACAGGAGAAGAAACGATCCTGTTCTGCCGGATCGGAGTTTCGGAAGTTTTCAGCACGGGGATCCGCCGCGATTTCCGAACGAAGCTGGGAGACCAGTTGAAATACCATTGACTCCTGCAGTCTCGGTTGATTCAGACTCACAGGACTAATCGGAGAAGCCGTGGGAACCGGAGTGGTTGTTGGAAGCTGCGGCGTGAGAGTCGGATTAGGTGTGGAAACGGGATAAGGGCTCGGCGTAACCGAAATCGCAACATTGGAAAGAATCTTTCCGTTGGTTCCAGCGCTATTGCAAGCTGCGGCGATTCCCACCGCTAGGAACACGACGCCGACTCCAAGTCTTGCTCTCATGAAACCCCGCATTCCAGCCTCCTTTCGGTTCAGGTCATTTTTTCCCGATTTCTTCCCTGTTTCTGCAATTTGGGGGCCAGATTGCATCCAGAGCGTCATTGCCTTCCCAATGCATTGTGTTTATGCTCGGTCTGATGTCTAAAAAGAAGGCAGACTCCTCAGCCGAGCTGGAAAAGGTTTACGCGAGTCTCAAACAAAACCACTTGAAACTCACGACACCACGCAAACTCATTGTTGAAGTGCTGGTGGAAAACCACGGCCCTTTCAGTGCTGAAGATCTTCAAAAGAAATATTTAAAATCAGAATGCGATCTCGCGACCGTTTATAGAACGCTCACGAGCCTTGAGCAGGCGAAGGTCATCAAGCGCTGTGATTTCGGGGATGGAGTCGCTCGCTATGAACTGGTGCACGATGCCGCCCACCATCACCATCACCTGATCTGTACCGGTTGTAAAAAAGTGGAAATCATCGATCAGTGTGAGATCGATCATGTCGTCGACAAGCTCGCAAAAAAACGCGGCTTCACCGAGCTATCACACAGCCTCGAGTTCTTCGGACTTTGTCCGAAGTGTCAGTAGAACTCTAAAACGAACTCTTTTAATTAAAGGCTCAGGCTTACAGATGGCGTCGGAGATGGTGTTGGAACCGGAGTCGGCGTTGGAGTTCCATCTTGAAATGGCGCCGTGTTGACAAAACGACCGTCGGTAGTCGCAGTCAGAGTTGGGTGGCTTGCTTCAAATCCTTTTTGAATCATGTCGCGCGCGATTCCAAAGGTCTGATCCACCGGTGCGAAGTTGAACGGATAGGCATCTCCGCCGTTTGCCAGAAAATCAAGCGTGGTCACGCTGACAGTCGTCGTGGAATCAGCTTCAGTGCCAGTAGCTGTATCGAGGAGAACGGTTCCATCGAGGAACTCTACGTGCTGGAGAGTCGCAGAGGTGTACATCTGAGTGGAAGCCACACAGCCCACGCCTGCGTAGCGAACCTTAAGCCCGCTCTCAACCAGCGTTCCATAGCTTCCGCAGGTATTAATCGCGTGTTGGAGAACTGCTTTCAGATTCGGCCACGGCATCTTGTTGAACACCACAGCCAGATTCTGGAATGGAGAGATCGCAAAGAGACCTGAGTAAGTCAGGGTTCCTGGTTTCATGGTCGTGCGAATTCCGCCCGTGTTCATGAAAGAGACCTGAGTGCCGGTCGCATGTCTGAGCGCATCTGTAAGAATGTCACCCAACGCGCTTTCGCCAATGCGGTTCACACTGATCGTTCCTTGAACGGTGGCAAGGGGTTCATCCGCAATCGGAGCGATGGCCGCTTGTGCGTTGCTTACGATCTGGTCGATCTGTGGATCAGCGGGAATCGGATAAGTGAATTGCTGACACGCGAATGCTTTTTTTGGATTGGAAACATCGCATTTGTTCGGATCAATCGGCATTCCCGCCCAGGACTGGGTCATGTTCGGAAGAACCTGTTTGGTTTTCGGATCGACATAGAGATCAACCCGGCCGAAGGAAGCTGCGTTGCAACCGTCTTGAAGTTGAACCACACCATCCACGTTCACATTGTAAATCTGGTGGGTGTGACCTGCTGCCACGAGCGAAACACCGTTTGGATAAGCAGCGTTGATCTTCTGAGTAATGGTGGTTCCGTCAGTAGAGTTCGCGTAAGGCACGTCTCCGTTGTGCATCATGAGGACGAACACGTCTGCCTGGCCTTCGAGTGCTTTTCTGACATCGAGGTAAGCGTCCACTTCATCACGGAAGCAAAGATCGCTCACGTTTGAAGCGGTAGTCGTCGCAGTAGTTCCGTGGAAGTCGATTCCGATCAGAGCAACCCGGACGCCTGCTTTTTCAACGATCGTGTAAGGTTTCAGATATTCAGGATGAGTCCCGGAAGCGAAATCAATCGGATCCATGAGGGAAGCACTGGTCGGCTTGCAAGTATCATCCACTGCAACCGGAAGGCTTGAGCCTTTGGTTTTGAGGCTTGCCTTGTTGTAAGTGTTTGCAGACAACATTGGGAAGTGCGCCTGAGTCGAACGAGCCGTGATGACTCCGCGAGGACCACCGTCACAGTGACCCGAAGTACTGTTGCACTGATCGTATAACCAGTTGATCGGACCGAAGTCATAGTCGTGGTTTCCTGGAATGATCGCATCGTACTGAACGACATTCAGAGCATCAAAAACTGTTTTTCCTTCGTCGAAGTTGCTGAGAAGAGTTCCCTGGAACTGGTCACCGGAATCGAGAACAAAGAGGCCTGCCAGGTTGTTCTGGTACTCGGGAAGGGCCCGAATTTGTTTCACCATGCTCGATAGATAGGTCACGTTCGGGACGAGATAACCGTGAATGTCATTGGTGAGGAAGAAAGAGATTTTGGTTGGAACATCTGGATTCGGAGTGGGTGTCGGACTGTACAGAGGAGGAGCCGGAGTGTTGGAAGCGCCCGGAGCTTCCCTGTCAGCACCTGCTTGTCTGATCACTTTCTCGCCGTTACATGCGGGAAATGCAGCCAAAATACACAAAATACCCAGCAGTTTCATGTCTCTCTTCATGGCCGGGACTATGCCCTGGGGTAGGCTGAGGAGTCAAGGCTACCCCAAGTTAGATCCATGTCAGGGGGCTTTTTTATTAAATAACAGTTACTTATACCGGATTTTGACCCAGTTCTTTTCTGAGCTTTACAGTATCCAGCTCCCCTTCCCACTTGGCTACCGCAAGGGTGGCTACCCCGTTTCCAATCATGTTCGTGATCGCCCGGGCCTCGGACATGAAGCGATCCACTCCTAAAATCAGCGCAAGACCTGCAACAGGAACGTCGGGAACAATACTCAACGTGGCTGCGAGAGTGATGAAGCCCGATCCCGTCACGCCCGATGCGCCTTTCGACGAAACCATCGCAACGAGAAGAATACTCAGTTCCTGAGTGAGCGTAAGTGGAACGTTAAGCGCTTGCGCGACAAAAAGACAAGCGAGAGTCAGATAGATATTCGTTCCATCGAGATTGAAGGAATAACCGGTCGGAAGAACGAGACCCACCACAGACTTCGAAGCGCCGAGATTCTCAAGTTTCTTCATCAAGGGGGCGAACGCAGTTTCGGAAGAGGACGTTCCCAGAATGAGAAGAATTTCCTCCCCCACATAACGAAGATAACGGGTGATGCTGAAACCGACGTACCGGGCTACGAGCCCAAGCACAATGAACACGAAAAGAATACAGGTGAGATAGAAACAAGCCATCAGATACAGAAGAGGTTTCAGGGAACCCACTCCGTATTTTGAGATGGTGAAAGCCATGGCGCAGCCGGAACCAATCGGAGCAAGCCACATGATCTTTTTGATGATGACAAAGAACACTTCCCGGAGCGCTTCAAGGCCGGACCGGATCAGATCCTGATGCGCGGGCGTAAGCTTCAGAACCGCAGCGCCAAAAAGGATCGCAACGAGAAGAACCTGCAAAATATCGCCATTACTCGCGAGCGGCTCAAAAAATGTTTTGGGAATCAGGTGAAGAAAAAATCCAAGCAGACCGGATTCGTGCGCTTTTTGTGTATATTCAGAAACCACGCTCGGATCGAGAGTCTTCGGATCCACATTGAAGGAAGCGCCCGGCTTGAAGACGTTCGCCACAAGAAGACCAATCGCAAGGGCAAATGTCGAAACCACTTCAAAATAAAGAAGCGCTTTCGCTCCCACCCGGCCCGCCCGTCCGAGGTTCTGACTTCCGGCGATCCCAAGAGCAACCGAACAGAAAATAAGAGGCGCGATCACCATCTTGATCAATGCGATGAAGGCATCCCCGAAAACCTTCAGCTTCACTGCCTGCTCGGGATCGACCGCACCATACACACCTCCCAGGAGGATGAAGAGCAGGACCCAGAAATAGAGCTTTTTATAAAAGGTTTTCATCGTGTTTCAAGCATAGCCAATCCTCTTTCCCTCCCGCAAGCTCCTTGTTCGTTTTGAGTTTTAGACATAAAGTGGAAGCATGAACCCGATTTCAAAACACAGGCTCTATGAGGCAACCGTTCAAAGTCCGAACTGGCAGGTGGATTACCTGCCCCAGTTTCATCAGTGGCTTGTGGGTGCGCCTCCGCGACTGATGCGGGAAGATTTCTGCGGAAGCGCCCGAATCTCTTGTGAATGGGTGAAACGTCACCCGAAGAACCAGGCAATGGGGCTCGACCTTGATCCCGAAGTTCTGAAATACGCGCACGACGTGAATGTTGCCGAATTGTCCCCTTCTGAACAAAAACGGGTGGAACTCAAAAAACAAAACGTATTGAAACCGACGACAAAGAAGTTTGATTTCATCGGTGCCTACAACTTCTCTTATTTTGTCTTTCACGAAAGAAAAGAGCTTTTAAAATATGCCCGTGCTGCGTTCCTTTCACTCAAAAAGAAAGGCACCCTGTTTCTCGAAATCGCCGGAGGCGAAGGCTTCAGGGAAGAACTGCGGGAATCAAAACGGGTGAACGTTCCCGGAGTGGGAAAAGTCGAAGAAATCTGGGAACAACACCAGTACGATCCGATCACCCAGGTGAATGACTTTTCGATTCACTTCAAACTGCCGGACGGCACCTGGATGAACGATGCCTTTACCTACAACTGGAGACTCTGGGACATCCGCGACCTGAGGGAAGTACTGATGGACGCAGGGTTCAAGAAGACTGTTGTCCTCTGGGAAAAAGGAAACGAATCGGGCGAAGGCACGGGAGAATACCTGCCGTCAGAACAAGCAGATCCGGTTCACTCGTTTGTCGCCTATGTTGTGGGTGTGAAGTAATCAGCCTGCGAAATCAGCCGCGAAGACAAAGAACTCCTGACGATTGCTGCAAAGCTGGATCGGGATCAGAGTCTGGAAGCCAGTCTCTTCAAGGCGCTTCAGATAAAGCGGAATGCTATCCACGAATTTCCAGTCATTCAGTTTGATCGTGAAAAATCCGTTTTTCAGTTTCAAATTCCGTCCATGAACGCGTCTGAGCATTCTGATCACGGAGGCGATCTCGTCAATCGCTTCAAGTGGCGCGATGTTCATGTCGGTCACGATCCAGTTTGGATTGATTTCGTTCAATTCGAGCTCAGTCAGTGCCAATGCCGGTTTTTGGATGAATTTGAAATTCTTTTCGGAGAGAAGGCGTTCATCCACACGGCGTGGATCCGCTCCTGTCACTTTGAATCCGAGAGAAAGCATTTTGACCGTCGCTCCACCCGGTGAACAACCGAGTTCGAGTGCCGCCATTCCTTTTTCAACGTGAGGCTTGAAACGATGAATGGCTTCCGCGAGTTTCAAATAAGCGCGGGAAGGAGCATTCGCCGGAAGGCTGATTTTTGGATAATTGCCTGGAGACGGATCAAGGCCTGAAGCTTGAAAGTGTTTTCCAAGGAAAACGTGAAAATCATCAATCCAGATCAGATCGTAGACCATCGACTCCACTTTCGGAGTCGCGTTCCACTGGAACTTTGGAAGATCCTGTTCCTTCAATTTTTTCAAGAGATCATCGATCCGGGCATTGGGTACAAACCCTTCCGGTTCGTCACCGGGAATGCTTTGATCCCGCTCGAATGCCTGAATCACGCTTCCTTCCGGAATCTGTTTCAAAAGGGTGACGAGAGAATCGAAATCCTTCGCTTGTCCGACGGTTTGTCCCCAGAGGCGGGAGAAGATGCTCGAAGTAACGAGAACCGGCGCCTTGCGATCGTTCTCTTCCTTGAAGGTAACGAAACCGGGACGGGAAAAGGAGAACTTGAGGTGCGGATATTCGTTCGCCATTTCGGCTTTCACGACTTTTTCGGCGCCAAACTGGGAAACGGCATAATAGAAGCGAGGATTCATGAGGAACGAACCTTAACACACTGCCGGAATTAAATTAAGGCTGAATCGCAAGGTGATCGAGGAAAAAGAGGATCTTGTGCCTGAGATCGTCGGAAATGGTGAATTTTGCACTGTTTTCATCCACGCCCTCGGTATAGACCTTGGCGATCAGTTCGTCGTGCTGATCCCCCATTTCCTTACTGATGTCCCAGAGATAGCGGAAGGTGAGTTCGAGCTGGCGGTCTTCCGGATTCATCGCAGATTGAACCGCAAAGTAGATCCCAAAACGACGGACGGCTTTTCTCACGCCGTGGAAGTCCTCATTCAGGAGTTCTTCCTTCTCCAGATCTATCCGGATGGTTTTAAGCTGATCCTCGACATACCGGTTGAAGTCTTTGGTCTTTGAAGCGCGGAATTCATCCAGAAGATTGGATTCGGGAATCTCTTCAAACTGGTCGTAGATCTGTTTTGCGTACTTCTGCGCATCCTTCCAGCTTTTCACTTCGATCGCATCATTCATTTTCCCGTATTCGATCACGAAACGCTCTACAGACTCAGATGGAAAGGCATGTTCGCGACTGAAAAAAGCAAATCCAGTGCGGAGGGCATTCCCCATTGCCCGCGAATTTTTCAGTGTCGTCTGAAGGTTTGAATCGAGTTCATCGAATTTCCCGTTTTTAAAGTTTTTGATATAGGGACGAAGCTGCTCGAACTTGCCTTCCCGTCTCCAGACCTGCTCAATCACCTCGAACGATTCTTTCGACTGGGTCTTGCTGCCTGAAATCGGAACCACTCCCTTGGTCAAGATCTTGCTCTCGGGAAAGTTCGCTGGAATTTTGTTCAACATGAGATCACAGAAGCGGCCTCCGGAATCGACCACTTCATCCACGCTTAATGCCTGGCTCGGAAGCGGACTAAAAAGCAGAATGAAAGCCACAATGTTCAGCAGATGGGTTCGCATTTCATCCCTCTTGTCGGATGAAACCGCCCTCAGCTGTAGGCCGATGGTTTTATGACGATTTTCATGGCTGGGAGGTCCGTTTTGGTCTATTAAATGGGGCATCATGAACCATTACGATGTGATCATTCTCGGGGCAGGCGGAGCAGGCATGATGTGTGCGCTCCAAGCCGGGGGTCGGGGAAAACGTGTTCTCCTTCTCGACCATGCGAAAAAGCTCGGTGGAAAGATCCTGATCTCGGGTGGTGGTCGTTGTAACTTCACGAACCTTGGCGCAGGTCCCAACAACTACGTTTCTCAAAACCCGCACTTTTGCAAATCTGCGTTCGCCCGCTTCACGCCTTGGGACTTCATTGAACTGGTGAACAAACATGGCATCTCCTACCACGAGAAGAAACTGGGCCAGCAGTTCTGCGACGGATCGGCTGAATCGATCGTTCGTCTTTTGAAATCCGAATGCGATGCCGTGGGTGCTGAGATCCTGCTCGATTGCCATATTCGGAAAATCAATAAACTCTCTTCTGAAGAAGAGACTCCTGTCTTTGAAATTCAGACCTCCCAGGGAACATTCGAGTGTAACTCACTCGTGGTTGCAACCGGCGGCCTCTCCATTCCTAAAATCGGTGCGACTGGATTCGGCTATGAACTGGCAAAACAGTTTGGATTGAAACTCATTCCACGGGCTGCTGCTCTTGACGGTTTCACGCTTCTGGCAAAAGACGCACGCAACACCGAGGGTCTCGCCGGAGTTTCGGCTGACACCATCATGTCTACCGGGGACAAATCCTTTCGTGAAAATATTCTTTTCACTCACGCAGGACTGAGTGGGCCTGCAACGCTGCAAGCTTCCCTTCACTGGTATCCGGGCGAAGAAGTCCGGATCAATTTTGTACCGGATCTGAATCTGTTCGACTGGTTCATGCAGAAGAAAAAAGATGGGAACAAGTCCCTGGTCAAGAATCTGCTCTCAGAAAAAATCGCCGGTCGCATGGCGGATCGCTGGTGCGAACTTTATTTCCCAAGCCCGCTTCCACTGCCGGATGTCTCCGAAAAAGAACTGAAAGTGTTCTGCGAAAAATACATTCATGCTTTCACCTTTGTTCCGTCAGGAACCGTAGGTTACGGCAAAGCCGAAGTGACTCGCGGGGGTGTCGACACCGACGAACTTTCCTCAAAGACAATGGAGACCAAAAAAGTGAAGGGACTCTATTTCATCGGAGAAGTAGTCGACGTCACGGGGTGGCTCGGTGGCTATAATTTCCAGTGGGCATGGGCCTCTGGAAATGCGGCCGGACAATCAGTCTGAACATTCCGCGCTGCCAAAAGATGACGATTTGTTAATCTACTGTTCATCTTCCGGTAATCCATCTCTTGATACACTGGGAGAATGAACCAAAGTCACTCCAATGAGCACAAGCAGGGCTCAGCGTCCCGCTCGGCCGGTATCGTCCGTTTTGCAATCCACTATCCGTATTTCATGATCGTAGCCTGTCTGATGGTCGGAATCATGGGAACTCTTGCGTTAAAGATTCTCCCGAAAGACCTTCTGCCTGCCGCTAACCAGCCAGCGGTCCAGATTCTCTCTTTTTATCCAGGCATGCCCGTCGACAACGTCGCCATGGATCTCACATCGCGGTTCGAACGTTACACGGGACAGGCCATCGGAATGGCGAAACAGGACTCCAAATCCCTCTCCGGCGTCAGTATCGTCCGGAACTTTTTCAACCCGGACGTGGACCTGAACACGGCTATCGCACAAACCACTTCCCTCGTGATGTCGGTGCTGAGAAAGCTTCCACCTGGAACCCAGCCTCCTCTCATCCTTCCGTTTGATCCGACTGCCGTAGTTCCACTCGCCCTCGTTGCGGTCAGTGGTGATTTTCCGGAAAAAACTCTCGTGGATGCCGCCCGCTACGACGTGGGGAACGGAATTCAGGCGATCCCGGGAGCCATGGCACCGACCGTGATGGGTGGAGCTGACCGACAAGCACTGGTCTTTCTCGATCCTGACAAACTCAACCGCTTCAATTTCTCTCCACTCGATGTTCTCAATACGATCACCGAATTGAACACTTTCATTCCCACCGGTGACATCAAAATGGGAAAACTCGACTATCAGATCCTGAGTAACGGACTTGCGGACAAGATCGGGGACATGAACCACTATCCAGTTCGCAGTCAGAACGGGGTCACTGTCCGGATCAAGGATCTGGGTGAAGCAAAAGACGCCAATGCAATTCAAACCAACATCGTGATGGTGGATGGAAAACGCCAGGTTTACGTTCCGGTTTACCGTCAGCCGGGTGCAAACTCCATTCAAGTCGTCGACCAGGTTCGAGAAGCGATGAAAGTCCTCGAGGAACGTCTGAACGGCATCAAGCTGAAGGTCGTAGCGGACCAGTCGGTCTTCATCCGTCACGCGATCGAAAGCATCACCGAAGAAGCCGTGATCGGGGGCGGGCTCGCCGCACTGATGGTGCTCTTCTTCCTTGGAAATCCACGCGCCACTTTCGGAATTCTTCTCTCAATTCCTCTTTCCCTTCTCTTTGCTTTCGTCGGACTCAAATCACTCGGACAAAGCATCAACGCCATGACCCTCGGAGGCCTCGCCCTTTCCATCGGGGTATTGGTCGACAACTCCATCGTGGTTCTTGAAAACATATCAAAAAAGCGACAATCGGGACTTTCGGGTCTTGATGCGGCGATGGAGGGAGCGTCGGAAGTAGCCATGCCGGTTCTTGCCTCGACGCTCTCCACCCTCGTCGTTCTCTTCCCGATCGTTTTCTTAAGCGGGATTTCAAAGGTCCTGTTCTCAGCGCTTGCGCTTTCAGTGACATTTGCAATGATCGCATCCTACTTCATTGCGATGACCGTAATTCCGCTCTTTGCAGTAAAATTTCTTTCTGGAAAGACACCTGAGACCCACGAATTGATCGCACCCCTCCGGGTTGCTCAGGAACTCATGGGAAGACTCACCACAGTTTACGGAAACGCGCTGACGAAAGTTGCCCGGAACGGAAAGTGGCTGATCGCAACAGTGTTTGGTCTTCTCCTCATCGGGGGAATCTTCGCACCCCGGATCGGAACCGAACTTTTTCCGAGAGCAGATGCGGGGAACTTTATTCTGAAAGCACGCCTCGCTTCCGGTACACGAATCGAGGAGACTGAAATGTTCTCCAAAGAGATCAATGACCGCTTGAGGCAATGGATTCCGCCTTCTGATCTCTCGATGATCATCACCAATGCGGGAGTTCGCTATGGATTCCCGGCAGCATTCACACCCAATACGGGAACACAGGACACCTTCTTCAACATCGAACTCACCGCCGAACGAAAACATACGACGCAATACTATGCGGGGATCATCCGTAAAAAGATGGCAGAAGAGTTTCCGGACGTTGAAATCGGTATTGAACTCGGGGGTTTGCTCACCAGCGCCCTGAACGGAGGACTTGCCTCTCCGATCGACATTCAGATTGAGGGCTCGGATATCCACAAATCTCATGCAATTGCAGAAGAACTGCTTCCGAAGATCAAGGCCTTGAAAGGTGCCGTGGATGTAAGGATCCAGCAACGAGTGGATAACCCGGAACTCTATCTCAAGGTGGATCGGGAAAAAGCAGGCGAACTCGGACTGACCGTGGATGCGGTCATGAAGAACGTCGTGAGCACAGTCAGCGGAAGTTCCTCATTCAGATCCGCGATCTGGGTGGATCCGAAGTCCGGCATTGACTACATCTTCGGAGTACAGACACCGGAGAACCGGGTCAACACTCTTGATGAACTGAAGCAGATTCCACTGACAGGACCAAGACAGGATCGAAGCGTTCCTCTCTCTCGTGTAGCGGAAATTTCCGAGACGAAGGGCTCGAGCGAGATCAACCACGTGAATCTGGTTCCGGTGGTCGACATCTTCCTCGATGGACAGGATCGGGACGTGGGTGGCCTCTCTCATGACGTTCAGAAGATTCTGGACCAAACTCAAATGCCGAAAGGTTACCGGGCGGCCATTCGCGGTGAAATCCGCGAGATGAATTCCGCCGTGGACTCCCTGAAGGGAGGATTCCTCCTCGCCGCGATTCTGGTTTATCTGATTCTCGTCGTGCAGTTCAAATCCTTCAAGATTCCGGCGATCGTCATGGCAACCGTACCGGTCGGTGTGGTCGGGATCATCCTGATGCTCGCTTTAACCGGAACCTGGTTCAGCATTCAGGCCGCGATCGGTGCGATCTTCATGATCGGGATCGCGGTGGCAAACGGGGTTCTTCTCATCGAGTTCATCATTCACACTGTTCACGACGCAGGCCATCTCTCCCGGGAGAAGACTTTCGAAGCCATCATCAGCGCTTCAAAAATGAGACTTCGTCCGATCATGATGACTTCGCTTGCGTCGATTCTTGGACTGGTTCCAATGGCAATCGGTCTCGGACACGGATCGGAGGCGAATATTCCACTCGGTCGATCCGTCATCGGTGGACAGTTGCTCTCGACGATTCTCACCTTGTTCCTCGTTCCAACCCTTTTCAACATGCTGATCAACCGGGGCGATCGCTCTCCGGTGACCAAAACGGAGGCGAACTCATGAAATCAATCCCTTTTCTCTTAACTGGAGCAACACTTCTCTTGTCCATTTCTTCCGGTGCGCACGCAGACGAAACAACCCTGCCCCTCTCCTTGATGGATGCGATCAGGGAAGCTGAAAAAGCCAATCCAGGTTTGAAGAGTGTCCAATATCAGGAACAAGCGGCCGGCGAACAAGTGCGGGCAGCCAGATCAGGATATCTCCCGGAACTTGATGTTGCCGCGATCGCGGGCGGCGGAAACGTGGGTGCGGTGGCGCTTCTCGGCATTGACCCGAACCTGGGCGCGAGTCAGCGGATTGGAGAAGGCGGGGGATTGATTCTAAAACAAACGCTCTGGGATTTCGGTCGGACCGGAAGTGCCGTTGAAACTGCGAAACTGAACAAGGAGCTCCAGTCCCGTTTCTTTGACATTTCACAAGCCGAGGTCGACATCCAGGTTCTGCGCTCCTATCTCGACTGTGCCTTTTTGAAAAGTGAAGCCGCGGATGCCCGCTTCATCTCCGAACAAGCCAGGATCATCGCAAAGGAAACCAATCGATTTGTCGTTTCGGGCCAGCGTTCCGTCGTGGAAAGATATCTGGTTGAACAACAGCAGGCAGAAGCAGACCGGATCAATGAAGCACTTCTGACAAAGTCCCAACTTGTCGAGAAACGTCTCGCAATCGAACTCGGAAGAAATGAAAACCAAAGTGTGACCTGCGGCGATCTCTATTCCAGCCAGGTGGATTTTAAATCGATTATCGGCAGAACCTGGAACAATCCGGTTCTCCAGGCAGGTGAAGTTCAAAAACGGGTCGCGCAGAGCAAACTCGAGCAGGTGAAGGCTGAAGAGCGACCTTCCCTGATCGGAGTCGTGAACGGAGGTTATTTCAACAATGATCTTCTAGCCCGCTCCTGGAACTATTCAGCAGGTGCTGGAATCACTTTCCCCCTGTTCACCGGATTCAAGCTCCAGGCAGAGGTTGCACGATCTTCTGCAGAGCTGGGTGCCCGGGAAACTGATTACGAACTCACCCGCCAGAATGTGGATGACACCAACAATCGCTATGACGAACAGATCCGTTCCACCGAAGTGGCCCTCCGGTCCCTGGCTCAGGAAATGGACCTCGCAAAAAAAGCATTTGATCTGGCGAGGAAACGCTACTTCTCGCTTCAAGGCACCATGGTTGACCTCAGGGAAGCGTTGAGAAACCTGAACCACGTCACCTCAGCCATGAACGAGGCCAGACGAAACTATCTGGTCAATCAGGGAAGTCAGGCCCTTTTCAATGGCGTCCGTCCATAATACACCTGAATCATGAAGATCCTGGTGATCGAAGATGAACCTAAGACTGCCTCCTATCTCAAAAAGGGACTGGAAGAGCACGGTTTTGTCGTCGAGATCTCGACCTCCGGAGAAGACGGACTGAGGAGAGCACTCAAGGGCGAACAGGACTTGATCATCATGGACGTCATGTTGCCGGAACGGGATGGTTGGTCGATCATGTCTGAACTCAGAAAGGCCGGAAAAACCACTCTGGCCCTCTTCCTCACTGCGCGGGATACTCTCGACGATCGGGTGAAGGGACTTGATCTCGGTGCCGATGCCTATTTGATCAAACCCTTTGCCTTTTCCGAACTCATCGCACAGATTCGAACGCTTCTGAGAAGAAGTCCGTTGAGACAGGACGAATCCCCGGTTCTTCAGATCGAAGATCTCCAGATTGATCTGAACCGGAGACAGGCCTCAAGAGCAGGTTTGAAAATCGATCTCACTCCGAAAGAGTTTTCACTGCTCGTCCTGCTCGTTCGAAAAAGAGGTCAGATATTAACCCGGGCAACGATTTCGGAACTCGTGTGGAACATTTATTATGATCCTGGAACCAACTCGGTCGACGTTCACATCAGACGTCTTCGTGTGAAAGTGGATGATTCGCACGAAAGAAAACTCATCAAGACCATCCGCGGTGTCGGCTATACAATCGAGGATGAGGAATGAAACCATTAAAAAACTGGTCACTCCTGCGCCATCTGTTTCTCGGTTTCGGAATCTCGTTTGTAATTCTGATGACAACCGCTGTGGCCATTCTCTACTTCCTCCTCGTCAACGGACTTGAGTCGGAAAAGAGGGCTTTGATGGTCGACCGGACTGACGCTATTGATGCCTTGTTGAAATCACCCGCGCACGGGATTGAAGAAATCAACAGGCGCGTGAAGGAAGAATGGCCGAAGCGAACCGGTGAACGAGTCTATCTCCATGTGGTGGATGCGACCGGAAAAGTACTCGCCGAAACCCCCGACTTCCCATCTGAACTTCAGAATACCGGTTCCGATGAACACGATTTTTCAAGACTTCAAAAGATTGTTGAAAATCCGGTGGGCGCGACGGCTCCCGTCACCATCTCAGCGTTCATCAGCAAGGATCAAAGCAGCGCTTTTCTTGCTCACTTCAGAAAAATCTCCCTCTTGGTGATTGCGGCCAGCACTCTCGCCAGTGCGGCAATCGGCTGGCTCATGGCCCGCCTTGGAATGAAACCCATTCACTCCATCACGAACACCATCGGGAGAATTCGCTCGGATAACCTGCACGAAAGGATCGTACTCGATGGTCTTCCAGTCGAACTTCACGGACTAGCAACCGCATTCAACCAGTCCCTGAATCGGATCGAAGACTCCTTCACTCGCCTCTCCCGATTTTCGGCGGATATCGCACATGAACTTCGCACCCCGATCAACAACATGATGGGCGAAATTGAAGTGACTCTGGGGAGAGCCCGAGCCCCCGCGGATTATGCGGAAGTCCTTGCCTCCAATCTAGAGGAATGCAGCCGCCTGAACTGGATGGTGGAAAGCATGCTGTTTTTAGCACGCACTGAAAACCTTGACTATGAGATCCACGCCGAACCAGTCGGTGTCGCAGGGGAACTGAAAAATATTCTAGAGTTTTTTGAGCCTGATGCGGATGAAAAATCGATTTCCCTTGAGTTGAAGACCGGAGACGAACCTGATCTGGTCGTTATGGCGGAACCGATTCTTTTTCAACGCGCAATCGGAAACCTGGTTTCAAATGCGATCCGCTACACTCCTCCGGGAGGAGCAGTGATCCTGACCTACACAAAACAGGAAAAAATGATTCAAATCAACGTCAACGACAGTGGGGATGGGATTGCGGAAGAGCATCTGGGAAAAATTTTTGAGCGCTTCTACCGGGTCGATGATTCGAGAAACATCAATTCGGGTGGATTCGGACTCGGACTCGCCATTGTGAAGAGCATCCTCCAGATTCACGGAGGGAACGTAAGCGCATACAGCAAAGTTGGCAAGGGAACGATGATCCGAACCGAATGGCCGATTTCGTAGACCGGCCGTTCAACCGCCTTGATTCATTTTCGGGATTTTTGCGCCTTTAAAAGATGCACTGAATACAATTCAAGCTGTCGCCCGTGCTTGAAAAAAAGCCAGGGGAGATGATCTTTCCTGTCCCGGATGATCAACCCGAGTTTATCAAACAACCACTCGACTGCGCGTCCTGATTCGCTGATGTCTTTCGGAAGGATTGATCTGAGTTTTCGGGCAATGCGCTCGTGCCAGATATACGGACCACTTTGAATCGCGATTCCTCCCACCTTCAACGTCCATTTCATGTGTTCGGGAAGCGCCTTCGGATCTTCCAGCATGTCGATCGCATTCAGAGATACGGAGATGTCGAAATACTCGGGAAGAAGCGGAGTTGCATCGATATCTCCGACAATGAAATCCACATTCGCTGGATTTGCTTCCGGTCTCGAATACGAAAATTTCTCCGAGAGATTCCCCTGAAGAAGATCCTTCGGTGTTTTGAGTTCGCCTTTGAATGGCGCACCCAGATTCAAGTGACGTGCGATCAGAATGCTTTGAAACGAACTGTCGACACCAAGATAAAGTTTCACCTTTTTCGCAATGGAACGATAGAGTCCACCCACACCACAACCGAGCTCCACTACCGTCGAATCACCGGTGATCCATTCCTTTACATGAGAGAAAGGATTCTGATCCCAGTGTTTCTGAATAAGATCACGAATCAAAGGGTCTTCGCTCTTCCGGACCATTTGTTTTGCATCCAGATAGTGATTCATCAGATAGAGCGCATTCACCCGGTCAGACTCGAGATCCTCCTCGATATGCTCTTCCTGAATCTCGGCCTTGTACTCGAGATACTCATTCCGGTATTTTTTTGGAATCTTTGCGTCGGGAACGTTTTTGGAAATCCCTTTGACGTGCATCAGAAGATAAGTCCGGACATCATCGACCAGGATCGCAACCCCTTCGAGGATCGGATAGATACTTCTACATTTTTCGCATTGAAGATCGCCATAGAGAACGTCCTTTGATTTCTCTTCGGTCAGGAGCTTCAGCTCCCCATGACAAAAACCTTTCTTCTCGCGCTTCGGACAACGCAAAAGCGGCAGGGTCGATCTAAGCATTCTTTTTCTCCAGTTTGAGCAACAAGGTATTTCCTACCACACTTACACTGCTAAAAGCCATCGCGGCCCCCGCAATCATCGGACTTAAGTCCCCATGGGCAGCTAGCGGAATTCCAATCAGGTTGTAACCGAACGCAAAAAACAGGTTCTGTTTGATCTTGTTTTCTGTCTTCCGGGAAATTTCCATCGCCCGGAGAATGAGGCCGAGATCGGGTCTCAGAAGCGTGATTCCCGCCGTCTCCATTGCGACATCGGTTCCCGTACCCATGGCAATTCCCACCATGGCCTCAGCAAGTGCCGGAGCGTCGTTGATTCCGTCGCCCACCATCGCAATCTTTCGGCCCTGTGCTTTCATCTCACGGACCTTTTCAAGCTTCAGTTCCGGAGTGAGTCCACCGATCGCAAGATCAATTCTCAGGTTTTTTGCAACCGTTCCCACGGCCGGAAGATGGTCGCCACTGAGTAGAACCGTTTCGATTCCCCGCGCTCTCAATGCCTCGATTGCTTTTCGGGATGAAGGGCGGATGGTGTCCTCATACAGAAAGAATGCGGTACAGGTTTTTGAAGTGAGATTTCCAAGCCAGGCAACCATCTGGTTTGTGGCATGGGGGTCGAGTGAAATTCCATTTTGTAAAAGGAACTCGCGGTTTCCAAAAATCCATTTTTCACCGTCGACCTCGCCTTCCACTCCAAAACCCGAGATCACCCGCGAATGAGTAACTACCGCGGGTTTTATCTTTTTCTTTTCAGCATAAGCGAGGACTGCTTTCGCCAGAGGATGTTCGCTTCCACTTTCAAGAGCACTGGCGATGCGAAGCACTTTTCCTTCATCCCCTTTCAGCACGACAACTGCTGATACGGATGGCTTTCCTTCAGTGAGTGTTCCCGTCTTGTCAAAAACCACGGTGTCGAGAGTATGCGTTCTTTGAAGTGCTTCCGCATCCCGCATCAGAATTCCCTCTTCAGAAGCAAGACCTGTCCCCACCATTACCGCAGTCGGCGTCGCAAGACCCAGTGCGCAGGGGCAGGCAATGACGAGAACCGAAACGGAACGAATAAGGGCGAGACCCCAGTCACCGGAATGAAAACCCCAGAACAGCAGAGTGAGAAGTGCAATCCCGAGAATCACCGGGACAAAGATCGCACTGATCTTGTCGACCAGTTTTTGAATCGGTGCCTTCTTCAACTGGGCATCTTGAATCATCTGAATCACTTTGGAAAGAAAGGTCGCTGAACCGAGCGCCTTGACCTCGATCACGAGTCTCCCGTCACCATTCAGGGCCCCACCCGTCACCCAGTCACCTTTTCCTCTCACTCGGGGAATGCTTTCTCCGGTGATCAAGGATTCGTCCACCTGACTCAGGCCTTCAATTACGTCTCCGTCCAGAGGAATACGCTCGCCAGGAAGAACCACAATGAGATCCCGGAGCTTGATGGAATCGACAGGCATGTCGAAGGTCTGGGTTCCAAACAGAACACGGGCCATCGCCGGTCTCAAGTTTTCCAGAGCGCGGATGCTGGTGGTCGTTTCAAGCTTGGTTCTTGCCTCGAGGTATTTTCCGATCGAAACAAAACTGATGATCGTGGCCGAACTTTCAAAATAGAGGGCTCCGTGAGCGGATGAGAAAATCTGATAGAAACTGAACCCAAATGCAGCACTGGTTCCCAGAGCCACGAGGACATCCATGTTTCCAGTCCGACCGCGGATCACAGCCCAGGCTCCCCTGTAGAATTTAGCTCCGAACCAAAACTGCACCACGCCGGCAAGAGCGAGCTCGACGAACCAAGGAAGCATGAAATGGATTCCAAAAACTTCAAACAGCATCGGGATCAGAAGAGGAGCGGTTAAAAGAAGAGAAAGCATCGCTTGTTTCTTCTGGCGATCGAGTTCCGCTTTCGGTGAAACATCCTTGAAGAGAGCGACATAGCCCGCCTTCTTCACCGCTTTTTCAATCTCTTTCGGATCAACTGCGGGAGTGACCTGTGCCCGTTCGGTTGCCAGATTCACTGAAGCCGTCTCCACACCCTTCACTTGCAACAGGGCCTTTTCGACTCTTGATACGCAAGAGGCGCAGGTCATTCCGGAGACGCGAAAAGAGAGACTTTGGGTCATGATCAAAAGCTTACCTCCGAATCGGGAGAGGCTTAAGTGGATTCATTTTCTTTTATTATCAAATAGTTACAAAGGACCTTCCAAATCCTTTCCCGCTCAACTCAAGCCAGCCTCAGCAGAATCCTCTTGTCATTAAATCTATCTTGTGTAAATATGCAGGCCGATCATGAAACGGAAACGAACTGTATCAACATCCATGTTTGCACTTCTCGCGGCCAGCGCGTTTGATCCGACTCAGCTTCATTGCTTGCTGACGGACAAGACCCTGAGTTCTGAAATTTCATTCTCTACCGACAACAACGTCCTGACTGGCGAAGTCGACAACTATGTCGAGAGCGACAACCAGAAAAAACTCATTTCAGGCGATCTTCTTTTCAATCTCAAGATCAAAGGCACCACCATCCAGGGAAAAGTCGGCGATCCACGCGGAACCTCGGATAACTTCACTCTCGAAAAGAGAAACAAGAACATCGATGGCGCCTGGATGTTTCAGAGCCTGGATGATTCGGGCGGCGTCTCGAAGGCCATCTTCGAATGCACCTATGACAGCAAGAAGCGCTGAAGCCCGGGCATTTCAAACTTCCTCGTACCAAGGCGCATGGTTTTCATTTTCCGGCGACAGACACGCTTTCCGCGACACGCTTCAAACTTACCTGAGACAAACTCTCTCCGATCCGGAAGGAACCCTTCTCGTTGATTCAAACGGGCCGCACTGGCTGGGCAAACATAAAATTGATTTAAGTTACTCGCACACAGGTTCGTTTGCAGTCGCGGTGTTTTCCGAAACCATGCGAGTCGGTGTCGATGTTGAAAAGAGCGATCGTATTTTCAAGGAAGACCCGGTCGCAATCGCCAGGCGCTTCTTCCATGTGAATGAAATCGAAACACTCTCCAAAACAGAAAAAGAGGAACTGAATTCCTCCTTCCTTGCTCTTTGGGTAAAAAAAGAGGCCTACGCGAAATTAACCCGCGCAGGCCTCAAAGATTCAATCAGACTCGAACTCGAGAAACAGGATTTTAGCGGTGAACCGCTTCCTGTCACCCCGGCCGGGCACATCGCCTTTGTGGCTTATGCTCCGCCGTCTGCACTTCCCATGCCTTCACGGTAGTCAGCAGAAAGCGCGGCCTTGAAGTATTCCTTCTTCATGATCGCAATGTTCTGAATCGAGATTTTCTTCGGACAAGCAGCTTCACACTCTTGAAGATTTGAGCAGCTTCCGAAACCTTCCTTGTCCATCTGGTTGGTCATCGCGATCACTCGGCGGGTGCGATCCACCTGCCCCTGTGGAAGGAGTGCAAGCTGGGTGACTTTCGCCGCAGTGAAGAGAGATGCCGATGCGTTCGGACAAGCGGCAACACAGGCACCGCAACCAATGCAGGCAGCAGCGTCCATCGCGCGATCCGCAATATCCTTTGGAATGAGGATTGCATTTGCATCCGCATGAGGACCGGTTTTTGCGTTGGTGTAACCACCCGACATCTGAATCCGATCGAAGGCACGACGATCCGTCACGAGGTCACGAACCACCGGGAATGCTTTCGCACGGAAAGGTTCGATCGTGATCAGTTCATTGTCCTGGAAAGAACGCATGTAGAGCTGACAAGTCGTCGCTCCGCGAACCGGACCATGCGCCTGACCCTGCACCACGAGTGAGCAGGTTCCGCAGATCCCTTCCCGGCAATCGCTTTCGAATTCAACCGGGCGCTTGCCCTTTTTCATGAGATCTTCGTTCAAAACGTCGAGCATCTCGAGGAACGACATGTCGGTTAAGACTTCGTTCAGGCTGTATTCTTCAAAACGTCCCTGATCCTTCGGGCTTTCCTGGCGCCAGATCTTGAGACGGACTTTAATTTGTTTTGCAGAAGAATGCGTACTCATTATTTGTAGCTCCTTACTGATAATTTCACGTTTTCAAACACGAGTTTTTCCTTGTGCATGACTTCCTCTTTGCCCTTGCCCTGGAATTCCCAGGCAGCAACGTAAGCGTAGTTCTCGTCATCGCGTTTCGCCTCTCCTTCCGGAGTCTGGCTTTCCAGACGGAAGTGACCACCGCAAGACTCTCTTCTTTGAAGAGCGTCGCTTGCCATGAGTCGTCCGAGCTGGAGGAAATCCGCAAGACGGCCTGCAGTTTCGAGGTTCGTGCTCAGGTTTTCATCTCCGGTCAGGAGCATGTTCGTGTCGTAATCGTGCTGGAGTTCGTCGATCTTCTGGATCGCTTCTTTCAAGCCCGCTTCGTCACGAGCCATTCCGATTTTTTCCCAAACCACGTTTCCGAGTTCGCGGTAAATTTCGGTTGGAGTTCTCTTTCCAGTTTTACCCACAGTGAGGAGACGCTTGATCTCGGTGCGAACTTCGCCTTCAGCCTGCTCGAATGCAGGGTGGGAAGTGTCGACCTTCTTCAGGAGTTCCTGGGAGTAAGTTCCGAGGTAGTTGGTCACGGTGTAAGGAAGGATGAAGTATCCATCCGACAGACCTTGCATGAGTGCTGAAGCACCGAGACGGTTTGCACCGTGATCGGAGAAGTTGCACTCACCGGCTGCGAAGAGACCCGCGAGATTGGTCTGGAGGGAGTAATCCACCCAGAGACCGCCCATCGTGTAGTGAACCGCAGGGTAGATCCGCATTGGAACCTTGTACGGGTTCTCGTTCGTGATCTCGTGGTACATGTCGAAGAGGTTTCCGTATTTTTCGGCAACCGCTGCTTCGCCAAGGCGTTTGATCGCATCGCGGAAGTCGAGGTAAACCGCACGGCCTGTTTCGCCGACGCCACGACCTTCGTCACACATTTCCTTCCCGTTTCGGGAAGCAACGTCGCGTGGAACCAGGTTCCCGAAGCTTGGGTATTTGCGCTCAAGGAAATAATCACGATCTTCATCCGGAATCTGAGCCGGATCTTTTTTCAGATCTTCTTTTTTCTTTGGAACCCAGACGCGGCCATCGTTCCGAAGGGACTCGGACATGAGGGTCAGTTTCGCCTGATGCGTTCCGGAAACCGGAATGCAGGTCGGGTGAATCTGAACGTAACAAGGGTTTCCGAAGTAAGCGCCACGCTTGTGGGCTCTCCAGATCGCCGTTGTATTGGAGTTCATTGCGTTGGTGGAGAGATAGTAAACTCGTCCGTAACCACCGGTTGCAAGAACGACTGCATCCGCTGCGTGACGTTCGATTTCACCGGTTTGAAGGTGACGAGTGATGATCCCGCGCGCTTTGCCATCCACCATCACGAGATCAAGCATCTCGCGGTAAGGGAAGAGTTCTACTCCGCCTTTTTCCACTTCTTTCATGAGTGCACTGTAGGCACCGAGAAGAAGCTGCTGCCCGGTTTGTCCGCGAGCGTAGAACGTACGGGAAACCTGTGCGCCCCCGAAGGAACGGTTTGCAAGTTCACCGCTGTATTCGCGTGCGAACGGAACGCCTTGAGCAACACACTGATCGATGATGGAAGTGGAGTTCTGAGCGAGACGATAAACGTTCGCTTCGCGTGCGCGATAGTCCCCACCTTTAATGGTGTCGTAGAAGAGACGCCATACGGAGTCTCCGTCGTTCGGATAAGCTTTTGCAGCGTTGATCCCGCCCTGAGCAGCGATCGAGTGAGCGCGGCGTGCGGAATCGTGGGTGCAGAAAGATTTCACGTTGTAACCGAGTTCGGCGAGTGAAGCTGCAGCAGCTCCGCCGGCGAGACCGGTTCCCACGACGATCACGGTGTATTTCCGTTTGTTCGCCGGGTTAACGAGCTTCATGTTTGCTTTGTAATTATCCCACTTTTTTTCGAGTGGTCCTGCAGGAATGCCGGAATTCAATTCAGTACTCATGCGTTTCCTCCTCCGCCCTGGGTGAAGTAGATGTAAATGGGAATGAACAGGAAGCCCGCTGAAAGGATCAGCGCAAGAGCGAGACCTGTTGTATAAATGGGTTTAGACCAGCGTGGGTTGAGAAATCCGAGAGACTGAAATGCACTCCAGTATCCATGACGAAGATGGAATCCGAGGAAGAGCATGCAGAACACGTAGAAGATCGTCCATACGGGTTGAACAAAGGTTTCAACTACCACCCGGTAGAGATCGTGCACCATCACGCCGTTCACCGTTGCGGTGTAACCGTCGGAGACGTCGGGTCCAAAACGGAACTGACGAATGTGAATCACGAGGAACGCGAAAAGAACGAGTCCGGTCCAGATCATGTTTCTGGATCCAATCGTGCTCTTGGTCGGTCCACCTTTTGTCTTCACTTTGTCATAAGCGATCGGTCTTGCTGCTTTTGAAGTGAAGGTCACTTGAACTGCAGTGACGATGTGAAGAATGATGACTGCAACCAGGCCAACCTCAAGAAGAATGAGGAGGGGCCCGAGGGCTTCGAGTTTTGCTGCGTAGGTGTTAATCGCGTCTCCGCTATGTGCGTAGAGGGTGAGGTTTCCAAGAAGATGCACAATAATAAATAAAACCAGCGCAAGTCCGGACGCACTCATCAAATACTTCCGACCCAGGGTCGACGTGAATAACCGTTTCAGAGGTACCATGTTGAATCGCTCCTTTGATTGATTTGTGTAAGTATTTTATCGTAATCTTTACGTTTTCTCCACTTGATTTCACGCTCCGCGGCCACTTATCATCGGGAGCATGCTCATTGATCAAATCAACTTGAATCAGCTCCGAGTCTTTGAGTCGGTTTACCGAACTAAAAGCATGACTTTAGCCGCGCGAGAGCTTCATTTAACCCAGTCTGGCGTCAGTCAGCACATTCGGGCCTTGGAAGATGTCCTCGAGTTGAAACTTTTTGACCGGATCAAACAGAAGCTGGTTGCGACTCCATCCGCCCGCGAGTTGTATAAACACACTGCGAAAAGTTTTGAGGAAATCGAAACCATTCTCAATCGTTTGAAGAAGACCGACAAAGAATTGACGGGTACGATCTCCATTGGGACCCCAATCGAATTCGGGAATAACATCATGCTTCCAATGCTGACCGAGTTCCAGAAGAAGCACCCGAAGGTGCGCTTCAAGATCCGTCAGGGCTTCCCGTTCGAGATGAACCACCTCCTCCTTTCCGGTGAACTCGACTTCGCTTTCGTCGACTCGTTTGCCATGGACAAGGGGATCAAGACGGAACCGGTTTACAACGAGGTCCTTGAACTTTGTGCCTCAAAGAAACTCGGCCTCCCGGCCAAAGGGCAATCCGATTTTGATTTCTACGAAAAACTGACCTACGTCGATTATCAGGAAGACCAGTCGGTCTTGAGCCTCTGGATGAAACATCACACCTCAGTGAAGACTCCCGAACTCGATGTCCGTTTCTACGTGATGGATGCTTATGCTCTTTCGCGCATGATTCTCCAAGGTGTCGGTGTCGGCGTTCTTCCCGGCCACTTGGCTCAAAAAATCGGAGATGAAGGCCGCGATCTCCAGATCCTGAAAGGATCCGGAAAACCCCTCATCAACTCAATCTCCCTCTCCTGGCTCGAAGACAAGACCCTCTCGCACTCCGCGAAGGCAGTCCTCGACTTCCTGAGAACGGCACTTAAGGCGGAAAAATGAAGCTGGCTCTCATCGTATTTCTTTTCTCAGGTCTTGCTGCGAATGCAGCTCCTCTTTCTTTCGATGTTTCGAAAACTGCAGCGAAGACTGAGCAAAAAAGCCTGAAATCAGAAGCCCGGGTGAAAAACATTTCCTACACCGTGAGCGTTCCCAAAGACTGGAGCTTCACCGCCGTGAGCAGCGGAGATGCAGGCATCATGATGGCTCCGTCTGCGAACATCGCCCAGTCGCCCACTTCGTTCGTGGTCCGCACAGTCAGAAAGACTCCGGTCGACTCCCTCGACAAACTTTATTCCGAACTCATTCTTTTAAGCCGCAAGGACAAGACCCGCCGTGTGCGCATGCTCACCTGGCATGGGAACCGCTGGGTGATGGAGATCTACCAGAGCAAGGACAAGAAATCCGAAATCTGGAATGCCGTCGGTGTCACTGGCAACGTCGAACTGAGCGCGGTTGCAACCGTGCCTTATACCCAGCGTGCGAAGCTTGAACCGGTTTTCATGGATCTGTACGGGAAGATTTCAATTCCGTAATCAACGGAAAATTTCAGAATCCTATTCGAATTCGTAACGGGAAAGAGCGGCAAGCCCCGCCTTGTATCCAGCTTTGACCACTTCAGTGAGCTTCTTCGGATTAAGCGTGAAGTGCTCGGCCAGGAAGGTGCGGGTGTCAGTCGGATCCGGATGAATCTGGATCAGATCGATATTGCGATTCTGGTGAAGTTCACTCTCAAGAATCCCCATGATATTGCCCATGTGTTCTTCATTCACGCCGGCTTCCTTGCAATAACGGAAGACTTCATTCATCGCGCTCTTCTTGGACTGGAAGGATTCGTAGTTCGAGTTGATCTTCTGCTCGATCAGGATGTAAATCGACTGAATCACGATCGCAGGCAACCCTTGCTTGGTGAGCGATCCGATTTCACGCACAAAACGGTAAGGCTGATGGGTGTAACTCGTGAAGACGAGGTCTGCGCCTGCGTCCACTGCGATGTGAGTGGAGAGCGTCTCCCGGATCTCACCATCTATATAATGATGGGGATCCCCGTTCTCATCATTCAGAACATAAGGAGCAAAGATCACCGGAAGGCACGCACTCGCTGCCACCGCATCTGAAATCCTTGCGTGCGTCTGGTACTGGCATCTCGGATCGTGAGGAGGGGGCTCATAGCCCGTCTTTCCGAACACAACCTTCTGGGAGTCATTCAGCTTTGTACTCACGATGAAAAGTTCGGGTTTGTAGTCCTGAAAACGGTTCGAAGGAACCACTTCCTCGCGAATGAACTGCTCAAGCCCCAGGGTGCTGAAAATTCCGGTGATCTTAAGCCAGCGGAGCTGCAGGAGAGACGGAAAACGTCCATCCATGAGCGAACTCATCACGTTCTTCACGGTCTGAAACTGGTTGGCCTGTTCTTTTGCGATTTCAGGCCGGATTTTAAACATTTTTTTATATTGAAGACGCGGAAGCGGGCGCGGATGAAAGCGGGGATCATCGAGTGCAGTCTGATTCAGGAAGGATGCCGAGATGTTCTCAAGGCTGTAGCCTGCGGCGAGCACCGTCGCGATGAAGGAGCCGCCGCTTGACCCGATATAGGTCTGGATCGACTTCTCACCCGGTTCGGACTTGTTCTGATCCGATTTCAGCCCCTGATAGAAGTCAAAGCCGTTTTCCTTGAGTGCATAGGCAACGCCGATGTGAAACGCAGCTGCCTTGGTTCCTCCGCCGGAGAGAACCAGAGCGATCTTCTTTTTTTTGGAAATGCGCTTCTTGGGAGCCGCTACCATTTATGCCTCTTTGTCTTAAGAGTACTTGAATTTTACGCGATGGGAAATAGAATGATTCCATGGCCAGTGATCTAGACAGCGACAATTGGGTTCCTCTTGTGGAGTTTTCCGTCACAAAAGGAATCAGCCTCTCGACACTCCGTCGATACATAAAAGCAAACAAAATCCCCTGGAAACTGGTCGAAGGACGCTATCTGGTCATGGACGACGGCACCTTTGCGTCTCCACGCAACCACGATCCACGATCCAATCCCTCCAACGGAATGAGCGGCGACGTGGAGTCCAGACTCAAGTACCTCGAGAGCACCCTCAATGCCGCGAACGAAGAGATTGCCGAACTGAAGACCTTGGTGGCATTCTATGATGAGAAATGGGCTCAACTCTCCAAAAAATGAAATTTAAACTTCTTCCGGTTCTTCTCTCCCTGCTGTTTGTTACGCACATGGCCTGGGCGAGTCCGGAAAATGATCGCGTCTACCGTCTTGAATCCGTGGGCTGTCTGAAGGCAACCGACAATGTCGACGGGATTTTCGGCGACTACATGGATGACCAGTACAACCAGTACTTCACCCACCAGACCCGTTTCGTTCAGAAGAAGCTGAAAGGACTCGACGAAGTCCTGGGTTCCTCGTCCCGGAAACAAGCAGAACTTTTCGATCAACCGGAGATCCTGAAAAAGATTTCCCGCAAATATAATGTTGAGAACCTGATTCGCACCCGTGTTTACAAGGAAAACGATTCTTATCGTTTCGTGATGGACTGGGTCTACGCTCCAAAAGGAGACGTGCTTGCGAGTTCCGAGTTCCGTTACGTCGACAAGGGCAAAGACCAGGGCCTTCAAGGAAGCGATCTTCCGGTTGCAATCCACAAGGGACTCGACGAACTGGTTCGCAAGCTTCCCTTCCTCGGTGAAGTGACCGGTGTTGAGCCGGAAAGCATCACCGTGAACATGGGACACGGCCAAGGCGTGAAAGAACACGACATCTTAACGGTGTATTCACTTCAAAGTCTGAAACGTCACCCGCTTTTAAAAACCATCGAAGAGTGGCGCTGGCAGAAGGTCGGCCGCGTTCAAGTCGATCAGGTCGAAGAATCCTTAAGCTTCGGCAAAGTAGTCGAACTGGAACAGGGGCAAACCCTGATCCGCTTCCAGAAAATTCGCGACATTGAGACCCCTCCGGCAGTGGAAGTCCAAAAGAATGCTCCCGAAGCAAAACGTGATCTTCCCCGCATTGGCTGGGTGGCTGGAAACGCCGGAATTGGAAACTATTCCCGGGATGTCGGCCTCTCGAACAACACCTCCGGCAGAACCGGTGGGGGATTCTCCGAAAACTTCGCAATCGATGCCCAAGTCTGGTTGAACTCCCGCTTCATCGCGGAAGGATCCATCGCTGCAAGCCTCTTCAAATACAATCCAAAAGATCTCGTTTCGGGTGCAGCCCTCCCAGGCAGCTACAGCGGATCCGGTGACCAGTTCAGACTGGCCGTCGGTTACTCTCTCTTCCCGATGAAGACTCTCTATGACTCGATGGCTTGGGTTCATATCGGATACAAATCCACCAATTTCTCGCTTCCCACTTCCAATTCGGATTACACCGCGGATAGCAGCTTCACTTCCCTGTTTGTCGGGATCGGCGGAAGCACGCAGTTCAGCAAGGACTTCGGTGCACAGCTCGACCTCGACATTGGTCTGATCAAGGGCGCTGACTCGGTGAATCTTGGATTTGGTGACGCAAGCGCCTCTTCTGATCTGAGCTTCTCGGTTTCTGGAATGTACCACCTTCAGGATCAGCTCTGGCTGAGGCTAGTAGTCGGTCTTTCGTCCCAGAGCATGGACTTCGTCAATGGCCAGTCTGTTACGGAAAAACTCTTCTCAGTCACCCCTTCGATCATGTATTATTTCTGACGAATGTCGGACAAAAAACAGGCGCGCGAGCAGATCCAGAAACTCATCAAAGAGATTGAACAGCACGACCATCAGTACTACGTGCTCGATGATCCCTCCATTTCAGATGCGGACTACGATAAACTCTTCCGCAAGCTCCAGAAACTGGAAGAAGAATATCCGGATCTCGTCTCCGAACACTCCCCCACTAAACGGGTAGGTGGGAAGCCTCTCGATCAATTTGGAAAATCAAAGCACGGTGTTCCGATGCTTTCACTCGCGAACGCACTGACTGCGGAAGAGTTTTTGGCATTTGACGAACGGGTTCACCGTTTCATCGATGCGGATCCACAAACTGAACTCGAATACTTTGCCGAACTCAAATTCGACGGCCTTTCGATCAACCTCGTTTACGAAAACGGAGTTCTCGTCCGGGGTGCAACTCGCGGAGATGGAGAAACCGGTGAAGATGTCACCGAGAACATCAAAACCATCCGCTCGATTCCGATGCGTCTCAAGACCGACAACCCGCCCGAAAAAATAGAAATCCGCGGAGAGATCATTCTCAGAATCGAAGACTTTGAACGACTGAACCGCGACCAGGCGAATGCCGGTGAAAAAGCTTTTGCGAACCCGAGAAATGCGGCTGCGGGATCCCTACGCCAGCTCGATTCCAAAATCACTTCACTCCGTCCACTCACCGGCTTCTTCTACGGCGTCGGCGAGACTTCAAAATTCACGCTTCCAAAGACCATTGCGGGTTTCGAAGAAGAAATTAAAAAATGGGGTCTTCCTGTCGGCAAATGGCACAAGATCTGTAAAGGCGCCGACGAAGTCATCAAATTCTACCGCTCGATTGAAGACGCCCGCGACACGCTCCCGTTTGAAATCGACGGCGTCGTGGTGAAACTCAATTCGTTTGCCCAGCAACAAGCCGCAGGTTTCGTTGCCCGTTCTCCCCGCAGCATGATCGCTTTCAAGTATCCGCCGAGAAAAAGCGTCACGATGATCGAAGACATCCAGGTTCAGGTTGGACGCACGGGTGCACTCACCCCGGTTGCGATCGTAAGCCCGGTCTCGGTTGGCGGCGTGATCGTGAAACGCGCGACTCTTCACAACCAGGATGAGATCGACCGCAAGGACATCCGCATTGGTGACCACATCATCATCCAACGTGCCGGTGACGTGATCCCGGAAGTCGTGGAAGTTTTGAAAGAGAAACGACGCGGTGATGAGAGAAAATTCAAAATCCCAAGCCAATGCCCGGTTTGCGGCTCCAAAATCGTGCGTGCGGAAGGGGAAGCGGTTTCCCGTTGTGTGGCTCGGAACTGCGTCGGCAAACTGAAGGAACGCCTCAAGCACTTTGCAATGAAAGACGCGCTCGACATCGAGGGTCTTGGCGACAAGATCATCGAACAGCTCGTGGACGCGGGCCTGGTCAAAAAGCTCTCCGATCTCTTTGACCTTTCTTTCGACGACGTTCTTGCGCTGGAAGGTTTTGCCGAGAAATCAACACACAAGGTTTTAAACGCCATTGAACACGCGAGAAGTCCTGAGCTTTACCGACTGGTCTTTGGTCTTGGAATTCGTCACGTGGGTGAAGCCACTGCAAAAATTCTTGCCCAGAAGTTCAAATCGTTCAAAAAAATGAGGGCGGCGAATGCGGAACAATTCCAGGAAATTGATGGAATTGGCCAGGAGATGGCGAAGTCGCTCGAAGAGTTCTTTTCGAATCCGGAACACGAGGAGGAAATCGACCTTCTTCTTGAAAAGCTCACTCCGGTTGAACCGAAGGCTTCGACTCTCTCGCAAAACCTTGCTGGAAAAGTTTTCGTTCTGACCGGCACCTTGCCGAGCCTCGATCGATCGGAAGCGGAAAAACTCATCGAAGACCGTGGCGGAAAAGTCTCCTCTTCCGTTTCCAAAAAGACGGACTTTGTCCTTGCGGGTGAAGAAGCAGGAAGCAAGCTTGAGAAGGCGAGAACCCTCGGTGTCCGTGTGATCGATGAAGCGGAATTCCGTTCGCTCCTTTCTCAATAATCATAGTCCTTCCATATTTTACATTTGTAATATCTTGAGTTGCTACCGGCATCCGGGTGCCTCATCATGAGAAAAACAACCCAAAGGAGAATTTTTCATGATTCAAAAAATGTTGATCGTAGCTTTGTTCGCAATTTCCACTTCCGCAATGGCTCAGGACCAAGGTCACGCAGCTCATGCTGGAAAAAATCCAACCATCAAGGCTGACGCTCAGGCTGTCGACAATTCTTGCGCTGCTGAAGCGAAAACCGCAGGTTGCGGTGACGAAGTGGTTGGAAAGGGTCTCCTGAAATGCATCCACGGGTACAAACAAGCACACAAAAAAGATTTCAAAATTTCAGACGGTTGTAAAACTGCACTGAAGAAACTTCACGAAGACAAAAAAGAAATGAAAGCAGAACACGGCAAGTAATCCGCTTCATCCCTTTCACGGTTAAAAAAAAGCCCCGGGAGCGATCCCGAGGCTTTTTTTATTTTCAGAAGACTTTGATTATTTGCGGTCGCGCTCGCGAAGCTTCCGGTCCCAAAGTTCCTTCATCTGGGTGTACTGACTCAGGAACTGGCTGATTTTAAACTTGGCCGAGGTGATGTTGGTATTAGTGCGCTGAAGCTCGGCGATCTTGGCTTCCAGAAGACCGATCTTCTCGAGCGGAGTCCGTTTTTCGAGCCCGTTGAAAAAGTGCTGATAAAGCTGGTGAGTCTGATCGAGCAGGACTTTTGCTTCGTGAAGAAATTTATCAATGTCCTCGGTGCCATAGAGGCCTCTTTCGAGTGCTCCCTTGGTTAAGGTTACTCCGGCCCGTTTCTGGGATATGCTTAACTCTTCTTCTTCTTCGTCATCCCAAAAGTTTTTGCGTCCGCCTTCTTTTGCCATACCTTAAGTATACATGAAAACGAAAACCCGGTACATGTGTCAAAGTTGTGATTACCGTGGCGCGAAATGCCTGGAATGATGTCATAAAATCCCCGGCCATCTCAGCGGTAGGTGGTCCAGTGGGGTCTATGACTTTTTAACGGCTTCTTCCCATTCCTTAAAGCGACGTTCACGTTCAATGGATGAAATAACAGGACTGAACTCTTTTTCAAGTTTCCAGGCCTTCTTCACTTCTGAAAAGGACTTCCAGATTCCGCATCCGAGGCCTGCTGCGAAGATCGCACCCATGACGGTTGTTTCCGTGAAAACCGGGCGGCTGATTTTTCTTCCAAGAAGATCACTCTGAATCTGCATCAGGAGATTATTTTTACAGGCTCCCCCGTCCACATTCAGTTCGCGGATTTCAGATCCAAGATCTTTTTCCATTGCGCGCAGAATTTCGGCATTCTGGAATGCAATTCCCTCAAGAGCGGCCCGGGCGATGTGAGCTTTTGTACTTCCTCGCGTGAGGCCGGAAATAACCGCTTTTGCGTGTGGATTCCAGTAGGGTGCTCCCAGACCAGTGAAAGCCGGGACAAACATCACGCCATCGGTAGTGCTCACTTCATTTGCCAAAGCTTCCACTTCGGAGGATTTGGAAATGATTTTCAAACCATCCCGCAACCACTGAATGGTCGCACCCGCCATGAATGCACTTCCTTCAAGCGCGTAAGTGGTTTTTCCGTCCGCTTCCATCCAGGCAATGGTTGAGACCAGTCGGAACTGACTCCGTTTCAAATTTGATCCGGTGTTCATGAGAAGAAAAGCACCGGTTCCGTAGGTGCACTTCGCCTGACCCGGCTCGTAACAAGCCTGACCGAGAAGCGCCGACTGTTGATCTCCGATGATTCCCGAGACCGGAATTCCATCTGGAAGTTTTGAAGCCTTTAACGTTTTTCCGAATTCTCCGAATGTCGGCTTGATCTCTGGAAGGATTTCTTTCGGTACCCCGAACAGACTCAGGAGTTCCGGATCCCAGTTTTTCTTCTCAAGATCAAAGAGCATGGTGCGGGAAGCGTTCGAAGGTTCGGTTGCGTGCACTTTGCCACCGGTGAGTTTTGCGAGGACGAAAGAGTCGATGGTTCCGACCGCAAGTGTTCCCGCGGCGAGAGCCTTTTTCACTTCAGGAATGTTTTTCAACGCCCATTCGAGTTTGGTTGAAGAGAAATACGGATCCAGAAGAAGGCCGGTTTTCTTTTGGATGGTAGGTTCGATTCCCTGACGACGAAGTTCTTCACATCGGGAAGCGGTTCTTCTATCCTGCCACACGATCGCCTTGCAAAGGGGTTCTACGGTGTTCTTGTCCCAGAAGCAGATGGTTTCCCGCTGGTTGGTGATCCCGATTGCCTTGATCTGCTTCGGATCTACTTTTTGCAGAACCGCCTGAATGCTTTCATCAATGCTGGCCCAGATCTGATTCAGATCGTGTTCGACGAGACCAGGGCTCGGGAAAAACTGTTCGAATGGTTTTGAGTGTTCGGCGACGAGATGAAGATTCTCGTCCATGACGATGACTTTGCTCGAGGTCGTGCCTTGATCGATTCCAAGAATGTATGAACTCATGAAGATGAGTTTATCGTGACTACTTCAGCTTTTGGTTTAAAAAATGCCAAACGGCCTGGGCCGCCAAACGCGCCGTGAGATTTTGAAAGTCGAGCGGCGGACAGAGTTCAAAAACTCCGAGTGATGTCACTTTTTTGTCGCTTCCCGCAATTTCCAGCATTTGGAAAATTTCAGAAGCAGAGAAACCTTCCGCCTGAGGTGCTGAAACACCGGGAGCGAAGGCAAAGCTCAACGCATCCAGATCAAGCGAGATCAAAACCACGTCTGCTTTTTGTTTCAAGCGGGTGAGAACCTTTTTGAACTCAGGGACTGCTTTTCCGTTTCTCAGGTTTTCGAACGGGATAATCGAGATTTTCTTCTCTTTGGCGTAATCCCAGAGCTCAGGACCATTGCAGTGAGCTTGGATCCCGAACTCAACGAGCAGCTTCGGGTCGAGGAGCTTTTCTTCGATCAAACGACGAAAAGGCGATCCGCTGGTCATGCCTGAATCGTAAGGACGCAAATCAAAATGAGCATCGAAGTTGATACAGGCAATCCGGGTCTTCGCGGGCAGGGCTTCACGAACGGCTTTGAACCAGACGTAACCGTAATCATGTCCGCCACCCACTGAAACCAAGGCATCAGTCTTCAGATTCAGAGCTAAAATGCGCGATTTTGTCGTGGAAACTGCATTTCTATAGTTTTCCTCCAGATCCTGCCCCATTGGAACGGATCCACCTTCCTTCAAACGCGACAGGACCGGAAATCTTCCATTCAGCTTCAAAAAAAGCTCTTCAAAACGAGCAGGGCCCTCTTTGGCTCCCGGACGGCCCTTGGTATTGGAGACCCCCAGGTCATCCGGATACCCGACCCATGAAAACTTCGCCTGGCTTGAATTGCTTGATCGCTTCTTTTCCATTAAACTCACAATAAAGCGGAAATAAAAAAAATGAACACCGAAATCGAAAAAAAGTGGTTCGTCTACATCAATGAACGTCACGAAGGTCCATTCACCGTGGACGAGATTTCGGAGAAGAAAAACTCCGGCGTCGTCTCTGATGACAGCTACGTGTGGTGCGAAGGAATGCCTGACTGGGTATTACTCTCGAAGACTCCAGAGCTTTCGGTTGCAAAGAAAAAGGTTTCCGTACCCGCTCCCAAAGCATCCAAAATGAGTCCGGGCCAGCGCCGGACCGTCATGGGCGTTTGTCTCGTTTCAGGAGTTGCGGTCGGAACTGTTCTTGGACTTGCAGGACTCAGTCAGTTCGCATCCGATTCTCTTCACGCAAAACTTCGCCCCACCCTGACTAAAGTATCTGACACGTTTCCATTCCTGTCCGGTCTGTTCAAACTCGTTCCAAATCTTTCTGACGTGAAACATGAAGAACTCATGGATCTGGAAGACGCCCGCCAGGGATCTCCTGAAAACGGAGTGAAGATCGCAGTCGCACTCTCGCAGAACGATCCGAATCGTCCGTTCTTTTATGTCAGCACCAATCTTCCGGACAAAACCAAGTTTGATCTTTACCTGGTCGGGATCGGCGAAACACTTTTGAACCGTCTTCAATACTCAAGCGAAGGATCCGCTAAAACCAATCAGGGTTTTGGAAGAACCGATGTCTTTCTTGCTGATGGTGGGCAACTCATTCCCAAGGGCGAGTATCAGATTTTTGTCGTCGAATCAAACGAGCAGGATGAGACCATTCGCGGAACACTCGCTCAGTTACCGGACAGCCGGGTAAAGACAAAACTCCCGCAAGGAATACCGGCCAACTCCCACTTTCTGATCACCAAAACTTACTTTGTGGGCGGAGAGAAGGACGAAGTCTATCTCACCCGTCTGAAATCCTTTCACGAGAAGATCAAACAAAACTCCGAGCGTGAAGCCACCGAACTCAGACAGTACGCCGACACCCTGGGCATGCAGTTCAAAACCATGTCAACCGAGTTTGGTCGCCTCTATAATGCGAAAAAACCATCGCCTGTTGCGGTTGCTGTCTGGAAAAAAGACGCGGAACTCTGGCAACAGATCAACTCCCAGCTTGATCAGACAATCCAGACTTGGAGTACCGAGACTCTTCAGAACGAGTTCTTTTACGGCAAGGTTTATCAGCAGGTAAAAAGTACGTATGAAACCTTAAAAAGCCTCTTTACGCTTGAAAACGGATACGTCTCGCAGCCGATTGAAAGAAGCGCCTTTGACATTCAGCATGGCAAGGCGTTGAGTGAAGCAAATGAAGCAGTGTCCCTGCTTCAAACCAAATTGGATCTGGTATCCAAAGCACCGAAGTCCGCAGGCGGGCTTCCGACACGGGAGGGATTATGAGTATTGAACGGAGACAGGCCAAGCGCCGCGATGTTCTCGAAAAGTTTTCTTTTTATATCTGCATTCCCAAACTGGGTTACATGCGCCACAACGTTCAAGACATCAGCGAGCTTGGAATCGGATTTTTAATCGACACTCTGGGCGAGTTCAAACTCGCGAGTGGTGAAACCAGCGAGCTTCATTTTTACCTGAACCAGTCCCTTTATCTTCCACTCAAAATCCAGGTGGTTCGTTTACAGGAAAAGGACGCAATTCAGGAAATCGGCGCGGTCTTCCTCGATCGCCACACTTCCCAGTATCAGACTTTCCTCACTCTCGTGAAGTTCGTCGATCAGGTCACTGAGTTCGGGGAATTGCTCGAGCAGCCCTGAGCAACCCCGTTAGACCGATCAATAAAAAGCGTTGATCACTTGATTGTTTTTATCTATTTTGTATTTACAAAATACCTTATGTGTGGTAGTCTCCTTTTGATTCCAGATCTTGGCCTCGGGAAACGGTGTGCGACCAGGTGAGTACCGGCTTTAAAACTGAAGTTTTAGTGCAATCCCCAAGATGGAATCAGGATCCATTATGAAGTCCTTGCACATCAAAACCTCTCTTTTTTCACTCTGCCTGATTGCAGAAGTCTTGAGCCTGACTGTCACAACATCAGCTAACGCAACCACTTTTGGCTGCAAATACAAGAACGGATCGTTTGTCAGCTGGGGAACCGGAAATTCCCAGGAAGACGCTGCAGCTGAAACAAAAATGAACTGTGCAGCGGTCGTAACCGGAAGCTACTACACCAGTGTCTGTACCAGTGGGAACACCACATGTGAAAAGATCCTTCCCACGAACGACCCACGCGCATATGCCAGTCGTTACGACAAACAGGACGTCTGGTTCTCCATCGCCTACGGAACAAACTGCTACGAAGCCAATAACAGAGCCCAACTCAAGTGCCTGGCCAATTATCCAACATACCAAAAAACCGTTTGCATGGAGGGAGAGTTCTCCTGTCATCAGACTGGTGATCAAAACTAACTAAAAAGGAACCCCCTATGAAAAAAACTCATAAAACCAAAGCCTGTCTTTTCGCACTTTCACTGATCGTGGGAGTTTCAAGCCTGATCACCACAACATCAGCTTACGCAGCCACTTTTGGTTGCAAATACCAGTATGGACCATTCGTCAGCTGGGGGACCGGGTACTCCGAAAAAGACGCCACTTTCCAGGCAAAAACGAACTGTGCAGAGCTTATTGTGGGATACGAAGCTACGGCTTGTTCACAAGGAAGCGTCACCTGCGCAGCAATTCAGGATACGAACAACTCAGAGGCTTATAGCAGCCGGTATGACTATAAGGGCATCTGGCAATCCATCGGGTATGCAACAAATTGTTATGATGCGAATTTCATCGCCCAACGCAAATGCATCGATCTCTATCCGAATTACCAAAAAACTGTTTGCATGGAAGGAACCTTTTCCTGTCAGCAAACAAATCAGTAAACACCGAAAGAAAAAAGCCCTGACTCCAGTTTGGAGTCAGGGCTTTTCTTTTAATTGAACTTTTAAATCAGATCGAACCGATCGCGATATTTCCGGTGTCCTTTTCAGAAACTTCGGAGAACGCTTTCAGAAAATTCACAAATCCCTGCCAGGCCGCAAAAGCTCTATGCTCGGTCTGAACCGCGCAACCATAACGAAGATAACGGTTTCCGTTTTCAATCGTTGGACGGCTGTTCTTGATGTCCACAGTGATTTCCATGAAACTTTCCGGACTGAAATACAGACGGATTGGAAGATTGTTCATGTTGGTCGGACGGGACTTCTCAGAGTCATAAGGAACCTGGATCGCAAGACCCTCGTCACTTACATCAATGAGATCCACCGGAACCATTTTCCCCGGAGCCACGACGCTGTACACGCCCACCAGGTTATGAAAGAAGATGCGTTCTGTTTTGCGTTTTTTCTCTTCTTGTTTGCGATTTCTAAAATGATCGAGACTTACAATTTCGTGATCGTCCTTCATGGATGATGATCTCCTCTTACAGGTCTTCTCGGTCAGACCATCCCAATCCTTTAAAAAAACAAACTGTGTACCCGGCAATCTTTTTCCATTCAGATTCCAAGCCCGGCTCCGAAAAGATCTATGTGTGAGGGGCACTTACACAAAGGTTCGCAAAATCCAATTTCCAGGAGGGAATGATGAATAACGCAAATCCAAAATCCAGAGCAGACAATCAAGAATGTGACGCCGAAGTCCTTTATCAGAAACTTGGTGACACCTGGTACGCGTTCTCCATTCTCGGTGACGAGGTTTTCATGTCGCCGATCCCTGAAGAAAAAATCGAAGCAATTCGCCGGGAAAACTACACACCGGGCCCGAATCTCTGATTACTCCGTGAAAACTTATGAAGCAGTTTAAAATGAAAAATTCGACTCCGACGACCGCAACCACACACACAAAAAAAACCACGACCACCCGCCAAGAGCTTGACGTTCAACTAAAACAGTTGGCGCGGTTGGTCGAGGAAAACCCGCGGAAGGCCTCCAAGATTTTTGAATCCTGGCTGGATAACACCTCTAAATCGCAGTCGAAAAAGAAAGCTGCTTAACTAGTTTCATTTCAAACCCCGCAATTCTGAGATTCAGGTTGCGGGGTTTTTTCGCGCCGAGTAAAATCAAATGAGGGGAACTAGCTTTCCCTGAATGGGGTACGCATGAGATTTTTTCCGCTCATTTTAATCGCATCTTTTAGCCTCTTCCAGTCCCTTTCCGTAGCAGAATCCTCCGTGGATCTCGCCAATGGAAACCGGATTCAGGAACCTGCTCTCCGTGATTACGTTGCCGCAAACCGTGCCCCGGAATTAGCCGAAATCACCGATATCGTTGATCAAAATGGACAAAGTGTCACCAGCCAATAAGGCCTTTTTGATCCCAGCCTAATCGCCCACAAATACAACCACATGATATTGCTCTGCTTTTTTATGGCAGAGTTTTTGCTTTTTACCATCCGTGAATGGGGAACCCAATTCCTTTGTTCTCAGACAGCTTTGCGGTTTGATCCGCAAGCAGTTAGTTGGCTGAAGAAATAAGCACCGGACGTTCTGTTCTGTGGCTGGGGCGGATCCGGTGCTTATTTCGTCCTCTGGTGTTATATTGATCTCCTCATGAACGAGATCAAAAGCTCTAAAAAGACCGGGGTTCTTCTCGTGAACCTTGGAAGTCCGGACTCCCCGTCTGTTCCTGACGTCAGACGATATCTCAAGGAATTCCTGAACGATCCCTTCGTCATCAATATCCCGAAACTCCTCCGACTCTTTCTCGTAAATGTTCTCATTTTGAACACGCGCCCGAAGAAATCAGCGCACGCCTACTCCAAGATCTGGATGAAAGAGGGATCCCCCCTCATCTTCCACTCGAAAAACCTCACGGAGAAAGTACGCGATAAACTGCAGATGGCGGTCGAACTCGGCATGCGCTATGGCACCCCTTCCATTGAATCCGCCTTGAAGAAGCTTCTTGGGCAGGGTGTGGAGAAAGTCGTCCTTCTTCCGCTTTATCCCCACTATTCTTATGCCGCTTCTGAAACGGCAATCGTGCTTTTTGAAAAGCTGATGAGTGAGCTTGCTCCCGGAACCGCCTATGAAGTGATTGAGGACTACTGGGACAATTCAACCTTCCTCGACGCGCTTGCGGATTCCATCCGCCCGGTGCTGGAAGAGAAGAAACCCGATGTCCTGCTCCTCACCTATCACGGGATTCCTAAGAGACAGGTTTTCCAGACCAGAAACCAGAGAAATTATCACTCCCAGTGTCTGCTCACTTCCCGGAAAGTTCGTGAGCGCCTCGGACTTCCAGTCGAAAAAGTAAAAAGCTCGTTCCAGTCACGCCTCGGGCCGGTGAAATGGATTCGTCCCTTCACGGATTTCGTGCTTCGTGATTTTCCGAAACACGGGGTGAAAAAGATTGTCGTGGCCTCTCCTGCATTCAGTGCGGATTGCCTGGAAACGCTTGAGGAAATCAAACTTCGTTACGATGAATTATTCAGGCAGAACGGTGGGACTGAGTTTCACTATGTTCCCTGCTTGAACTCTTCCGATGCTTTTGTCAATTCGATCGGGAAGATTCTCGAACCCCATCTCTAAAAACCTAAAGCGTCTTCAAGAACTCGCGAAGATCCTGCTTCTGGGAGCTCGTGAACTTTTCAGAACCATCCTGATTGGTGAAGATCCCCTCGTAGTGACCTGAGTTCGACATTCCTTCGAGAGCGGTGTCGTAGCGGTGATCATCATCCCCTGTTTGTGTGATCGGATAACCCACACAGTCCACATCAAATCCGTCATTCGCCGCTTTCGGCTCCATGGAGTAGTACACATTTGGACGATGCGCCGGCGGCGTCATGAGAGTGCAGAGATTTGGAATCGAGTTGTTATGAAGATACGGGAAGCGGGAAAAAATGCCTTCAAGTGGCGGCGGAACATACCCCTTCTGGGTTTGAATCACGATATTGAAGTTCTTTGAGAACGCGAGTGGATTCAAACCGTCTTCGAGCGATTGCATTCCCTCATGTCTGCCCGGATCAGTGCCCACATCCACGACTGGAGTCTTGTCATGATAAATGACTTTGGTCGTGGCGAGAGTCGACCACTGCTTCACGTATTGCCCGTGGCATCCCTGGCAGGTGGTCTTGAAGAGAATTTCACCTCGCTTCGCGCCTGAAACATTGATGAACTTCCGATCGAGATAATCACTCCAGCGCGGCGCTTTGGTTGCAAATACGGCGGTAGTCAGTTCTTCGACCGTGTCTGAATTATTTTGAAGCCAGTCCACGAGCGGTTTCAGATCTGCGCCTCTGCCGATTTCATTCCACAAAAAGTTAGTAAAGACCGGATTTCCTGAAGTAACAGATCCGTCGCTCAACCAACGGGTTTTGTATTTTACGTTCCACCAGACCGCAGGCTTTGAATCCGCGACCAGATGATCCAGCAGATTCGGGCGCGGGTTGGCAACGTTAGTGGGTGAACGTTCCGCCCATTCATCCTCTCCCCTGCGGGAGAGTGAGAGTGAAACCTGGGCTAAAGAAGTATCGAGTCCGAGAGCCGCCGGTTTTTTAAGACCGACTCCGATGATGCGATCTCTTGAATCTGCATACATCGCGCGCTCATCCACACTTGCCTTGGTGAAGGTGGTATAGAGCCCCGGTGTGACTGTCTTCATCAGCTTCTGGGCTTCGATGAAGAACTCATTTGAACGGGGAAAGCGATTGGTGAGACCCAGAATCGGTTTTCCAAAAAGTTCAGCCGAGTGACAAGCGGCGCAGCCGAGCGTGATCCCCTGAACTCCGTTTCTCTGAATGAAGGAGACACCCATCGGGTAGTCCGGCTTCACTCCATCCGGGAAGGGAATTTGAGAATCCTGATCCGGATAATCGTGAAGACCGATCCAGTCCCAGAATCCGGTAAAGTTCTGCATGTTTGGATCAAGGGATAAAACTCTCTGCATGAGGCTAAAGAGCGGATCACCAGGCTTTGCGGCAAGAATTTGAAGTGCGCTTCTCGCCGGAACGAGCAGCCCCGTCGCTTCGACCGGATAATTTAAAGCATGAAGTTTTCCAGCGCGAATTTTGGTCTCGAGCGTGGCGCGATCCCACCCATAGGGATTACTTCGACCGGTTGGCGCGATGGTGGCGGAATCACTCCAGTCCGGAGTGACGGGCGAAGCCTGTGAAAGGGAGACGCTTGATAAAAGAATTGAGATGAGTAAAAAAAGACGCAACACGATCATTCCCCCATTGCTTTTTTCCCGTACGGGGAAGGGAATGTCAAGGATCGGACGAGATTATTGCTTTTCAATCTGGATTGCGAAATGCGAAAGGCCCGCGTGTTTGATCGCGTCCATCACACGCACCACGTCGCCGTGTTTTGCGCTCTCATCGGCACTGATGACGGCTTGAGAATCGGGAGCTGCCTGAACGATTTTCTGGATTGCGGCCTCGATCTCGGCAAACGCGATCGGCTTCTCCATCAGGGTGATTTGTCCCAACTTATCGATGGAGATCATCACAGCCTGATTTGCCGATTTTTCGCCTGTCTGGGTTTTAGGAAGATTTACACTCATCTGCTCACGGACGAGCATCGGGGTCGTCACCATGAAGATCACGAGCAGCACCAGCACCACGTCCACAAAGGGAGTGACGTTGATGTCGGAGATTGCGGTCATTTCATCTTCACCGACTCCGTGTGAAATCTTTCCTGCCATGACTTAAGTCCCCACTTTTGCGACGTAGAGGTCCTTCAGTGAATTCGCCTCAAGTACCGCTGTTCTCAAACGACCTGAAAAATGGTTGTAGGCAATCGCAGCTGGAACCGCGACGAAAATCCCGATCGCAGTAGTCAGAAGCGCTTCTGCGAGTCCGAACATCACGGCTCCCATTGCAGAACCCTGCTGGGCCGATAAAAGACCGAAACTTTGAATGATCCCCATGACGGTTCCAAGGAGTCCGATAAACGCGGAATTTGCCGCAAGCGTCGCTAAAAAGTTAAGTCCGCGTTCGAGCGTCAGGCGCTTCTCGGCATAATAACTTTGAACTGCGCGGTCGATGTGTTCGCTGGTTCTCGCCTCGGAAGCAATGGCTGAAAGCACTGCGCCAGATGCGAAGGATGGATTGCGTTCGCCCCAGGACTTCAGTGATTCCCAGTTCTTGGATTGAATCAACTTCCGGGCTTCAGCGAGGTCGGATTTGCCGATTTCTTTTTTGAAAACGGAGTTTCGATCGATCATGATCGCCACCGACCATATCGATAAAAACAGGAGAATAATCATGATTCCCCGTGCGCCCAGCCCCATCAATTGAATCCAGTTCGTCATAGTAAAAACAGTTTAGATGATGATAGGGTGAAGGTACATATGCAAAATCAAAATCAAAAAATTGACTGGCTGTGTATCAACACCATCCGCACTCTTTCCATTGATGCAATTCAGAAAGCAAACTCAGGTCATCCGGGGCTTCCCCTCGGTGCCGCACCTTTTGCTTACGTGCTCTTTCAAAAGCACCTGAAGTTCAATCCCAAAAATCCCCAATTCTTCGACCGCGACCGTTTCGTCCTTTCGGCGGGTCATGGGAGCATGCTCATTTACAGCCTCCTCCACCTTTATGGTTACGATCTCTCTCTGGATGAGGTGAAAAACTTCCGTCAGCCGGGAAGCAAAACCCCGGGTCACCCTGAATTCGGCTTTACTCCAGGCGTTGAAGCGACCACCGGTCCACTGGGACAAGGGGCTGCAAACGCGGTCGGAATGGCAATTGCCGAGCGTAAACTTGCAAATCTTCTCAACACTCCAGATCAAAAAGTGGTCGATCACCACACTTATTGCCTCGTGGGCGATGGCGATTTGATGGAAGGGGTTTCCACAGAAGCGGCTTCACTCGCAGGCCACCTGAAACTCGGCAAACTGATCTACCTCTACGATTCAAACGATATCTCTCTCGATGGTCCGACTTCGCTCTCTTTCACTGAAGACGTCGCGAAACGCTACGAGAGTTATGGTTTCCAGGTTCTTACTGTTGCAGATGCGAACCACAATCTGGATGCGATCGATCAGGCGATCACCCAGGCGAAGAAAGAAATCAACAAACCTTCACTCATCATTTTCAAAACCACGATTGGTTTTGGATCTCCGAATAAAGCGGGCAAAAGCTCCTCTCACGGGAGTCCACTCGGACCAGACGAACTTGCGCTCACCAAAAAAGCGCTCGGCTGGGAAAGTAACGAATCGTTCTTCGTTCCAGGCGATGCAAGCAAGCACCTTGCTGAAGCAGGTGCTCGTGGAGCGGAAACCGAAAAATCCTGGAACAATCTCTTCTCTCAATGGGCTGAGAAAAATCCCGCGAAGAAAACCATTTTTGAAACGGGAGCTCACCTTTCCCTCCCGGCTGATTTTTCTTCCAAACTGACTGAATTCAAAGTCGGTGAAGATTTCGCGACCCGTGAATCCGCAGGTAAAGTCCTGAATTCGATTGCCGCAACCGTTCCTTACTTCTTCGGTGGCGATGCGGACCTTTCCGTATCAACCAACACCGCGATCAAGGATGGCGGATCTTTCGACGGAACCACCGGTGCCGGTCGCAACATCCATTACGGTGTTCGCGAACACGCAATGGGTGCGATCGCAAACGGGATCGCTTATCATGGCGGCCTGAAGACCTACACGGCGACCTTCTTCTGTTTTGCGGATTACATGAAACCTTCAATTCGTCTCGCGGCGATGAATCACCTTCCAGTGACTTTCGTGTTCACTCACGACTCCATTGGTCTCGGTGAAGATGGTCCGACCCATCAACCGGTCGAACACCTGATGAGCTTGCGCGGAATTCCGAATCTGATCACCCTCCGTCCGGGTGACGCGAACGAAACGCGCGAAGCGTGGAAGTTTGCCATGACTCACACCAAAGGTCCAGTCGCTCTCGTGCTCAGCCGTCAGAAGGTGAAAACCCTCGACCAATCTCAATTCGGTGCTGCAACCGGCCTTTCTCAAGGTGCTTATATCCTGTCAGATCGCCCTCAATTCAGAGGCATCCTCGTTGCAACAGGTTCTGAAGTGGGACTTGCACTTGAAACTCAGGCAGAGCTCGATAAGAACCAGATTCCGGTTCGCGTGGTTTCCATGCCTTCCATCGAAATGTTCCTGAAGCAGCCGAACTCCTACCAGGAGACGGTTCTTCCTTCCAGCTGCAAAAAAGTTGCATCGGTGGAAGCGGGCATCACTTTGGGCTGGGCGCAAATCACCGGTCGTGAAGGCCTTCAGTTTGGCGTGAACGATTACGGCATGTCCGCACCGGCAGGCAAAATTTACGAAAAATTCGGCCTCACCGTGAAAGCAATCTCCCAACGCTTAAGTTCATGGATCTAGACGATGGAAATCAGAGAGATTTCACCAGAAGAATCCTCTCTCGTTAACCAACTCGTCTCCAGTGCGTTTCAATATCAACCTCCCCATGCTTTTCTGGATGATTTTCCCGTCTGGGCTTCGGATCAATCCATTCGCCTTGGTCTTTTTGATCAAGGAAGACTTTTAAGCCACGTCGGCATCCGTTTCACCGAGATGCGGGTGGATGAAACATCGGTTCCAGTTGCATTGATTGGTGCGGTCGCAACCGACGAAAAATCCCGCGGAAAAGGCTACAGCACCACTCTTCTCAAAGCATCGCTTAAGAAAATTGATGAGCGTGGAACTCAGTGGAGTTTCCTCTGGGGGTCTGAACACGACTTCTACGCGAAGCTTGGTTTTGAGTTAAAGGGGCTTCAAGCCCGCGCCCTGCTTTCTGATCTTTCCAATCAAGCCTCCTCAGCGACTTCAACTGAAGTGACTGAAGGACTCACTGAAGCCATCTTCCAGAGTCTGACTACTCCAAAAAATGGAGTTCCGGTAAAAGAAAAAGACCGGGACTGGGTTTTCAAGCACAAGACCGTGAAGTGGTATTCACTCAAGCAGCCTTTTGCTTACCTTGCTTATGAGCGCGGAATGGACCTGAAAAATATCGTTCATGAAACAGGTGGAGACGCAGAAGGAATCAAAAAACTTTTTCACTTCCTCCAGATTCAAAATCCGGAAGCCGAAATCATTTCAACGCCTGAAGTACTCCTGAATCTTGGATTTCAGGAAGATCAGATCCTGATTGAAAGCCTTTGTCTTGCCCGCCCGCTGAATCCCACTCTCGAATTTGATGAGCGTTTCTGGATATCGGGGATCGCGGCATGCTGAATTTCGAACTCCTCCTCATCGTTTCAGGTCTTCTACTGATCGGCGGAGTGTTCGCAAGCAAGATCTCCAATCTTTTCGGTATCCCCTCCCTGATTCTCTTCCTTGGGCTCGGAATGCTTTCAGGCAGTGACATGATCGGAGGACTTCCCTTCTCGAATTACCTGATCGCTCAGGAAGTCGGGATCGTGTCCCTGATCCTGATCCTCTTTTCAGGTGGACTTTCCACTGACTGGGATGAGGTTGCTCCCGTTGCCTGGAGCGGCGTTTCGCTTGCAACCATTGGGGTTGCCATCACTGCAGGACTCGTCGCGATTTTTGCCAGATTTGTCTTTCATATCGAATGGGTTGAGGGCCTTCTTCTCGGCGCTACCATCTCTTCAACCGATGCTGCAGCCGTTTTCGGCGTGCTTCGGTCAAAAGGCATCCGCCTGAAACAGGGATTGAACGAGCTTCTGGAATTTGAATCCGGCTGTAACGATCCCATGGCCGTATTCCTCACCACCGTTCTCGTTCAGACCCTCACCCACGATGCGTCGGCAATGAATCCGTTTCTCCTGTTTGGTCTTGAAATGGTGATTGGCAGTGTTCTCGGCATCGTCTTCGGAAAACTGATCCTCGCCCTCATCAATCATTTGAATCTGGAAGCGGAAGGCCTGTATCCCGTCTTCACTCTGGCTTGCGTGGTTTGTGTTTATGGTCTGACCCACGCCCTTCACGGAAATGGATTTTTGGCCGTCTACCTTGCGGGTCTTGTGATGGCCCGGAAAAATTTCATCAAGAAGAGAACAGTACTCGTGTTCCACGACGGACTTGCATGGCTTGTTCAGATCACCATGTTTCTCACTCTGGGACTCCTCGTGAATCCACACGACCTTCTTCCCGTTGCACTCTCAGGAGTGGGACTTGCACTCTTCCTCGTACTCGTTGCCCGTCCGATTGGTGTGTGGCTGAGTCTTGCGAGAAGTCCGTTTGATTCGAGAGCAAAAAACATGATTTCCTGGGTCGGGCTCCGGGGTGCTGTTCCCATCATTCTCGCGACCTATCCCATGTCAGCGGGTCTACCGATCGCGCATTTCATTTTCAACATCGTCTTTTTCGTCGTCGTGGTTTCCGTCCTGCTTCAGGGGTCACTCATTACCTGGATTGCAAACCACCTTGAACTGGCACTCCCCGTAAAAAAGGAAGCGCCCCACCATCAAATCGAAGTTCGGATTCCGAAAGAGTCCCCCTTGGTGAAGAAGCATGTCTTTGATCTTGCCCTCCCGAGAGCGAGCCTGATCGTCAGTATCCGGCGAAATCACGAGGTTATTATTCCAAACGGAAATACAATCCTCGAAGCAGGCGACGTCCTGACCCTGTTAACTCTCTTAAGTGAAGCCCGGACCACCGAACAGAGAATTCTGAATCCCGCTGTCTGAAAAGACTTTACAAACTCTCATCGCTAATGAGAATGATTCTCAATATGAAAAATTCACTTTTTTTGTTGGTCATGGCCATGAGCCTTTTCGGGTCTTCCTCCGCGCTTGCGGGCGAAGGTTTCTTCAGTCGCGTTTACACGACTGAAACCGTACCGGAAGGCCACTTCGAACTTGAACAAACCCTCCGCAGCCGCAATGGCCGCGCATACGGCGAATACAACGCAGTCGATTCCAAATCCGAATTCGAATACGGTGTTACCGATAAATTCCAAGCGGCGTTCTACCTGAACACCCAGTACCTTCACGCAAAAGGTGCTCCGGATGACAGCGATCCAGCGGGTGACACTCCTGCCGGTTTCAACTCAAATGGATTCAACCTCCAGAGCGTTTCCCTCGAGCTCATTTACCG
>OUNO011323084.1_pt1 | contig 60336 bp, 54 predicted proteins | sample 1779811 | NCBI WGS metagenome assembly OUNO01 (sample SAMEA3914804, study PRJEB12502) | metagenome | biome: forest; material: soil | place: Canada | collected 2010-06-25 | depth 0.3 m
TGGTGGTGACCAAGGACAGCGGCGGCAGCCACACCGAGGCGAAGCTCGACGCCGCACGCGAGCTCGGGCTGCCGGTGATCATGGTGGACCGCCCGCCGCGTCCCGACGTGGACTCGGTCGCGACGGTCGCCGAGGCGCTCGCCTGGGCTCGCGGGCATGCTCAGCCCGGGTAGCGCCGCGGGGTGTACACGAGCCGAGGCTCGCCGGGAACGATCCGCGTGGTGGAGGAGCCGACGATCAGCAGTGTGCGCATGTCCACCGCGTCGGAGTCGAGCTGCTCGAGTGTCGTGACCGTCACCGACTCGGCCTCGCTGCCGACCGCTCGCGCCACCACCACCGGCGTGGACGGCGCCCGCCGCTCGCTGAGGACCTCGATCGCGCGATCGAGCTGCTCGCGGCGCGCGCGCGATGCCGGGTTGTAGAGCGCCAGCACCATGTCCGCCTCGCACGCGGCGCGCAGCCGCCGCTCGACGATCTCCCACGGCTTGAGATGGTCCGAGAGCGAGACCACGCAGAAGTCGTGCCCGAGCGGCGCACCCACGCGCGCCGCGGCGGCCTGCATCGCCGACAGCCCCGGCACCACGCGCACCTCCAGGCCCGCGTACTGTCCGTTGCCATCCTCCAGGGCTTCGAGCACGGCGGAGGCCATCGCGAAGATTCCAGGGTCGCCCGAGGACACCACGGCGACGCGTGACCCGCCGGCTGCGAGCTCCAGCGCATGGCGCGCGCGCTCGGCCTCCACCCGGTTCTCGCTCGAGTGCCGGCGCTGGCCGCGCCGGTGCGGCACGCGCGCGAGATAGGTCTCATACCCCACCAGCTCGTCCGCCGAGGCCAGCTCCGCCTGCGCTTCTGGCGTGAGCCACTGCGGCCCCGCCGGTCCCAGCCCGACCACCGCCACGCTGCCGCCGCGCACTTCCGAGCTATCCTCGCCGGTCGCGGTCGGAACGAGGACGAGCGACATGTACGGCACCGAGCCCTCGACGTCTCCCAGGGGTGCGATCCGCTGGTCGGGGCCGCTGGCACGCTCCACGTAGATCCCGCGCCGCGCCACCCCGGCCAGCTTGGCCGCCTCGCGCACACCGTCGAAGTTTCGGCCGAGCTTCATCACCACCGCGGCGTCGCTCCCCTGCAGCCGCGCCGCCAGGACGTCGGGTGCCAGCGTGCCCGGCAGGACCACGAGCACGTCGTCGCGCTTGGCCAACGGCGTCCCTGCCGCGGCGGCCGCGGCGGAGAAGGCGGTCACGCCCGCCACGACCGCGGTCTCATAGCGTGATGCCAGCCGCTCGTGCAGGTACATGTAGGAGCCGTAGAAGAACGGGTCCCCCTCGCAGAGCACGGCAACGTCCCGGCCCGCGTCGAGCTGCTCGGCCAGGCGCGCGGACGACTCGTCATAGAAGTCGCGCAGCGCGCCCTCATAGCCCTCGGGGTGATCGGTCTCCTCGGTGGTCACCGGGTAGCTCATGGCCAGCTCGAGCTGCTCAGCGCGTATGTAGGGAGCGGCCGCGGCGCGGGCGATGCTGCGTCCGTGGCGGGCCACCGGATAGGCGACCACGTCTGCCTCCTCGACGACGCGTCTCGCCTTGACCGTGATCAGCTCGGGGTCGCCCGGTCCCACGCCGACGCCGAACAGCCGCCCGCTCATCTCACTCGGCCTCGGATGCGAGCGCGTTCACCGCGGCAGCGGCGATCGCGCTGCCGCCGCGTCGGCCGCGCACGATCAGGTACGCGACGCCGGACGGGTCGGCCGCCAACGCGTCCTTCGACTCTGCCGCTCCCACGAAGCCCACCGGGACACCAATCACGGCGGCCGGCAGCGGAACGCCCTCGGCGATCAGCTCGAGCAGCCGGAACAGCGCGGTGGGGGCGTTGCCCACCACCACGAGCGAGCCCTCGAGACGCTCGCGCCACAGCTCGAGCGCAGCCGCGCTGCGGGTCGTGCCGAGCTCGGCCGCAAGCCCGGGGACCGCGGGATCATCCAGTGTGCACACCACGTCGTTGTCCGCCGGCAGCCGCTTGCGGGTCACCCCCGACGCCACCATCCGCGTGTCGCAAAGCACCGGAGCGCCCCCTCGCAGTGCCGCACTGGCCGCAGCGCCGAAGTCGTCGGAGGCCTCGACGTCGTCCACCAGGTCCGGCATCCCGCAGGCATGGATCATGCGCACCACGGTGCGAGACAGCGCCGGATCGAGCCCGTCGAGGTCCGCCTCGGCTCGGATCATGGCGAACGACTGCCTGTAGATCTCGGCGCCGTCGCGGATATAGGTGCTCATGCGAGCGCTGCCAGCGCGTCGCGCAGGTCGTGTGCGATGCGCTCGCCGCCGCCGCCATCGCGCAGCGACAGGGCGCCGCCGTCCAACGCGGCCACGGCGATCGGCTGCCCCGGGAGCTCGCCACAGCGTCGGCCGCAGGCGGTCCAGTGCTCGGCCGGCGACCCCGGTCCGCGCGCCTGCGCGCGCGCCGCCGCCGCCGCCCGCACGTCAAAGCGCGCCTTCGGGCAGCGGCCGAGCCCGGCACAGGCCGTGAGGGCCACCCAGCCGGAGTCGCTCTCGAGCACGAGCCCCAGCGAGGCGAGGCGATCCTCGACATCCGCGACCTTCGCAGGCTGCACATCGACGACCGTCACGGTGCGGCTCGTGGCGATGCGCAGCTCCTGGCAGATCGCGGCAAGCACCTCGCCCTCCAGGCGGCCGAGCGGTGCGAGCGCGGTCACCGCCGCGAGTCCGTTGCGCTGGCGCAACGTGCCCGGCAGAAGTGGCCTGCACGCCGGCGCCACCAGCGGCCCGGCGAGCCTGCGCCCGAGCTCACGCGCGACCGCGGCCGCTCCGTCGGGTAGCTCCCAGATACGCCACGCGCGACCGCCGGCCAGCGACAGAAAGGCCGAAGCGGCAGCGACGGCGTCGCGCGCATCCCCGACCCCGGCCGCCCAACCCCCCAGAGCGAGCTCGAACTCCTCGGGGCCGCGCGCCACCAGGGTCACGTCGGCGGGCTGGTCCAGCCCCAGCCCGCTGCCGTCGTCGACCGCGAACAGGAAGCGTCCGGGCAGCGACGCCAGGGCAGGATCGGCGCACAGCAGCGCGTCGATCTCCTCGACAACCGAGTCCGTGAAAGCAACCGCGGCAGCGTGCCGTCCCCCGAGCGGGCTCGCCAGCACGTTGCGCACGCGGTCGTGCGCGGGCGAGGGCAGCAGGCCGCCGCGCCACAGCAGGTCGGCGAGCTCCTCTCCCGCCTCGGATGGCAGCCCACGCAGCTGAACGTTGGCGCGTGAGGTGAGGTCCACCAGCCCGTTCCCGAGCGCGGCCGCGCGCCCAAGCGCCGAAAGCTGGGCCGCTCCCAGCCGACCGCCCGGCACCCGGACGCGCGCCAGCCAACCGTCCTGCGCCTCGTGCAGCGCGAGGCTGCCGGGGCAGTTGTCTGACCGGGCGCGCACGTCCGACGCGCCGAGCGCGGCCATCACTCGGCCAGCAGGGCGCCGCGCGGCCGGCGCCGGGCGAAGATCTGCTGCCCGTTCAGCACGCGCTGGGCCGCGGGGGCGAACACGAGCCCAATCGTGAGCCACAGCACCGCCTGCATCCCCACCGACGCCTCCCGAAAACGCCACAGGGCCGTGGCCGGAAAGTCTTTCGGGATCTCGTGCACGCCCGGCAAGGCAAGCCCGGCCGCCACGACGACGAGGAGGAACGCAAACGCAGTCCCGAGGTTCGCATTGTGGGAGTCGAACCGACGTGCCAGCGCCGGCCGCAGTCGTCCGGCGAAGACCGCGGCGAGCACCGAGATGGCGAGCATCGTCACGTACAGCGCGGTGCGCTTGCCGATCGTGCCCGGATCCGTGGCGCCCGGTGGGCTGGCCGGGTACTTCACGAACGGCACCAGGTAGATGACCGTGAACCCCGCCGCCGCGAGCAGGTAGGCGGTCCTCCGTGGCGACGCGCGCCCCACCCGCCCGTAGGCGAACGCGAAAGCCAGCGCGAACAAACCCCCGAATGACAGTCCGTACACGGTCGCGGCCGTGAGCAGGCCGGCGCTCTTCTGCAGCGAGCGCGAGACCGGATCCGGTGCCACGGCCTCGTTGTGCATCGCGGCCTGCCTCGCTTTGTTCGCGTGGACGTGCGCCTTTTCATAGGCGATCGAACTGTCGATCGCGGGCTCGCCCGAGAGCTTTGCGAAGCCGGTTGCGAGAAGCCCGCCGCAGACACCGGCGATCAAGCCGCAAATCAGCAGCTTTCGAAGCATCTCGGCCTCCTAGTGGCAGGGAAACCCGAGCAGGTGGCGACCGTCGTGCATCCACTCGTGGACCCAGGTCCCTGAGAAGAGCGACGTTGCCCCCTGGTCGGCGCCGACCATGTAGACGAGCAGCGCGAACGCAAACGCGAACAGGGCCCAAGGCCAGATCTCGCGGAGCGAGATCGCCGGCGGGTGGACTGCTTCCGGAAAAGCCGGGATCGACAGGCTGATATCGGACATCGAGGACCTCCTTGGGGATTGCGCGTCCCCACTAGGTGTGTCAGCGAACCTGAGTTCCTGGCTTCCGGGACCACTTCGCCCCGGTCACAGTGGCGCGACCGCGCCGGACTTGAACCGGCTTCCTCAACGCTTCGCTCGTGTGCGCGAGTGTAACCGCTTGCACTTGATTCCGCCGCGCCGCTGAATCTCCGAGCGCCGGTCCTCAGGTTCGCAGCCCAAGTGGGGGCTCCGGTGGATCCCGGTGAGTAGTCGGAGGCCGCTCGGGCTCGGCGCCGGGGACAAGCGCCGTGTCACGGAAGAGGCAGAGCGCGCTGTGCTCAGGCCGCGCCGACACGCGACTGGGAACCGAGGCCACCGCGACGCGGATTTAGGAGAACGATGCTTCTTCTAGCGCCGAGACGAGCTCGGCGACGTGTTGGTAGTCACCAGTAGCAATGACATCTATGGGCTTCCGCTCATCTAACGCCGCCATCGGCTTACGTAGCCAGACGGAGATATAGGAAGGCTCCATCACACGCACCAGACGCTCGACGAGCGCGGATAGCTCGATCAGTCGTTCGGCGCGCTCGCCGGTTGGGGTTCGGGTGTGGGCGAGCCACGCTCGCGCCGTGCTGCGCGCCACGCCCGTCGCTCGTGCGATATCGGCGTCGGTTAGCTGAGCTATCTCATGGAGGTAGACGGCCTCTCTAACGAGCGGCTGGGACGCGAGTGTCGGTGAAGACATGGGGCTAGCGTAGCAATCTTGCAGCAGGTTTGTAGCAATAAAAACCACTCAGCCGCCAACGTCAGAGCCGCTGAACATGAGCCTTCTACACGGGTGTCGAAGAGGCGCACGCAAATTTTGGCCGGTTGCTCATGTGGCGAGTCCTTGGCCGCTGGGATAGTCCGTATCGCCCTAGGGTTCCGCTGTCATCGCTGACAGGTCTGGTCCGAGAGGGCGGGCCGGCACCTACATAGCCGCGCTGACACGGAGGGACAAAAGCCCGGGAGACATTGTGATCTCGCGGGCTTTTTTGCATCTCGGAAAGGCCTTGCCATGCAGCTGACCGGAAACACAGCCCTGATCCTGATCGACGTCCAGAAGGGCGAGGTGCTGCCCGGCGAGCACGGCATCCCGATCATGGCCGGCGGCGAGGCCCGCCACGAGCGGACACGCGCGATCCTCGAGGCGGCCCGGGCCGCCGGCATCCCGCCGATCTTCATCCAGGAGGTCCACAAGCGCTCGCTCGTCGACTTCGGCCGCGAGCTCGACGGCGCCGAGGGCGTCCACTGCCTCGAGGGCGACGAGGAGACCCAGCTCGCCGAGGGCATCGAGCCCGTCGGCGAGGAGTACCTGATTCGCAAGCGCCGGTACTCGGCCTTCTTCGCGACCGAGCTCGAGCTCGTGTTGAAGTCCTTTGAGATCTCGACGCTCGTGCTGCTCGGGTCGCTGACCGACGTCTGCGTCCACTACACGTTCGCCGACGCCCACCAGCAGGACTACCACTGCCGGGTCGTCACCGACTGCGTCGGCGGCTCCTCCGAATCCGCCCATGGCGCGGCCCTCGAGGCGATGCGCTACCTGCAGCGCGACTGCCTGGTCGAGAGCGACGAGGTCCTCGATGCCTTCGCCGCCGTCCGCGAAGGCCTCCCAGCGGAGATCCACGCGTGAGCATCATCCCCGCCAAGCCGGCTCTCGAGGTCGACGACCTGCACGTGACGTTCCGCGTGCCCGGAGGCGACGTCCACGCCCTTCGCGGGGCCAGCCTCGCCGTCGCTCCCGGCGAGATCCTCGGCCTGGTCGGCGAGTCGGGCTCGGGCAAGAGCGTGCTCGGGCTCACCGCCCTGGGACTGCTCCCGCACTCGCCGCCGGCCGACGTCATCGGGACGGTCCGCCTCGACGGCGAGGACATGGTGGCCGCGAGCGAGGAGCAGCGCCGTGCCCGGCGCGGCGCCTACATCACCGCCGTCTTCCAGGACCCGATGGGCTCGCTGAACCCGTCCATGCGCGTCGGGGCGCAGGTCGCCGAGGCGCTCGGCGAGAGCGAGCCCGAGCAGATCCACGAGCTGCTCGCCCAGACCGGGATCCCGGAGCCCCGCGTCAAGGCACTCTGCTACCCGCATGAACTCTCGGGCGGGCTGCGCCAGCGGGTGATGATCGCGATGGCGCTGGCCCGGACGCCCAAGCTTGTCGTCGCCGACGAGCCGACGACGGCGCTGGACGTCACCGTCCAGGCGCGGGTGCTCGACCTCCTCGCCCACGCCGCGCGGGAGCGTGGCGTCGCCCTTCTTCTCGTGACGCACGACCTGGGCGTCGCCGCGCGGATCTGCGATCGCATCGCCGTCGCCTACGCGGGGCGGATCGTCGAGGTCGGCACCGCCTCCCAGATCCTCGCCGGCCACCGCCACCCCTACACGGTCGGCCTGCTCGCCAGTCGCCCTCGGCTCAACGGGACGATCGCCGGCGGCGACCTTCCGACGCTCCCCGGCCAGCCGCCCGATCCCCGCCGTCCCGTCGCGGGCTGCTCGTTCGCGGCGCGCTGCCCGATCGCCCACTCGGCGTGCGCGGAGCCGCCGCCGCTCGTCGTCGACGGTGACCGGACCTGCGAGTGCCACCACCCCGGAGCGCTTCGCGCTTGGCCGCCGATCGCCGAGGAGCTCTCGAACGGCGGCGCCCTCGCGGCATCTGGGCCGGCGCTGCCTACGAGCAACGGCAAGATCCCCATCCCCGCACTCGTCGTCAAAGGGCTCGAATGCCACTTCACCCGACCGCGGCGCCATCCCTTCGCCGCGGCCCCGGAAGCGCTCCGGGCGGTCGCCGGGATTGACCTGCGCGTGCCCGCCGGCGGTTCGCTCGCGATCGTCGGCGAGTCCGGCTCGGGCAAGTCGACCCTGCTGCGCGCGATCGTCGGGCTGCTCGAGCCGACCGCCGGGACGGTGACGCTCGGCCCCGGTGCGCCGCCCCAGCTGATCTTCCAGGACGCCGGCGCCTCGCTGACGCCGTGGATGCCGGTGGGCGAGCAGATCGCCGAGCGCCTGGCGGCGATGAACGTCCCCCGCGCCGAGCGGCCCGCGCGCGTGGCGAACGCGCTCGAAGCCGCGGGACTGCCGGCCGAGCTGGCGCGGGTCCTGCCGCGCAAGCTCTCGGGCGGCCAGCGCCAGCGCGCCGCGATCGCCCGCGCGATCGTCGTCCCGCCCGCCCTGTTGGCCTGTGACGAGCCGGTCTCGGCGCTCGACGTCTCGCTCGCCTCGCAGGTCCTCAACCTGCTGTGCAAGCTGCGCGAGTCGCTCGGCATCGCCCTCCTGTTCGTGACCCACGATCTCGCCGTCGCCCGTGCCGTGGCCGACGAGGTCGCCGTCGTGAAGGAGGGCCTGGTCGTCGAGCTCGCAGCGACCGAGCAGATCTTCACCGCACCCAAGCACGCCTACACGCGCGAGCTGATCGCGGCGGTGCCGGACCTGGCGGAGGCCGCATGAGCCTCGCCGCCGAGAGGACGACGGCGCCGGCCGTGATGGTCGCCGGGGCTGCCCCCGAGACGCTCGTACAGCCCGAGCTGGTCCGGCCGCGGCTGTGGCGAAAGCGCGGCCTGGCAGCAGGAACCGACGGAAGGGCAGGGGTCCTCGGCGCGCTGATCCCCGTCGGGATCATGACCCTGATCGCGCTGGCGGCTCCCTTGCTCGCAACCCACACGGCTGCGGCTATCACCTCCGCCGGGGCTCTGCGCCCCCCGTCGTTCAGCTATCCGTTCGGGACCGATGACATCGGCCGCGACGTCTTCTCGCGCGTCCTCTACGGGATCCGCGAGTCCTGGCTCGGAGCGGTCGGCGTGATCGCCGTAGGGGCAGCGGTCGGCGGGCTGATCGGCGCACTCGCCGGCTCGATCGGCGGGTTCCTCGACACCGTCCTGATGCGCCTCACCGACCTGTTCCTGGCGCTGCCCGCGCCGGTGCTCGCAATCGCCGTGATCGCCTCGATCGGCCCGAGCCTGTTCCACACGCTCCTCGCATTGAGCATCGTGTGGTGGCCTTGGTATGCGCGGATCGTCCGCGGCGAGGTCAGGGCGCTCGCCGCGCGACCGCATGCCGAGGCAGCGCGGATGACGGGGATCTCGCGCTCGCGCCTGGTCCTGCGCCACCTCGTCCCCGGTGCGCTCGCGCCCGTGATCGTGACGATGTCGCTCGACGTCGGCAACCTGATCCTCGCCCTCTCAAGCCTCTCCTTCATCGGCCTCGGAGCGCCCCCCCCGGCGCCCGAGCTCGGCGCCATGAGCTCACAGGGACTCGAGTACCTGTTCGGGCACTGGTGGGTTCCGATTGCACCCGCAGCAGCAGTGGCGCTACTCGCGCTCGTGGCCAACCTCATTGGCGATCACGCCAATCGCAGACTCGATCAAAGGATGACCTGATGAACCAGCGACACCGACTCACCGTTGCCGTGCTCGTCGTGATGGGCCTCGCCCTTGCCGGCTGTGGCTCCGCCGCGACGAACTCGGCCTCGACCTCGACGTCCGGCGGCAGCTCGAACACCAGCGACATCCTGCGGGTCCCCTACCTCGCCGACATGTCCGTGCCCGACCCGGACATCTTCTACGACATCGAGGGCAACTCGGTGATCCTCTCGAGCTACGAAGGCCTGCTCACCTACGCGCCGAGCTCGACCAAGCTGATCGGCGCGCTGGCGACGAGCTGGACGGTCTCGCCGGACCGCCTCACCTACACGTTCAAGATCCGCCCCGGCGTCCACTTCCACGACGGCTCGACGCTGACCTCGGCGGCGATCAAGAAAAGCTTCGAACGGCGCCTCGCGGTCAACCAGGCGCCCTCCTACATGCTCAAGCCGGTCGCGTCGATGGCGACGCCCGACCCGCTCACGCTCGTCATCAAGCTGAAGCACCCGGTCGACCCGTTCCTGAGCTACCTGGCCTCGAGCTGGGGTCCGAAGATCATCGGCCCCGAAGCGATCGTCAAGCACGCCGGCTCCGACCACGGTGAAAAGTGGCTGCAGACCCACGACGACGGCACCGGCCCGTTCCAGCTGACGGCGTTCGAACGCGGCCGCCAGTACGTGCTCAGCCGCTTCGCCGGCTACTGGGGCGCGAAGCCGTTCTTCAAAGAGGTCCTGCTCAAGATCACGCCCGACATCGGCACGCAGCAGCTGGAGCTGAAAAACGGCGGCGTCGACGGGATCATGCACTCCTTCCCGGCCTCCGAACTGAGCTCGCTGCCGTCGAACGTGCACGCCGTCGAGGTGCCCTCGTTCCTGCGGCTGCTGCTCTACGTCAACACGAACAAGCCGCCCTTCAACGACCCGGCCGCAAGGGCCGCGCTGAAGGCGACGATCAACATCCCGCAGCTCGTCAGCGGCGCCTACTCGGGCACCGCGACGGCCTCGACAGGGGCCTACCCGAACGGCCTGCTGCCGAGCCAGCCGACGCTCAACTACACGCCGAACGCGACACTCGCCAAAGAAGGGGCCGCCAAGGCATCGACGAAATCGATCACGATCGGCTTCACGGCCGACGAATCGGGCGTCCAGCGCCGGGTCGGCGAGCTGCTGCAGTCCGACCTCGAAGGCGCGGGCTGGCAGGTGACCGTCAAGGAGGTCCAGCTCCCGCAGGTCTACGGCTACATCAACAACCTCAAGGCGGCGCCGGACCTGCTGCTGCAGACGAACACGCCTGACGCCGCCAACCCGGACACCTGGGCGCGGATCGTCTTCTACTCGACGGGCGGGCTGAACTTCTTCGGCTACAGCAACAAGTCGGTCGACAACCACCTCGACGAAGCCGTCAGCGCCCCCGAAGCGAAGGCCAACACGCTCTACTCGCAGGTCGGACAGGAAGTGATCGACTCGAACGAGATCTTCTTCCTGGGCGACGTCAAGAACGTGTTCGTCCTCGACAACAGCCTCACGGGCGTCGAGCAGATCCCGGCGTACCCGTGGACGGTCAACTACGCCGCGCTGAAGCGGGGGTGATGAGCCGGTGCCGACCCTCGTAGCCCAGCGCCTGCTCGCACTGATCGCGGTCCTGTTCGGGCTGGCCGTGATCGTGTTCCTGTTGCAGGTCGTGATCCCGGCCGATCCGGCACGGGCGATGGTCGGCGCCAGCGCGCCGGAGTCTGTCGTGATCGCAAAGCGCCACGAGCTGGGCTATGACAAGCCGATCCCGCAGCGGTTCCTGGACTTCATGGGTCGCCTCTTTCAGGGCAACCTCCAGGAATCGCTGCGGACCCGCAACCCCGTCGGCAAAGACCTCGCGACGTTCGCCCCGGCCACCCTCGAACTCGCGCTCGCCGCGGCGGTGATCGCCGGCCTGCTGGGGGTCGGGTTGGGCCTGATGCTGGCCGGCGCCGGTCGGATCGCCCGGGCGCTGCGCCTCGCGCTGATCGCCGGGGCCTCCGTGCCGACCTTCCTGACGGCGCTGCTCGCGATCCTCGTCCTCTACTCGATGCTGCATCTGCTGCCGGCCTCCGGCCGGGTCTCGGACACGCTCGTCCTACCGACGGGCCCGACCAAACTGCTCCTCGTCGACGCCATTCTCAACGGTGAGCCGAACCTGCTCTGGAGCGTGCTCACCCACCTGATCATGCCGGCCTTCACGCTCGCCCTGCTGCCGGCGCTGGCGATCGCCCGGACACTCTCGACATCGCTTCAGAAAGTGATGCGCGAGGACTACGTCCGGACGGCCCGCTCCAAGGGCCTCGCCGAGCGCAGGGTGATGCTCCGCCACGCCCTGCGCAACGCGAGCGGACCGGCGCTGACGATGAGCGGCCTGCAGTTCGGCCTGCTGCTCGGAGGCATCGTCGTGATCGAGCAGATCTTCGCCTGGCCGGGGCTCGGCCTCTACCTCGACCAGTCGATCGCCTACTCGGACTTCCCGGCCATCACCGGCACGACCCTGCTGCTCGGCGGCGCCTACGTGTTCGTGAACTTCATCGTCGACCTGTCGCAGGCCTGGGCCGATCCGCGCATCAGGACGGTGTGAGGTGGCAGGTCCGGTCGGGCCCGTTCCGATCCTCGACGAAGACATTCCGGGCGGTGGCGCCCGGTCGCTGGTGTGCCCGCGCGGCTCGGCCGTCACCCTGACCGACCTCGCCGGCGGGGCGAACGTCTCGGCCCTGCTCTACAGCGCCGCCGACCCCCTCGAGCGCTACTGCATGCCGGACACGCTGAAGGCCCAGCACATCAGCAGGCTGACGGCCGGCGTCGCGCTGTATTCGGACATGGGCCGGGTGCTCGCGTCGATCGTCGAGGACAGCTGCGGCTGGCACGACCCGATCGGGGGCCACTGCACCGCTGAGATCGTCGCCGAGCGCTGGGGCGCCAACAGCTACCAGGAGGCCGGCAACGAATGGCGGCGCTCCGCCCGCGAGGCCTTCCTCGTCGAGCTCGCCAAGCACGGGATGGGAGCGCGCGACCTCGTCGCGAACATCAACTTCTTCTCCAAGGTCGTCGTCGACCGCGACGGGGCGATGGAGCTCGTCGCCGGCAACTCCCCCGCCGGCGCCGGCGTGAGGCTCCGCTTCGAGCTCGACACGCTGCTCGTGCTCTGCAACGCGCCGCACCCGATGGCTGCGCAGTGGAACACGGGGCCGGTGCGGATCGTGATCGATCGCGTTCCGCCGGCGGGCACGGGCGACCCGGTCCGCGTCGCCTGCCCGGAGAACGAACGGGGCTTCGCCGTGACCGAGGCGGCACTCGCGTGAGCCGGTCGGTCGAGCAGGACCAGCAGCCCGAGTTGGCGGCTCGGCTCGTCGTCGACGTCCCCGCGGGCGAGGGCTTCACCGGCGTGCTCGCAGCCGGAGAGCGCCTGCGCATCGTCGATCTGCACGGAAACCAGGCCGTCGACACCCTCTTCTTCGACGCCGGCGACTACGCCAACCGCTACAGCGCCGTCGACACGGTCCGTGAGCAGGGCTCCATCTACCTCGAGCTCGGCTCGCGGCTCCTGGCCACCGACGGCGAGCCGCTCATGACGATCGTCGAGGACACCTGCGGGCGCCACGACACGCTCGGCGGGGCCTGCTCGCAGGAGTCCAACGTGATCCGCTACGGCGAACACACCCGCCATATGCACGCCTGCCGCAACACGTTCATCGCCCAAGCGCTCGCCTGGGGCAACGGTCTCGACAAGCGCGACCTGACGGCCAACATCAACTTCTTCATGAACGTCCCCGTCACGCCCGAGGGCGGGCTCGAATTCGCCGACGGCGTCTCCGGCGCCGGCAAGTACGTCGAGCTGAGCGCCGAGCGCGACACGCTCGTCCTGATCTCGAACTGCCCGCAGCTGAACAACCCGTGCAACGGCTACGACCCGACTCCCGTGCGACTGATCATCTCGCCGGCATGAGCGTGGTCGAGGTCCTCTCCCCCGGGACGCTCACGACCGTCCAGGACTGGCCCGGGCGCACGGGGCATTGGGAGGTCGGCGTGCCGCCGTCCGGTCCGATGGACAGCCGCTCCCACCGGATCGGCAACCGCCTGCTGGGCAACGCGCCCGACGCCGCCGGACTCGAGGTGACGCTGAGCGGCCCCAAGCTCCGCTTCCTCGCCACCGCGACCGTCGCCGTGACCGGCGCGTCGCTGACGGTCGAGCTCGACGGCGTCGCGGCCCCGCAATGGACGAGGCTCGAGGTGCCGGCGGGCGGCGTCCTCTCGCTCGGCGCCATCCGCGGCGCCGGTGTGCGCGCCTACGTGATGGTCGGCGGCGGTCTGGCCGGATCGCCGGCGATGGGCTCCCGCTCCGTCTTCGCGCCGGCGCGGCTGGGCGGAGGGCCGCTGCGGCGGGGCGACGTCCTCGAGCTGGCCGGAACGCCTGCCCACGGCAGGCCGGTGCCGGCGCCCGATCCCCCGCCCTTCTCGAACTCGGCGACGCTCCGCGTCGTGCTCGGACCCCACGGGGCTCCCGAGTTCCTCACACCCGACGGGCTTGCCGAGCTGATCGAGTCGAGCTGGAGCGTCGACCCGCACTCCGACCGCGCCGGCATCAGGCTGATCGGCCCGCGGCCGCAGTGGTCGCGCACCGACGGTGGGGAGGCGGGGCTGCACCCATCCAACGTCCTCGACAGCGCATATTCGGTCGGCACCGTGATGCTTGCCGGCGACATCGCGGTCGTCGTCGGCCCCGACGGCCCGAGCCTCGGCGGCTTCGCCGCCGTAGCCCAGGTCATCCGCGCGGATCTGTGGCGCCTCGGGCAGCTGCGCGCGGGCGACACGGTCGCACTCGAGGCGGTCGGCATGGGCGCGGCGGCGAGCCTCCACGTCGCTGCCGAGGCGGAGATCGGCGGGCTCAAACCGCCGGGGCAGCCCCCGGCCGAGATCGTCCGCGGCGCGTCCGAGCCCGACGTCTTCGACCGTCCCCATGACAACAGCCACGGGCCGGTCGTCTATCGGCGGGCCGGCGAGCACGCCGTGCTGGTCGACTTCGGCGAGCCGGTCCTCGACCTGCGCTCGCGGGTCCGGGCGGAGCTGTTGAGGATCGCCCTCGGAGAGGTCGCCCTGGCGGGCGTGCTCGACGTCACGCCAGGGGTGCGCTCGCTGCACATCCAATACGACCCCGACAGGGTCTCGGCGACCCGGCTCGTGCAGGAGCTGATCGCCCTCGAGGCCTCGCTGGCGGCGCCCGAGCAGGCGCCGATCCCCGGCCGCACGGTGCACATGCCGCTGTGCTGGGGCCACAGCGAGGTGCTCAAGGCGGTCAGCCGCTACGAAACCGGGGTTCGAGGCGACGCGCCGTGGTGCCCGGACAACGTCGACTTCATCCGCCGCATCAACGGCCTGCCCGACGAGGCGGCGGTCCGCGGGATCGTCACGAGCGCCTGCCATCTCGTGCTCGGCCTCGGCGACGTCTACATGGGGGCGCCGGTCGCCGTGCCGCTCGACCCCCGACACCGGCTCGTGACGAGCAAGTACAGCCCGCCACGGACCTGGACGCCGGCCAACGCCGTCGGCATCGGGGGCGCGTTCCTCTGCATCTACGGGGTCGACGGCCCGGGCGGCTACCAGCTCATCGGCCGCACGGCACCCGTCTGGCACACGGGCGAGACCCCGCCCTGGCGGTTGCGCCATTTCGACCAGCTGCGGTTCGAGCTGATCGGCGAGCAGGAGCTCGAGGAGATCCGGACGCTGAGCGAGAACGGGGCGTGGTCACCGCGGAGCGAGCCAACCGAGTTCTCACTCGTTGAGCACAACCGTTTCCTCGAGCTCAACGCGCAGGAGATCGCCACCTTCACGGCTCGCCGCGACGAGGCCTTCGCCGCCGAGCGCCACGCCTGGGCAGCCGCCGAGATCGCAGCTGCGGCGGGGGTCGCGGCGTGATGTTGCGGATCGCCGACCTACGCGCCCGCTACGAAGCGGGCGAGACACCGGCGCAGGTGGCCGCCGAGCTGCTGGAGGCACTCGACGCGGCCGACGCCCAGCCGGTCTGGATCACCCGCGTCGGCGAGGCGGACGTGCTCGCAGCCGCGGAAGCACTGGCCGAGCTCGATCCGGCCCTCCCGCTCTATGGGATCCCGTTCGCGGTCAAGGACAACATCGACGTCGCCGGCCTGCCGACGACCGCCGGCTGCCCCGGTTTCGCCTACACGCCCACCGACACGGCACCGGTCGTCAAGCGACTGCTCGACGCGGGTGCGCTGTTGATCGGCAAGACGAACATGGATCAGTTCGCGACCGGTCTCGTCGGGACGCGCAGCCCCTACGGCCGCTGCTCCTCGGTCGCCGACGCGGCCCGCATCTCCGGCGGCTCGAGCTCCGGCTCGGCCGTCGCCGTGGGGCTCGGACTTGTGGCCTTCTCGCTCGGCACGGACACGGCCGGCTCGGGGCGCGTGCCGGCGGCCTTCAACGGGCTGGTCGGGCTGAAGCCGACGCGCGGGCTCATCTCGACCCTCGGCGTCGTCCCAGCCTGCGCGAGCCTCGACTGCGTGTCCGTGTTCGCGGCCGACGCCGGCGGAGCGGCCCTCGTCCTGGACGTGGCCGCCGCGCCCGATCCGCTGGACCCCTGGAGTCGCCTTGAGCAGCCGTTCGGCGCCCCCCGGCGCGGCCGTCTCGGCGTACCTCGGCCCGGAATGGTCGAGCAGCAGGAGCCGGAGGCCGAGCTCGCCTGGAGTCACGCGCTCGAGCGGGCGCAGGAGCTCTGGGAGCTCGTCGAGATCGATGTCGAGCCTCTGCTCGCGGCGGCGCCGCTGCTCTACGACTCGTGGATCGCCGAGCGCACGACGGATCTCGCCGCCCAGATCACCGCGGAACCCGACGGGCTCGACCCGACGGTCGCCTCGATCGTCCTCTCCGGAAACTCCCTGACGGCGACCGACGTCTTCGACGCCGCGCATCGCCTGCAGCAGCTGAAGCTCGCGGCGGCTCCCATCTGGGATCAGATCGACGCCCTGCTGATGCCGACGACGGCCCTGCACCCGACCCATACCGAGGTCGACGAGGAGCCGGTGGCGACGAACACCAGCCTCGGGCGCTACACGAACTTCGTCAACCTGATGGACCTCTGCGCCCTCGCCTTGCCGGGCCCGGAGCGCTCGGACGGTCTCCCCTTCGGCGTGACGGTCCATGCGCCCGCCGGCCATGACCGCCGGCTGCTCGAGCTGGGAGCGACCTGGACCGGCGAGGACGTGCGGGTCGAGTTCCCCGGCCTCATCAGGCTCGCGGTCGCCGGCGCGCACATGAGCGGCCTGCCGCTGAACAGCCGCCTGACCGACCGTGGCGGGCGTCTCGTCGGCCCCGCCAAAACCGCGCCCACATATCGCCTCTATGCCCTCGCCGAGGAGGGGCCGGTCGCGCGGCCGGGCGTCGTCAGGGTGCACGAGGGCGGCGCGAGCCTCGAGGTCGAGATCTGGGAGCTCGACGCCGCGGGGCTCGGCGCGATCGTCGACGAGGTGTCGGCGCCACTCGCCATCGGCCACGTGACGCTGCTCGACGGAACGCAGGTCGCGGGGTTCGTCTGCGAGGGACACGCCGTCGCCGTCGCCGCCGACATCACTGACCACGGCGGCTGGCGCGCCTACCTGGAGGCGGCCGCCGGGGTGTCTGTGTGACGGCGCGGATCCACCAGCTCCCGGCGAGGCCGGACACCGTTCACTGGGGCTACTTCGACCACGCGACCGAGCCGGCCCTGACGGTCTCCTCGGGAGATCTGGTCGAGATCGAGACGCTCACCCATCACGCCGGCGACGCGCCGGACCTGCTGATGGACGGCGGGATCGAACGCGTCTTCGACGAGGTCTCAGACCGCGGGCCCGGGCCGCACCTCCTGACCGGGCCGATCGCCGTCTCCGGAGCGCGGCCGGGCGACGTGCTGAGCGTCGAGATCCTGAGCGCCGAGCCGCGCCTCGCGCACGGATCGAACCTCGCGGCGCATTGGGGCGCGTTGTATGAGGAGTTCCAGAAGGAGCGCGTGACAATCTTCGAGCTCGATGCCGACGCGATGCTGGGCCGCGCGCTGTTCGCCTTCGACTGGCAGACGACGCCGCTGGTCGAGGCTCCGGGGACAATCGTTGAGCCCGGGAGTGTCGTGCGCGAGCCCGCCCTCGAGGGGGTCGTCGTACCGCTGCGTCCCCACCTCGGGACGATGGGGGTCGCCCCGGCCGAGCGGGGGCGCCATTCCTCTGTGCCGCCGGGCGAGCACGGCGGCAACATCGACAACTGGCGGATCGGAGCAGGCGCGCGGATGCACTACCCCGTCCAGGTGGCCGGCGCGCTGCTCTCCCTCGGCGACCCCCACGTCTCCCAGGGCGACGGCGAGGTCAGCGGCACGGCCCTGGAGGCCTCGTTGAACGTCGTCGTCCGCCTCAGCCTGCGCTCGGACATCACCCTCGACGCCCCCGTCCTGGAGACGCCGACCGAGCTGATGGTCCACGGCTTCGGCGACGACCTCGACGAGGCGATGCACTCGGCCGCCCTGCGGACGATCGATCTGCTCGGCTCGCGCTTCGGCCTCAGCCGCGACGACGCCTACGCCTTCTCGAGCCTCGCGGTCGACTTCGTGGTCACCCAGGTCGTCGACGGTCGTCAGGGAGTCCACGGCCGGATCGACAAGCGCTGCTTCGGCTTCCTGCCTCGATGATCGGATCGTGGACGTTCACTCCGGCCGACGGCGTTCCCCCGCCGGTCGCGCCGTTCGCCCACGCGACCGCGGCCGGCGAGACGCTCTACGTCACCGGGCAGATGCCGACTCAGATCGACGGGACGCTCGTCGACGGCGCCATCGCCGAGCAGACCGACCAGGTCATGGCAAACCTGGCCCGCGTGCTCGAGCTCGTCGGCGGGACGCTCACAGACGTCGTCCAGGTCCGCGCGTATCTGCTCGATTGGAGCGACTACGACGATTTTAATTCCGTGTATGGGAGCTGGTTCGGGGAACGGCTGCCGAGCCGCACGTGTGTCGGCGTGGACGGCCTCGCGGCCGGCGCGCTGGTCGAGATCGACTTGGTGGCGTGGCGCGCCGGAGGATGGAGCTAGGGCAGCGGGCCCGGCGTGAGCGGCGCCACGCCCGGCGCCAGCTCCTCGAGCAGCGCCGGCCAGACCTTCGGGTCGTGCCCCGGGATCAACCTGTAGCCGCGCTCGGCGGCGATCGCCTTGAGCTTGCGGATCGCAGCGAGGGTGTCCTCTGCCTCACAGTGGACGAAGCCGCCGACGGCGATCTCCTGATCGAAGTTCTCAGTCAGGTCGCCCGCGTCGAAGGCGAACACGTAGCCCTCGCCGTCGGGGAGATCGACGACGAAGCTCTGGTGCCCGGGGGTGTGGCCGGGGGTGAGCACGGCGGTGACGCCGGGGGCCAGCTCGCCGTCGCCGTCCTGAAGCCGCCAGTCGATGTCGGGGTCGTCGAAGTCGATCCTGAACATCCCGTGGCGCTCGGGGAAGGGGTGATCGCCGAGCCCGTATTCGAGCTCCGTGCGCTGAACCCAGACCGGCACCTCGGGGCCGAACAGGCGCAGGCCGCCGGCGTGATCGTTGTGGAGATGGGAGAGATAGATGCGGGCGATGTCGCCCAGGCCCAGGCCGTGGCCGGCGAGGGCGTTCTCGAGCGGCTCACCCTCGCCGTCGGGCAGGATCGGGATGATCGCGTGGTTGCGCCCGTGGAGGCGCTCGAAGAGCGCGCGGTCGCGCATCAGCGCCGTGTTGATCCCCGTGTCGATCAGGGTCCAGCCGTCGTCGGTGTCGAGCAGGACGGCCGGCACCGGCTCGGTCAGGACCTCACCCGAGCGATCGTCGTGGAGCGAATAGGACCGCGGCAGGCGCTCCCAGCCGACCACGAGCGGGATCACGCGACGCACGGTTGTCGAGGCGGAGCTGGTCATGCCGGCAACGCTCACCAGGTGTATGGAATCAGGCGCTGCGCGGCTTCGCAATCCCAGGGCATATCCAGAGCGTCGGGGTTGTCGTAGTTGTACATCTCCGTTGGCATGTTGATGATGGTCGCTTCGGTCGTCCCGATGTTCTTCCAGCCGTGGTAGAGGTCCGGGGGGACGATCAGCAGTCCGGGGTTTCGATCGCTCACCACGAGCTCTGTCACATGCCCATGCGTGGGGGAGCCGAGGCGTCCATCGAACACGACGATCTTCACGAGCCCGGTGACGACGTACAGACGATCGATCGATACCTGGTGCAAACCCCACGCCCGTATCCGCCCGGCGAACGTAGTGGTGACATGCACCTGGGTGACGGGCCGGTCAGCCATCATGTCCCAGCTCGCGCGGGCGACCTCGGTCAAGAAGCCATCCTCGTGCGGTACGGGCCGCGTCGGGCGGAACAGCACACCCTCGACTGGCAGATGGCGCAGCTGGCCGTGCTCGTTAACCGCAGACTTCTTCGCAAGAAGCTCGGCGCTGCCCACCACGTCTGGTGTACCGTACGTCGATTCCATCCTCGATCATCTCCAGTCGATTTCGCGGAGGCTCCTGCGGCAATCGGTTTGCAGGCTACCAGCCGAGGCAGAGTTGATCGGCGCATCGATTCTGCACGCAAAAGCTGACCTTGACCAGGCGGATATTCAGCTTTGCTTTCGGTCTAGGCGGTGAAACTTCCTCGACCTGCGCGGCACCGGCGGCCGCGCGTGTCCGTGATCATCGCCTCCTTCCGGTGGCCGGAGGCCCTGCGGATTAGTCTGGCTGGAGCGCTGGCACAGACGGTGGAGGACCTGGAGGTGCTGGTCGTCGAGGATGGCCCCGATCGGGCATCCCGTGCCGTCGCCCGCGAGTCCACCGACGACAGGGTGCGTTGGATGCGCCTCCGTCACGGCAGCGGAAGCCAGTCGGGACCCAACGCCTACGGCCTGCGCCAGGTCCGCGCACCGATCGTGGCCTACCTTGGCCAGGACGATATCTGGCACCCCGAGCATCTCGCCAGCCTGCTGTCCGTACTCGATCCAACCGTAGACCTGGCTCATGCTGTCACCGTGCTCTTGGGCGCCGACGGGGACGACCGGCTAGAGATCGCCGGTTCGAGCGCGTGGGAACCGGCTACCTTCGTGCCGCCCTCGTCCCTCGCACACTGGCGCTGCAGTCCTCGCATCGGCGCATGGACTTCGCCGGATCACAGCGAGATGCCTGTTGACTACGCATTCCTCGGGGCAGCCCACGCCCGCGGGGCCCGGTTCGCCACCTCGGGAGTGCCGACAGCGTTCAAGTTCCCAGCCGCTTGGCGTCTGGATAGCTATCGAACGCGCAACGTCTCTCCCCAGCTTCAGCTGCAGCAGCGGATGGTTTCCGACCCCCAGGTCGGCCGGCATCTCGTCCGTGACGCGCTCGCAGCAGGAGTACCGGGCAATCTCCCGGCCCCGCCGGCAGCTCCGCCCGGTGTGATCGCCGACTACAACCGCCGTTTCAAGGGCCTTCCTGCGCGTTTCGCCCCACCACTTACGCGCTGGACGCCGAGCAACTTCTTACTGTTCCCCGGGTGGCATCCAGCCGAGCGCGATAAGACTGGCAGCTTCGCCTGGACCGGTGCTCAAGAGCGTGCGTTTGTTCGTCTGGACGCCCCAGGTGATGGTGAGCTCGGTGTGCGCGTCGTCGTGCGGCACGTATTGTCGAGCGCGCAACTCGACCGTCTCGTGGTCGATGTCGACGGGACGGTCGTGGCGTTGGAGCGGACCGAGGATCCCGATGGAGCGACCGTGCTCACGGGATGGCTGGGCCGCGGACCCCGTGACCACACGATCGAGGTGGGGGTGACCACGACCCTGGCGATACCGAGCGCCCAAGATCCGGAATCCAAGGATGAGCGGCTGCTCGGAGCAGCCGTGTCTGAGATCCGGCTACTCGATCGCGGGAGGTGAGCACGTGACCTCAGGAGGTTGGCTCATGAACCCGTTTCGCGTTCGAGGCGGCCGCGGCTGATGGCTTCCGAGGCGGTGGGCTACGCGTGTCTGGACGGTGCCATCGTGCCGCTCTCTGAAGGTCGCATCCCGGTGACAGACGACGGACTGCTGCGCGACGACGGTGGTCGGATTGTATTTAAGTGACGAAACGTTAATCGAGACCTTTCGACGTCGATGAGTCACAGGTCGGCGAGCTTGCTGTCGAGGTCTGGCGCTCGGCGTCACTGCCGCTCAGCCCAGCCGCACGAGTCCGCGCCCGATGACCTCGACCTGGCCGTTTGGCTCGCAGCTCGATATCGCGAGGGTCTCGCGTGCGAGCGAGCGCCTCAGCAGGAGGAAGGCGACGAGGCCCAGCACCGCCGGGACGACGAGCGCGACCGCGCGATATGCCAACACAGCCGCGGTCGCCAGGCCGACCGGGACGTGATAGATGACGAGCGTCCCGACGAGCCCGAGATCGACGCCGCCCAGGCCGCCGGGCACCGGGATGAGGCCGCCGAGCTCGCCGATGAGATAGGCCAGGGCCAGGATCGCCACCTCCGGCGACGCCCCGAAGGAGTGGAAGGTCGCCCACAGGATGGCCACGTCGAAGCCGAGATAGCCGAGCAACCCAAACAGCAGGAGCGGGCTGGGGTGGCGCAGGAACTCGAGCGACTCCTGCACCCCGGAGGCGAGTGCACCCAGCGCGCGCCCGAGCCGAGACTCCGGGCCGCGTCGCGCGTGGGCACGTCGGCGCGCGCCGTCAGCCCAGCGGCCGCTCGCGATCGTCACGACGATCGCGGCTATCGCTATCAGGGCGGGGAGGACGGTCAGGACTATGTTCGCGTGCCCGGGGAACACGCCGACCGCGAGCCCAAGACCCAGGACGATCACCCCAACCACGTTGGGGACGCTCGTCAACAGGAAGAACGCGACGCTGCGCCGCGCGATCCGCTCGCCGTCCATACCGCTGCGGTTCAGCGCCCAGGCGCCCAGCGCAAGGCCGCCGGCGCCTCCGGTCGGCACCACGGCGTTCGCGCCCAGCTCCGAGAAGCCGATCTCGGAGCTCATCCTCCAGCTCATCCGCTGGCAGAAGACAGCTCGGAACACGGCAACGTAGGAGATGCCCGAGAGCACCTTCAGCGCGGCTCCCGCCACGAGCCAGCCAGGCTCCGCATGCGCGAAGCGCGACCGCAGGCTTGCCAGGCCCGGGACGAGCGAGATAACGGCGGCGACCGCGAGTATCACGACGCCGAGAATCAGGATTCGCCGGCCCAGACCCGCCCGCGACAGGTCGGGCTGGATGGCTACGTTCTCAACGGATAGGTGCGGAGAAGCCACGTACTCGCGCTCGCCTACTGAAGGTAGCGCTCGACCGTGTTCTCGTCCCGGGGCCGCGCGGCGTCGGGACTTCTGCCGGCCTCGCGCAGGGCGCGGCGCTGTCGAAGCAGATCCCAGTAGCGATCCAGCTCCAGCGAGACAGCCCTGAGGCGGTCGCGGTCGGCGGCCAGCGCCTCTGCGCTCGTGGCGTCCTTCTCCTCGCGGTCCGCGAGCTCGTGCTCCTCCGCGACGAGCGCCTCTATGTGGCTGAGGATCGACTGATCATCCACTCACTGCACCCTAGCCGACGCGCGCTCGTGTTCCCGTGGGCCGCCGATCCGATCTCCTGCGGCGGATGCCGGAGCTCGAGGTGCAAATATGAGCTTATTCTCATCGGGTTGGCCAGGTCTGAGGGTACTCCCTACGTAATGCACTCGTTCGCGACGGGCGAGGTCGCATCCTGCAACGACGCGTACACCCGCCGAGGCCCCGATGGCGTTTAAGCGCTCGCGCCTCGGGTACTTCGTCGCCGTCGCCGAAGAGGGCCAGATCACGCTCGCCGCGGCGAAGCTCCACCTCGCACAGCCCGCGCTCTCGCAGGCGATCGCGCAGCTCGAGGCCGAAGTCGGCTTCCAGCTGTTCGAGCGCCACGCCCGGGGGGTCACGCTCACGCCCGCCGGAGAGGTCTTTCTCGAGAAGGCTCGTCTGGCGGTGACCGCCGACGTGGAGGTCGCTCGTGTCGCCCAGGCGTTGGCGCGGGGCGCCCACAGCACGATCACGTTCGGCTACCTGGGGGTTCCGCCCGGGCTCACCAATCCAGATCTGATCGAGGCGGCCACGGCAGCCCATCCCGATCTCGAGCTCAGCTTGCACGAGCTGCCCTTCCCGTCGACTCCGACTGCATCGTGGCTCGAACAGGTCGACGTGGCGATCGCCTCCCGACCGGCGGCCGATCCGCACGTTTGGTCCCTGCCGCTACGCGCCGAGCCGCGCGTCGTGCTGGCACCGCAGAGCCATCGACTCGCCAGCCGAAGCGAACTCACCGTTGCCGAGGTGCTCGATGAGACGTTCCTCGGCTTTGACCCCACGGTCGATGAAATGTGGGCCGGCTTCTGGAGCCTCGATGACTACCGCGGCGGGCCCCCTCCACACCTGACTGCCGAACGCTCCGTCAATGCGCAGGAAAGGTTCGCGATGATGGCCGCGGGGCGCGGAATCACGACGGCACCGTCCTTTCACGCGGCGATCGTCAGCAACGCCCTGCCCGGCATCGTCGCGATCCCGCTGCGCGACGCCGATCCCGCGATCCTCTCGCTGGTCGGGCGCGAGGACCGGCGCAACCCGTCGGTCGAGGCCCTCCGCGCGGTCGCCCGGAAGCTCGTCGAGAGCGACACCGGCACCCCGCTTCCGACCAGCGCCTAAGTCGAGTCTCGGGCGAGAAGGTCTCGCAGCGAGTCGATGCGGACTTCGACATATTCGCTTAGCAGGTCGCAGTCGCCGATCGTCGGATCCGTCGCGACGAACGGCGGGCTTGTGGCGAACACTGCAGCAGCTTTGGCATCATCGACCTTGATGAGCCCGTCGTGGAGGTTTCGTGCCCAGCGTGCCACGGAGCCGTTCAGGTCGACGAGAGCCATGCGTATCGCGAACCGGTCGAGCCCATGCTTATTGGCGAGCAGCAGCCGGCGCTGCGTGGCGATCGCGTCGGCTGCGTGCCTGCCCCAGACCCTTTCGTCTTCGAGCCAAGCCCTGAATTGTGGTGCGAGCGGCGCGTCGGACGACAAGGCTAGGAATCTAACGCTGGCGAGCGTCGGATAAAGCGTCACACTCCACGTGTGGGCGGCGAGAGCACCCCGGTGGACGATGCGGCTGACGTCTGCCGACGACTCGGGGTGGAGCCAGATCAGCACGATCTCGTGGTCGCGCTGCTCGACCTCGGTGTGTCGGTCGCGGCGATGGAGCAGGCCCAGGAGCGCGGCCACCTACAAGATGCGATCTTCGACATGGTGCTCGACCCGGAGCGGGGCTTGCGCACGGTGTCCGCGCGTCAGATCGAGGCCGGCGGAGGCTGGCCGGTGGATGCGACGCTCGGGATGGTGTCTGCTTTTGGGTTCCCCAGCCCCGAGCCGGACGAGCCGTATTTCAGCGCGGACGAGGCCGATGCGCTGATCGGGGCCGCGACGCGCCAGGAGTGGTGGCCAATGGAGGTGCAGATGGAGGTCTCCCGCGTCTGGGGGCAGGCGCTAGCGCGCATGGCGGCCGCGGAGGTCTACAACTTCCGCTTCGAGACCGAGCCGCGCGTGCGCAGTGGCAAGGTAACGCGCGTCGAGGCGCTCGCGACGATCCAGCGGGCTCTGGCGGAGCTACTGCCTCTGGCAGATCCGCTGATCGTCGGCATACACCGTCGCTGGGTGGATCACGAGCTCACTCAGTACGCTGTGCGCGAGGCGGAGGAGCACGTGCCTGGTGCGATACCGGGAGCGGTCGACCTCTGCCTGCTGTTCTGCGACTTGAAGGATTTCACCATGTTCGCCGAGCGTCACGGTGACGCCGCGGCCGCCGCCGCCGCAAGGCACTTTGCGCAGGTGACAGCCGGGGAGCGCGGGGAGCACGGGCGCGTCGTCAAGGGTCTCGGTGACGGCGCGATGCTCGTCTACCCGGATGCCGCGGAGGCCGTCGCTGCGTGGCGTCGCTTCAATGTTGCGATGGCGCAGCCCGGCGCGCCGGCCCTGCACGGTGGAATGCATCAGGGTGTCGTCGTCCGGCGGGAGGGCGACTACTTTGGCGGAGCGGTCAACCTTGCGGCGCGCCTGCTGGCGCTGGCGGGGAGCGGCGAGCTGCTCGCAACGCGCGCGGCCGTGGAGCGAGCCGGCAGCGGCGATGACTGGACGGCGCTCGGCAGCCGCCAACTGCGCGGGCTGCGAGCAGAGGTCGAGATCTACCGCCTGGCCGAAGGAGTTCGCCCCGCGCAGTAACCGTTGGCCGAGACGATCCCGAAACAGCACGCAGCTCTCGACGCCCTGCTGCTCCCGGACCCCGGCATCGTGCCCCGCCCGCCTTACCCGATTGTCGCGGCGTCGATAACGAAGCGGTAGCGCACATCGCTGCTGACAACACGCTCGTATGCTCCGTCGACGGCATCGGCCGCAATCAGCTCGATCGCCGGTCTGACCCCGTGCTCGGCACAGAAGTCGAGCATCTCCTGCGTGTCGGGCAGCCCTCCGATCGCAGAGCCTGCGAGCCTGCGGCGGCCGCCGATCAAAGCAAAGGCCTGCACCTCGTAGGGGTCAGGAGGCGCGCCGACCGTCACCAGCGTTCCATCGACGCGCAAGAGGCGCAGGTACGCGTTGATGTCGAAGTTCGCCGAGACCGTGTTGAGGATCAGGTCGAAGCTGCTGCGGAGCTGCTTGAACGTCTCACGATCGGATGTCGCGTAGTACTCCTTCGCGCCGAAGCGCAGCCCGTCGTCCTTCTTGCTGAGCGTCTGGCTGAGCACGGTCACCTCGGCACCCATCGCTGCCGCTATCTGCACGCCCACGTGTCCGAGGCCGCCCATGCCGACCACCGCGACCTTCGTGCCCTCCCCGACGCCCCAGTGCTTCAGCGGCACGTAGGTCGTGATGCCGGCACACAGCAGGGGGGCCGCATCCTGGAGCTCCAGGCTCTCGGGAATGTGGACCACGAAACGGTCCTTGACCACGATCTGCCGGCTGTAGCCGCCGTAGGTTGGCGTGCCGTCATACTCGCGGCCGTTGTAGGTCTGGACGTTCCCCTTCACGCAGAACTGCTCCTCGCCGGCCACGCAGTACTCGCACTCTCCGCAGGAGTCGACCATGCAGCCGACGCCCACGCGGTCGCCGACCGAGAAGCGCTCCACCTCGGCCCCGACAGCAGTCACCACGCCGGCGATCTCATGGCCGGGAACCATCGGGAAGATCGACCCTCCCCACTCGTCGCGCACCTGGTGGACATCGCTGTGGCAGATGCCGCAGTACGCGATGTCGATCTGGACATCGTCGGCGCGCACGCCGCGCCGCTCGATCGTCGTCTTGCCGAAGGCGGCTCCGGCCGAGGGAGCGCTTAGTGCGGCAGTCGAGGTCATTGGTGTCTCCTTGAAGGGGATGCCGAGCTGGTATCGGCCAACCTAACAGCCGTCACAGTGCCGACCCGACTCTCGAGTTCGAGGGCAAGGCCCTGGCGGCGTAGCGACCCCAAGCCCTCAGCGGCATTCGCTGAGCAGCGTACGTGCGTCACGGGCGACTCGCTCGGATCCGAGCTCGAGCGAACGCTTGAGGGCCTCTTCCACCAGGTCCCTCGCCCGCGCGACCTCGCCAGGCCCCCCGCTCGCGGCGAGCAACCGCCCGGTCTCGAGCTGGGTCTGGACGGACCAGACGGGCGCCGCCATCTCGTCGTGTACCTGCCTTGCGCGGTCGAGGTGACGCTCGGCGGCGGTGAAATCGCCCAACGCGACGGCGAGCATTCCGAGGTACTGGGCGACGCAGCCCCACGCGACGACGCTCACCGCGACCTGATCGCGCCAGGGCTCGAGCAGCGCGTAAAGGCTGCGCGCGGCATCGCGCTCACCGAGCCGCGAGCAGACGTGGGCGTAGATGCAGGTCACAGAGAGCCAGGTCACGTCATAGGCGAGCTGGGTGAAGTCGCGCTCTGCGTCGTAGGCCACCGCGTCGCGGGCGCGCTGTGGCTCGCCGTTCTCCCAGAGCGCGAGCGCAAGCAGCGCGCGGAACCCCGTGATGCCCGCGTGCTCGTTCAGCACCTGCTCGATCAGGGGCACCAGCTCGCCAAGTCGTCCTTGATCGAAGCGCAGGTTTGCCAGTTGCGCCGCGAACACCGGCAGGGCGTCGGGCTGCTCGCTTCGCTGTCCGAGCTCGAGCGCCCGCAGCGCGAGCTCTTCGGCCTCCCCGAGCCTGGCGGAGGCAAGCGCGAGGTTCGCATCGTTGTATGCCGAGAGCCACATGGCCGTGGGCTCCCGGAGGCGCTGTGAGAGCTCGCGCTGGCGTTCGACGCAGTGACGAGCGGCGTCCATGTCGCCCGCTTCGATGCAGGCGTTCGCTCGCCAGTGCAGGGCGTGTGATTGGGCCAGAGGGTCGCCGAGGCGCTCACAGACACGTACGTTCTCGGCGCTCTCGGTGAGACGGAGGGAGAGCGTCTCGGGCGTCCAGATCGCGAAGAAGCGATTGGTCAGGACCTGCGCGAGTGCGCTGTCGTCCGCGCCGCGGCGAGCCATCTGCAGTGCCTCCTCACTGAGACCGAGCGGGGCCTCCCGGTCTCCGCAGAACGCGAGCTCGACCGCCTGCGCGGCAAGGAGCCGCGCGCGCTCGGGGCTGTCGCGCTCCTCGATGCTGGCGAGCGCGGCCCGCAGCATCTCGACTCGCTCGCTGTCGATCTGACCCGTCGCGCTGGTGAAGCCGCGCGTGTTGGCGAGCGTCGCATGCACGAGCTGCTCGCTGGCTCCGAGCCGTTGTGCCGCGCGGGCGGCTTCGAGCAGCGTCTCGCGAAAGCCGGCCACGCCGGCAGCGCGTTGGGCCTCCCCCAGCGCGATCGTCAGCTCACAGCGCTCGATCGGGTTCGGATCGGGCTGTTGGGCGTGTAGCTCGAGGGCGTCCTGGCACCAGCGAACAGCCTCAGCCGGAGCCAGCTTCTCCATCGCGCGCTCGCCCGCCAGACGCGCCGTCCGAAGCGCGTCATCGACCTCGGGTGGCTCGCAGCCCTGGCGCCAGTGATAGGCGAGCGCCGCGATGTGTTCGCCGCCGCGACTTCCGTAAACCCGTTCCATGCGTTCGGCCACGCCCCGGTGCAACCGGCGCCGCCGCGCGACGCTCAGCTCGGAGCGCAGGACGTCGGGGACGAGCGCGTGGACGAACGCGAGGCGCGAGTCGGACCCGTGCGCGTCGAGCAGCAGCTGCGCGGCGATCGCGCCCTCGACGATCGCCAGGAGCTCCTGCTCGGGGATGGACGTGAGCTCCTGCACCAGGGCGAGTTCGAACTCGTTTCCAGCGACCGCCGCCGCGCTCAGAAGCTCCGCGGCCCGGTCGCCCAGGTCGGCTATGCGGGCGCTGATCGTTTCCCTGAGGCTCGGCGGAAGGCGTTGCTCGCCGCGGTTCGGCGCCGGCCCCTCGCCCCCGGCACCGTCGACTTCACCGTGTTGGAGCAGCTGGACGAGAAAGAACGGGTTCCCGGCCGCGTAGCGGCGCAACCGGCGCGCCGCCAGCTGCTGATCCTGGTCAAGCGCCGCACTCCTGTGCGCCTGCACGAGCTCGATCGTCTCCTCATCCGACAGGCCGTCGAGCTCGATCCGCTCCACCCCCATCTCGCGGTGAAGAGAAGGCAACAGGCCGCCGAGCGGTCTGTTCTCGAGCTCGGTCGACCGGTAGCTGCCGACGAGGGTGAGCGAGTCGACATTCGGCATCGTGAGGAGGTGCTTGAGGAGCAGGACGCTCGGCTCGTCGGCCCAGTGGAGGTCCTCGAGAACGAGCAGCAGCGGGGCGATGTGGGCCAGCTGTGTGAGCAGGTCCCCGATCGCCACGAACAGTCGATACTGCGCGCCGTCGCCGTCGGGAGGCAGGTTGCTCGCGGTGTCCGCCTGCCCGAGCGCGAGCCTCGGGGCGATCCTCGCCAGGACCGGGCCGTGCGCGCGCAGGTGCTGCTCGATGACGCTGCTGGGCGCAAACCCGACGAGATCGTCGAGCGCCTCGACATAGGGCTGGTAGGGCAGCCCGAGCCCCGAATCACAGCGCCCTCCCGCCACCTGGATGCCGCGGGCGTGTGCGCTGGTGGCGAACTCGCTGATCAGCCGTGTCTTGCCGATCCCCGGCTCGCCGGCGATCAGCACGGTCCTCATCGATCCGCCGTCCTCGTCGAGCGCGTACTCGAGGATCTCGCGCTCTCGGACTCTGCCGACGAAGATGGACTCGGATGGAGCACGAAGTCTCGACGTGAGCGGGCGATCGCGCACCGCCGGGCCTGAGCCCCCGCCATGCGCGGCTGCCCCGTCGCCCTCGGAGTCGAGGGCCGGGTCCTGAGCGAGGATCGCGCGATGCAGGTCGCGCAGTCGCTCGCTCGGCTCGAGGGCGTACTCGTCGACGAGGTGGCGGCGGGCGCGACTGAAGGTGTCGAGCGCCTCGACCTGCCTGCCCGACCGGTAGAGAGCAATCATCAGGTGTTCGTGCAGCCGCTCGCGCTCAGGGTGGGCGGCCACGAGCTGTTCGAGCTCAGCGACCATCGCGGCGTGGTTCCCGAGCGAGAGCTCGGCGCCGATCCGTTCCTCGAGCGCCTCGACACGGAGCTCCTCGAGCCTGAGCGCTTCGAGGCGCGCCCAGTCGTCGTCCCGGAACTCACCCAGCGCGTGACCGCGCCAGTGGCGCAGACCGACGCTGAGATGTGCGATCGCCTCGTCGGTCCGACCCTGCGCGAGCGCTGCGCGGCCGGCGGCGAGCCCGCGCTCGAACTCGACCGAATCGAGCTCGCCGTCCTCGACACGGATCATGTACCCGCGCTGGCGCGTGACGATGCGCTCGCTGAGCGACGGTCGCCCATCCACCTCGGACGGGTCGACGTCGGTGCCGTCGAGCGTCGCCTTGCGCAGCCGCGACACGGCGACCTTCAGCGAGGTGAATGAGGCATCGAGGTCGCTGCGAGGCCACAGCTCCCGCACGAGAAGATCCGCCGACACGGGTCGGTTGGCGTTCAGCAGGAGAAGGGCCAGGAGCGCGCGCTGGCGTGGCCCCCCGATCGCGACGGGTCGACCATCTGTCTCTACGACGAGCTCTCCAAGAAGCCCGAACTGCACCCGCGCCCCCCGTGTCAGCAACTCGTCCGCTCCGGACTGTGACAAGCGGGGCGGTCGAGCCGCCCTCGGATGCCCAGCCGTAACAGACACGGCACCGCGGGCTATGTTACAACTCGCACGATGGTCGGGGGACGCGAAACATTCGCAGACCCGGGAGGCGCCGAGCCACCGGCGGGTCAGCGCGTGGCCGTGCTCGGCGGCGGGGTCTCCGGTCTGTCGGCCGCGCACGAGCTAGTCAAACGCGGCTTCTCGGTCACGGTGTTCGAGCAACGGGCGCACGTCGGCGGCAAGGCATCCAGCGGGGAGGAAATGGGGCTGCCGGCAGAGCACGGGTTCCGGTTCTTCCCGGGCTTCTACTTCCACGTAATCGAGACGATGAAGGAAATCCCGGCGAACGGAGGCGGCGGGACGGTCGCCGATCACCTCGTCGAACTCAAGGAGTCGGTCTTCGCCGACCAAACGGGGCGACGCATGACGATGCCGCTGGCGACGCGCAACTTTCGGCCGAGCATGCGCGAACGCCTCCGGGGCATGTGGACGTTCCGCAAGTCGATGCCGAACCTGTGGGAGTGCCTGTCCTTCCTGGGAATAGTCGCGCGCCTGGCCACGACGTGCGAACGGCGATGGGAACAGCAGCTCGAGCGCCAGAGCTGGTTCGACTACGTCATGCCGGGCCACCGCGCGGGTGAACATTCCCCGGAGTTCGAAAGGCTCTTCGCGATCGGGCTGACGCGGTCCTTTATCGCGACCCGCGCCGAGGAAATGAACGCCCGTACGGGAGGGTCGATTCTCCTACAGCTGCTCTATGACAGCTTCTTCGGCCCACCGATTCGGCGTGCGGCCGACCGGGCTCTCGACGGGCCCACGACGAAGGTCTGGATCGACCCGTGGCGCGAACTCCTCACCGAACTCGGAGTCGACTTCAAGCTGAGGCACCAGGTGATCGGCCTGGACGTCGCGAACGGGAGCATCTCGGGCGTGCGCTACCGGGATCTGGGCCCCGAAGAGGACCCCGCCGATCCGAACTCCCCTCCGATCGTCGCGGAGGACTTCGACTGGTACATCCTCGCTGTGCCGTGCGAGGTGCTGAAGGAGCTCCTCGCCTCCTCGGCCGGCGTGTTGAAGGCGGATCCGAGTCTCGCGAGCGTGTTTGACCTCAAGACGCGCTGGATGAACGGGATCGTCGTCGGTCTGGCGGGAGAGGTTGATCCGCCGATGCCCATGGGGCACGTCCTGTGCCTCGGATCGGAGTGGGCGCTGACGATGGTCGACCAGAGCAAATTCTGGTCTGACGAACATCTCAAGGGCGTTCTGCCGCGCTGGAAGACACTGCTCTCTATCGACATCTCCGACTGGAACAGCCCGGGCCGCCACGGATTGCCCGCCAAGTGGCCGCCAACGCGCCAAGGACTGCTCGACGACATGTGGCTCCAGCTGCAGAGCCATCTCCCGGAGCTCGCTCAGCACGTACCCGCGAATTACAACCTCGACTTCGACATCCGCTACGACACCAACGACGGGCAGGGCGGCCGAGTTCCGATCGCCCGCAAGCGCACCAACGATGAGCCGCTGCTGATCAACACCCCCAACTCCTGGAGCAGCCGTCCGCAGGCGCCCACCTCGTTGCCGAACCTCTTCATCGCGGGTGACTTCGCCCAGTCGTATACGAACTTCGCGTCGATGGAGGCCGCCAACGAGGCCGCCCGCCGAGCGGTGAACGGACTGCTGGATTCGCTAGGGCGCTCCGACCGATGCGCGATCGAGCCGCTGCAGGATCCAAAGGTGGGGTGGTTCAGCGCTCCGCAGCAGATCGCGAGACGCGTCGATGCGTTGATCTATCGCACGAAGCTGCCGGTGCGTGCCCCGTTCCGCCTGCCGATCGCTGCCTGGATCGTGCTCGGGTTCTTCGCAAAGCTGAAGAGCCTGCTGCCCTGACCCTCAGGGCTCGCAGGCCTGTCACCCGGTTGTAACCACCGGGCAACCTTAGTGTCAGACGATGCCGGTGCGATGGTCGAGACGACACCACGGGGGACGGTTTCCGCAACGACGGCTCCGGCGCGGATGCATCTCGTGACCAGAGCAGCGAGCACGAGCACCGGTCCGCGCGGTCTGCACCGGAGGTCGGTGAGGAGCGCGGGCGCACCGTGCGCGGCCGAGCACAAGGAGCTCACGATCCTGTTCGCCGACATCACCGGCTCCACCGCGCTGAGCGGGGCGGTCGAGCTCGACGAGTGGTGGTCGGTTCTCACCGAGTCCTATGAGCTGATGTGCGAGGCGGTGTGCCGCTTCGGGGGATGGGTAGGCAACTTCACCGGAGACGGTGTTCAGGGCGTCTTCGAGACGCCGGGACGCGACGGCGAGCACGCGCGCCTGGCATGCGACGCGGCGATATGGCTGCGCGACTGCCTGCGCGGGTACGCGACAGAGCTGCTGCGAGATCGAGGGCTCGAGCTCGCTGTGCGCATCGGACTCAACTCGGGCGAGGTGCTGACCGGGACGATCGGCGGCCGCTACAGCCGCCACTACACCGCGTGTGGCTTCCCGGTGGCGCTGGCCAAGCGAATGGAGACGCTCGCCGCTCCCGGCGGGATCTACATGAGCGAACACACCGCGGCACTGATCGCAGATGAGCTCGAAGTCCGCGACCTCGGACTATTCGACGTCAAGGGCGCGAGCTCGCCGGTCAGCGTGTTCGAGCTCACGGCGCCGAGCGAGTCGCGCCAGGCAATTGCCTGTTGAGCGGACCACCTCCGGTTTCGTCTCGTGCCCGCCACGATCCTCGATACACAATCGATGCCCGAATCCCAGAGCACGCTCGGCTCGGGGCTGATCAACAGCTACGCGGCTGATGGACGGCGCGCTCGGCCTCCGTCCATCCAGACCATCGCCGACGCGTGGCGACGCCTCGGCCGGAGCACCGGCTTGAAAGCTGTCGCCCTGCGACCTACAACGCGTCTCACGGGCTGGCCAGCTTGCCCATCATGTCCTCGACGCTGGCGGTCACGGAGTAGTCGACGCCAATGGCGGCAAAGTGCTGCCGGGCGCAGCGGATCTTCGTCTCCTCGCGTCCGCGAAGCTCCTCCGGGTCCGTGGACCCCTTAGTCTCTCGCACCAGGTAAACCCGTTCGTAGGCGCCTAACACGATCGCCCAATCCGGGTTGTACGGGCCGATCGGCGTGTCGACGACGAACCATGCTGGCAGCTTCATGAAAAAGCGCACCCGCTGGTTGTCGTCAAGACCTTTTGCGAAGCGGCGCTCGACCTCTGAATCGACCTCGACGTAGTCGTAGAGCGTCTTCGATGCGTTCTGAACGCAATAGAGGCGTGCCGCGTATCGCTCGATCTCCTCGCTCGCGTCGGGCTCCAAGCGATGCATCTCCCAGCTTAGTCCGGGCACGGGCTCGTACTGGATGCCATCGACCATCTGCTTGTGGAGCGCGGCATTGATCCGCGACGTCACGAGAGCGGTAAACGCCTGCGGGTTGACCGCGAAGTCCGGGAGACGCTTCGACTCGCGGAGGATCTGCACGAGCGTGGCACGCGTGAGGTCGGTCGCGTTCTGAAGGTCAGCGAGGATATCGGGCAGCAACGGCGGCGCGGCTGTGTCGTACGCGTGTTGGTCGACGTGTTTGTCGGCTGCGATTCCGGCTACGCTGTGCTCAAGCTCGACGACTTGGACGCGGACCTTCGGGGGCTCGATCGGTTCGGCGTTAGCGATGGCGCCGGCAGCTACTCCGACGAGCTCGTCGGTGGACAGCGAGATTCGGTACTTGGTCCTCTTGCTGATGCGCTCCCAGAGTGCCTTGAAGTCCGAGCCGAGCATCACCTGCTTGCGGAATCGGACCGCGCGGCGCTTCTTTGCATCGACGATCCGGTTCGCAAAGACAAAACGGGATATTGCGTCGGTGATCTCTGCCCTAATGGGCTCCATCCCCTCGGGGACAGCAAGCGTGAAGCCTTCAACGGTGGGGGCGAACTTGGGTAGGACTAGACCGTCCGCATTCAGGTAGCCGTTGGCGCAGAGGTCGTCCCAGAGATCGCGTGACACAGCCTGGCCTATTGGCGCGGCGGGCTCTTCGCCAGGTTCGCTCGCAAGCGCGATCTTGGCGAACGCCTCCTTAGGCACGACGCCGAAGCGTTGCCCCGTGTCCTCCTCGTACTCTGTCTGGAGCGCTCGCGCGAACTGCTCGTAGGCCTCGTTCGCGACGATGGTCAGGCGGTTGACGAGCGGGTCGTGAATCCGCTCTCCGTCCTGGTTGACTGGCAGTCGCAGGCCGCGCCCGATCTCTTGGCGCTTACGGTCGACGGCGCGCGTTTCGTTTAGCGTGCATATCTGGAACACATTGGGGTTGTCCCAGCCTTCTCGCAGAGCGGAGTGGCTGAAGATGAAGCGCATCGGCTCGGACGACGACAAGAGGCGCTCCTTGTCGCGCATGATCAGGTCATACGTGTCGACGTCGGCCGCGCTGTCACCGCGCGTATCCTTTGGTCGCTGTTTGTTGTCCACGCTGAAGTAGCCGCCGTGTACGCGATCGACCGGCGGGAGATCGAGAGCCTTGTACCGGGGCTTGGCTGCGAGTTCGGTGTATGCCTGCTCAAACCATCGTCCGAGACGACCCAGCGTTGGGTTGCCCTCGTCATCGACATCTCTGTAGTTTGCGACCCGGTCAAGGAAGAACAAAGAGAGCACCTTCACACCTAGCGGACCTAGTGCCCTCTCCTTGTCAAGGTGCTGGCGGACAGTCTCAGCTACCTGCGCTCTCTGAGTATCCTCGTCGAAAGACGCCGAGGCCTCGGCGATCGTAACCTCGGCACCGTTGGTGAACTCGACCGCCTCGGCACCGCCTCGGAACGAGATGTCCGACACGATCCAGCCGTCCGCGTACTCTTGGCGACCGTCAGATGCGATGGCTAGGTCGTCGCCGCACTTGGCCCAGATCTTCTTAGCTTTGAATGCGGAGCCGCCTCCGTGGTTGATCGTGATCTGCGCGCGTGCCCTCGCAGCATCAACGGCGAGGAGGCGAACGAACGCCGCGTTGGGGTTCTCGTCAGCGACCACACTCGCAACCTCAATGCGCTTTACGAGGTTCATGTCGTAGGCATCGACTGGGCCGAGGCGATAGACGCGGTTATACGCGCGCTTGTGGGTCGCGGAGTAACGAAGCGTGCAGAAGGGGTTGAGCCGCGCAATGGCTGAGGCGGCCGCCTCCGATTCCATGTTCTGCGGCTCGTCGATAATCACGACGGGCTTCGTCGACTGGATGAACTCGATCGGCCGCCGACCCGACATGCGGTCCTGGGCTCGGTTGATGATGTTGGCCTTCGTTGGATCCGAGTCCTCCTCGACGTCCTTCTGAAACGCCTGGATGTTCATCACGAGTAGCTGGATGGTGTTGGCGGTCGCGAACTGGCGCACGCGGCCTAGGTACTTGGAGTCGTAGACGCTTGAATCAAACGGTACGTTGTCGTATAGGCCGCGCAAGTGTCCGCGCAGGAGCTCGATGCTGGCAAGCACACCCTCGCGGATAGCGACGTTCGGGACGACAACGACGAACTTTGTAAAGCCGTAGCGCTCGCTCAACTCGCAGATGGTTCGAAGGTATACGTATGTCTTTCCGGTTCCCGTCTCCATCTCGACGGAAAAATTCATGCCATCGAGGTGCTCGCCAATCGGAATGCCATTGCGCTCTTGGATTTGGCGCAGGTTCCCAAGTGTCGCCGCCTCGAAGGCCGCAGGGTCCGTAGGGGTCGGGTTGCTAACGCCTAGCTCCGTGAACGCGAGGGTCGTCGGCGAGCGAGAGGTCAATGAGAACTCGTTGCGCGCGAGCGGCAGTTCGGCGAAGAGGTCGACGATCCCTCCAATCGCATCTCGTTGGTAGTCGAGAGCCGCTTCGAACTTCAGCTTCAGGCCAGACACGCCTAGACGACCCGCAGAGTTATTTCACTGCTGGTGCTCTGGCTGCGAGCCCTCACCGTTTGCAGGGCATTGACCTTGAGCTCATCGCTCCCCTCGAAGCCCGCATCGAGTACGAGGATCATCGCCGGTTCGTGCTCAATCATCGACTCGAAGGCCTGGATCGTCAGCGCCTTCGAAAGGCACACGATGAGCGCGCCATCGGCGACTAAGAATCCGGGAACGCCACCAAAGTCGGCCTCGTCGATGGGTGAGGTGAGTGGATAGCCAGCCTTGAGGAGTAGCTCCGTGAGGATTGCTTCGTCACTGGCGCCATCCACAACGTGGTCGACCGAAAGCAGGAGCTGCTCGCTTAGGTTGGCAGGCGTCGCGGCTGAAGAGTCCCACACCGAGAAGTTCGAGGCAGCGAGGCGGTAGGCGCGGAAGCCGTAGTCCGAGGCGTCGCCGTCGCGAATTGGGAGGCTGTCGGGCGAGCTCTGAGCCTCCAGCCCGACTCGTCGCATCCTCTCGCGTGTTATGGCGCTGAGCTCTCTCACGCGCTCGCCGTCGTCGGGGATCTCGGGAAGTTGGACCATTAGGTAGCGAAGCTGTGTCCCTTCCCGAGCATTGTGTTGCGCGACGGCATCTCCAAGGGATCCCGACCCGGCAAAGAAATCCAGCACGAGCGCGTCTGAGTCGTCGCCGACCCCTATCGCGATTATCGCGTCGAGTAGTCCGACCGGCTTTGGGTATGGAAACGGAGCCTCCCCGTCGAAGAGTGCCTTGATTCGCTTGGTCCCATCGGCGGTTGTGCCGACATCCGTGAGCCAGGTTCGAAATGGCTTGTTCGCGGGGGACTCGTCACGCACCTTCTCGAAGGCGCCGAGGCGACCGTCGGACCGGACTGCGAATTCGACATCGCCTGCGGCGACCAGCCGCAACATCTCGGGACGGCCTTTACGCCAACAGCCCTCCTTGCCGTCCGTGCGGATCGGGTAGACATCTTGTCCGTCGGGGCCCGGGATCGGGAAGTACATCGTCGGACGATCGCTTCGCAGCGAGTTGCTCCCCCACTTGTTCAGCTCGCGGCCGCGGCGATAGCGGCCCTGGTCATCGTTCCGATCTAGCGGTGCGGACTCGAAGGTGATGGTGCCAAGAGCGAGCGACTCCTTTGAGCGCGCAAACACCATCACGTACTCGTGATCGATCACGAGTCCGGTGTTGTCGCTCCCACCCCCCTTCTTGGCCTGCCAAACCATCGTGCCGACAAACGTCTCCTCACCGAAGATCTCGGACATCATCGACCGAAGGTGATGGACCTCGTGATCGTCGATCGACACGAAGATCAGGCCATCATCGGCGAGGAGGTTTCTTGCCAGAAAGAGGCGGGGGTACATCATGGAAAGCCACTTCGAGTGATAGCGCCCGTCCGTCTCCGCGTTTGCAGTGAGCTTCACGCCCTCCTCGTCAGTTTGCCCCGAGTAGCGGAGGTACTCTGCGAGTCCCTCTCGGTAGTTGTCGGGATAGATGAACTCCTTCCCGGTGTTGTACGGGGGGTCGATGTAGATCATCTTGACGGTGCCGTAGTAGGCCTTCTGTAGGAGCTTCAAGACCTCAAGATTGTCCCCCTCGATGATCACGTGTTCGCTCGTGCCCCAGTCCAGGGACTCATTGGGCATCGGCACGAGTGTGCCGATGGAGGGGTCCTGGATGACTCGCATACACTCGGCCTTGCGTGGCCAGGTCAGACCGAAGCGCTCGGGGCCTGGCTCAACCCAATCGCCGAGCGAGCGTCGGAGAGCGTCGAAGTCGATCTTGCCGTCTCGGAGTGCCTCTGGGAACGCAGAGCGAATACTCGCGAGTCGGTCGTCGCTTGGAAGCTCAGAGGCGAGATTGAAATGCTCGGGCAAGTCGGTTGTGGTCATAGCGGCACCTCCGGCGCGGTCATGTTACGGCGAAGCGGATTGAAAAGACCCGGTCTACGGACTCGCTGACGGCCAGCCGACCCTCCACATCATCGATCAGGCCGTCCTTCGCCGCCTCGACCTCGTGTGCCTCCGCGTCGTAGCCGCGCCAGGCCTCCTCGCGCGCAGCCTCGACCTGCTTGATCTGCTTCTGGAGCGCGAGCTTCTCGGGGAGGCTCGCGGCTTGTCGCGCCTCGCGTTTGAGAGACTTGAGCCTGTCGTCATGCTCGCGGAGAACCGCCTTGAGTCCAGTGCGCTTGTCCTCGGCCCAACGATCGAGCTTGTCCATCTCGTCATCAAACCACGCGCCCTGTCGGGAGCTGATGTCTCCTCGCAGCGCCTCGACGCGTTGGTTCGCGAGCTTTGCGACTGCCGGCGACAGATCGTAAGGACTAGCCGCCCGTGCGGTCGCCGGCACGTCGAACAGCCGACGGGCTTGCTCGGCCGTAAGGGACCGGCCGTCGTCCGTGACCGCCGCGAGGACCAGATGGTCCTCGGTTTCCACTCCGTTGAGTCGGAGGTGTTCCGCAACGAGCGCACCCGTTGAGCCAACGAGAGATGCGAGGAGCTCGGAGCGAATGGGCCACTCCGAATAGTCGAAGATCAGTTCCGTACACGGAGTGTCCAGTTTCGTCGCCGCGCCGAGCACCGCCAACGCGAGCGGATGCTGCGGCCTATACCGGTGCGCGTCCTCATCGTCATCCCAGCTCAGTCGATAGCGTCCGAGCGCGGTGTCGTTGGGGGCGAACTGCGGGAGAGTCGTCAGCAAGAACGATCGCGCCGCCGGGTCGATCTCCGCCTGGTCGCGCAGCATGTGCGACGTCACGCGCCAGAGCTGTTCGCTTGCTTTGTCGATGAACTCCGTACTCTCGGCGAGGCTGACGCGGAGGCGGTCGTGCACCTCGGCGTCGAAGTGTTCGAGGAGCTTCATGCGCGTGTTGTCCATCGTCTCGGTGATCTGCTCGTCGAGGTCTAGCCGGAGCTGCTCGAACTGCTCGTTGATCGCGTCTGTAGTGCGGCAGGTCTGGTAGATGTCGATGATGCGGCGCTCGAAGTCGACTCCCGACTCGATCGTCCCGAGAACGTCGTCGCTGGCGCCGAATACGCCCGAAAAGAGACGGAACTTCTCGTCGAGCAACTCAAAGACGCGCAAGTCGGCGGCGTTCGCCTTGTTTAGGAAGTTGATCACGACAACGTCGTGCTTCTGCCCGTAGCGATGGCAGCGGCCGATCCTCTGCTCGATTCGTTGCGGATTCCATGGCAGGTCGTAGTTCACGACCATGGAGCAGAACTGGAGGTTGATTCCCTCGGCGGCGGCCTCGGTGGCGATCATGATCTTTGAGGTGTTACGGAACTGCTCGACGAGAGCGGCTCGCATGTCGGCTGTCGGGGAGCCGCCGATCACGTCGCTCCCGGCATGCCGCTCCTTCCAGTCCTTGTAGACAAGTTTCGACGTTGGGTCATTGTTACTGCCGTTGAATAGAACGATCTCGTTCTCGTAGCCAGACCGTGAGAGCAGACCTATCAGGTACTCCTGGGTGCGACGTGACTCCGTGAAGATGACCGCCTTGTGGGCGGCGCCGAGCGCGGCGGCCTTCGCGAACCCCGTCTCCAGGCCGGTCAGGAGGGCGAGGCCCTTCGCGTTCTCGGTGATTGATACGGCCAAGTCTCGAAAAGCTCCGAGCTCGGCGATCTCGGCGGTAATAGCGTCGCGCTGAGGCTCGGTCAGCGGAGTTAGGGGCGGCCCTGGCTCTGGCTCGGGCTCCTGCCACTCTTCTTGCTCCTCGGCGAGCGTCTCGAAATCGCCCTCAAAGGGGTCTTCGGGCTCGACCACTGGCGTCGCCTTGACACGGTCGTCGTCGCGAAGGACCGTCTGCAGCTTGCGAGCGAGGGAGTCGAGTGCGCCGGCGATCGCGAAGGTGGACGAGGCGAGAAGCTTGCGCATCACGAGCACCATGAGCACTCGCTGACTGTTTGGCAGAGCCTTGAGCTCGGGCCGGCGGAGGTAGTCGGAGACCGCGTCGTACAGCTTCTGCTCTCCCTCTGACGGCCAGAACTCCTGTGTTATCGAGACGCGGTTTGTGTAGCTGACATACTCCACAACCTGCCGTCGCATGGTGCGATGGCAGACTGGTTCGAGGCGCGCCTTCAAGTCCTCAAAGCGACCGTCTTGGGCCGGCCGCGAGTACTGGGCATGAAAGCTCTTGGCGTCGCCAAAGTGGTGTTCGTCGATCATGCTCACGAGCCCGTACAGCTCCATGAGCGAGTTCTGCAGGGGCGTCGCCGTGAGCAGTAGCTTGGGGGTGTTGGACAGGGCGCTCCTGATGGCTAGCGCAGTCTTCGCGCCGGGCTTGTACACGTTGCGCATGCGGTGCGCCTCGTCCAGGATCGCTAGATCCCACGGCACGATTGACAGCTCGGCGGCCTTGCGCGCTGCAAATTGGTACGAGCAAACGATCACCGACGGGGCGTTTGCGGGCAGGTCGAACGGATTCGTTACGCCCGCCTTGACCGCAGCATTGAACGACTTCGTCTCAAGGATCAGGGACGGAAGGAAAAACTTCTCGGCTAGCTCTTGTACCCACTGCTTGCGGAGGCTCGCGGGCGCGATGACGATAACCCGACGGCGGTGCTCAGCCCAGCGCTGGGTTAGTACGAGCCCGGCCTCGATCGTCTTTCCGAGTCCAACCTCGTCGGCCAGAATGACGCCCTTTGAGAACGGCGAGCGGAATGCGAATAGCGCGGCCTCGACCTGATGGGGATTGAGGTCCACCTGGGCGTCGAGGAGAGCGCTCCCGATCCGGGCGGAGTCGCCGACCGGATGGCGTCGCTGGAGCTCTAGGGCGAAGAGCTTGGCCTGGTGGTCAGTCAGTGCGGTCACCGTCCGGCGCCGCCAAGCGTTACCCGCGAGCCTCCCCCAGCGAACATAGAGTCCAAGGACTCGATGCGCGGTATCGAGGTACCCTCGCCTTCCATCCAGTCGCGGATCGCCAGCGTTGCCTCCACGTCGCCCTGGTTGTAGGTGAGGAGCCACGTCCGAGCGTGGTCGCGCTCGTCCTCATCTGCGCCGGTCACGGCGAGGTCGTGGCGAAGCATCGAAGCGTCGCCCCCAGGATCATCCACGCTCCACGAGAATCCGGTGATAGGCGCAACCTTCTTCAGCCCCAGACCGCCCCCCGTAATCAGATTGTCGCCGACGACCTTCAGAAGGTCGACCCATTGATCGGATGCGATGAAGGCTGTGACGTCCTCCAAGATTCCGCCGGCCATTCCAAGCCGCCGGAGGTAGGTGTTCTCGGCCGAGGCGTTGTAGCAGTAGGCGCGGAACGACAGCCCGTCGCGTGCGGCATCGCTGCGGACGCCAGAGAGCCATGCCCAGAACCGAAGCGAGTTTTGCAACTCGACGTCGGGGTCAAGAGGGTCCCATGTCGCGAATGCTGCGTATCGCGGCGCGGAGTCGGGCTTCGTGCGGTCGGAAACCAGCGCTCCCCACAGGTAAACGCCCTGCTCGACATTCTCCATGTCCACATCGACCTCGATATCAGCACGTGGCACCACCACCGTCTCGACGTTTCGACGTACGTAGATTGGTGCGGGGCCGAGCACCGCGCGTGCGAGGTCGATCTGCTCGGGCAGCGTGGCCATGCCCGAGCCAGCGTAAGAAGCGGTCGATCGGGGCAGGCCGGCTAGCTCCGCAAACGTGCTGACGCCGGCGTCCTCCAGCGCCGCGAGCTGCTTCTTGGAGCGGACGACCACCGCGAGGTCCCTGACCGGCGTGTCAGGTGGAAGATCTTCGATCAGCGACTGCATCTCAGCGACATCCACGCCGTCGGAGACGAGTTGGGCTGTACGGATATCGAGGCTCGCGAGCTCAGCACGATCACGCACTCCATGGGCGCCGTGAATCTTCCGTTGGCGCCACCCGATCCTCGGGAGGAGGCTGACATCGCCGCAGCCGGACTCGAGTCGCTCACGGCAGTAGTCCCGCCAAGGACATTGCGGACACTCATCGATGGCAACCGGCACAACGAGGAGGTCGACCGACGGGTCCCGAAGGTGCGCGTGGGCCACCGCAATCACGTCGAGCCGGAAGTCGAACTCGAAGTCGTAGCGCTCCATCGTGGTCCGCAGCTTTGGCTTCCCGGTCGAGGACGGCGTTTTCCAGATCGGGGCATCAAGGTCGTACCAGACGATGCGCTGCTCCGTCCCGACGATCCCGCCCCACCGCCCACTGGCGGCAGCGAGTCCGGCGGTTTCGAGCATCCGTTGGTAATGGGCGAGCTGGAGTAGGTCGTCCTCTCGCTTTTTCGCCCAGAACTGGTCGTCGACCGTCGCATCCTCCAGACGTGGCTCCGCCAGAAACGAGCACAGGCCGGGCAGTCCGCCGCGATCGGCGTCGGCGGGTTCAAGCGCCATGTGATGCTTCACGTCGGCCGGTCGATAACCGGCACCCTGAGCCGCGACGAGCAGGTCCGGCTTGCCGACCCTCTTGCCAAGCCGGTCCGTGGGGAGCCGGCCGCCTACGATCACCGACACTCGGCTTTCCATGGCGTCCGCCGTCGCGACCTCCAGCTCCTCCTCCGTTTCCGCTGCGGCGACGACGACCTCAGCGGACACCTGTTCGAGGTGGTCGACGGTCGATACCTCGAACCCGCGGCCTTTGTCGAATCGCCGCTGCAGCTCAGAAGACGGCGGAAGGGGTTCGCTAGGCCGGAGAGCGTCGTTCTGAGCCCGCACCGGACACTGCTTGGCGACGTATCCGCCCTGTGGTGGAACCGCCGATACGTCATATCGCGTCATGGCCGGCTTCTTCGACTTTGGCAGCAAAGAAACGAGAGAGAGGTGGATGACATGCTGGGCGAAGTATGGGCGATCCGGGGGCGTTAGTTCTCACCGAGTGGTCGTGACGCGCCGCCGCCTCAGCGGCTTTTAGGACGTAATCGCGGCCGAGGCCCCCGGTTCGGTCCGACACACTAAGGGTCGACGGCTCCCCCGCCCGAGGCGCAGCGGGAGACGTTCAGATTGGACATGAGCTCGTCGACCCCTCGCCCGCCCAAGTGACTCCCTGCTGCTTAGACCTCGCTCACACCGAACGAGCCTCCGGATAGGCTGCTGACGTGGCTACCGAGACGACACCGTTCAACGGCGACGAACACCCTGGTGGGTCGCGAGCGCCCACGACAGACGAGCTGCTGCATCCAGTGCTCGAGGCCCTGTCGGACGGTCAGACGCGGGAAATCCACGAGGTGGCTGAGCTGGCTTCGGATGCGTTGGGTCTCGATGCTGCGACACGCGCCTTGAAGGTGCCGACGGGCGTGTCGCGAGTCGAGCATCGCGTCGGTTGGGCGCGAACGTCGCTCGTCCGCGCTGGACTCGTAGACCAGCCCCGCGAATCGGCGATGACCATCACCGACGCGGGGAGGGCGATTCTGGCGTCCTTGCACGGGCGGATCAACGGCGCCTACCTGCGGGCGCACTGCCCCGGATACGCAAGCTGGATCGCAGACATGGGAGGTGAGCTCCCCGAGGACGAGCTCACCAGCGGCGGCGGCCCCGTCGTATGGATGGTTCGCGCGGGCCCTGGGGGAGTGTTCGCTCCGGCCTTCATCGAGATGAAGGCGCTCGTGCTCGGATGGGGTAACACCGGGGACATCGATGGGCTTAGCCGTGAGACCGTCCGCGAAGCCGTTAGGCGCAGCTATCCGGCGATCAGCGGGAGTCAGCTCTCAACGTGCTCAAACGCGATCTACCGCGTGGCGAACACGATGAAGACCGGCGATCTCATCCTCACTCCAGAGCCGGCGACCCGCACGCTCCTGCTCGGACGCATTGCAGGCGGATACGAGTATCTCGACAAGGCCCTCGGTGCAGATAACCGCCATTCCCGGGTCGTCGAGTGGTTCGGACGGGCGTCAAAGGACGAGCTGTCCTACGGCGCGAAGAACGCAGTGGGGTCTCTACTCACGCTTACCAGGCCAAGCTATGACGCGGAGATGTCGCGGCTGGCAGACAAGCACGCCGGCGACCAGCCTCCTGCGCCGCTCGCGCAGAAACGCGGCAGTCCTCCGTCGCAGAGCCACACCCCGCAACGCGTGACGATCCCAGACGGCCTCGAGGTGCCCAAGCCAGGGCCAAGAGGTGACTTCCAGACCGTGCCGCGGAAACTGATGCAACTATTGGCCGAGCTGCATTCTGGCCAACTGGCACTCCCTGATTTCCAGCGAAGCTTTGTCTGGGCGCCTGACGCCACGCGCGAGCTGATCGTGTCGATCATTCGTTCCTTCCCGGCTGGCGCGTTGTTGTTCCTTCAAGGGGGAGGCGCGGTCTTTAAGGCGCGGGCTGCCGAGCAAGCTCCGGAGCTAGCTATGCAGCCGGCCCTTCTCGTGCTGGACGGACAGCAGCGCCTGACCTCCCTCTACCAAGCGGTGTTTGGCGTCGGGCAGTCTCGATTCTTCCTCGACATCGGCGCCCTGATCTCCGGGGCCGACCTCAACGACGCCGTGCGGGTGCTCTCCTCTGAGCGGGCCGGGCCGCTGGAACCGCTGGAGATTCAAGCTCATGCATTGATGATGCCCCTCTCCAAGATCCGAGATGGCGGCCCTGGGAGATGGCGGGATGACGTGCTCGACATCCGCAAGGACGAGGACACGAAGCGGGTACGAGACCTGCTACGCGGCGTCGAGGAAACGTACATCGACCCGCTCGTCCAATACGCCTTCCCTGTCACGATGCTTCCGCCCGAGACGCCGCTGGAGGCCGTGTGCACGATATTCGAGACCCTCAATCGAACCGGTAAGCCGCTCACGCCATTTGAGCTTATTAGCGCACGGGCATTCGCAGATGGGCTCAGCCTCTTCGACTACTGGGAGGCCGCGCTGGAGCGCTACCCGATTCTGACGGATTATTCGATTGAGCCCTACTACGTCCTGCAGGTGCTCGCGTTGCGACTCGGAGCTTCCTGCAAGCGCAGTACCGTGCTCTCGCTTCCCGCCGAGGACATCGCGAGTCAGTGGCACGATGCGGTCGCCGACATGACGGCAGCCGCGTCGTTCCTTCGTGACGAGTGTGGCGTCATGGCGCCAAAGTGGCTCCCATATAAGCCGATGCTGATCCCGCTTGCGAGCGCGTGGCGAGAGATCGCGAGCGCCTCGGGCCCCGACGCGGGCGCGAGACGGGCGAGACTACGGCGCTGGTTTTGGTGTGCGGCGTTTACTGGTGAATACGAAAGCTCCTCGGCTACTCTCGCAGAGCGCGATGCCCCGATACTGCGCGCCTGGCTCCATGGCGGCGAGGAGCCATCGGTGATCAGCTCGTTCGCTTGGAATCCACAGCGCTGGGAGACTGTCGGGTCACGCCAGCAGGGCCTATACCGCGCCACCATCGCACTCTCGCTCACGCAGCAGCCACTCGACTTCCACACGGGTGCCCCTCTCACGCGCGAGGTGATCGAGGAACGGCGGGTGGATGATCATCACGTCTTCCCTCGCGGTTATCTCGCGGATATCGGAAGCACCGGAGGCTTTGACACGGTACTCAACCATTGCCTGATCGACAGCAAGACAAACATCAGCATCGGTAAGAAGGCGCCCTCGGTCTACCTCAAGGAGATCAGAGCGGCCCTGGGCAGCGACCTAGAGAAGGTCCTCGCCAGCCACATGTTGCCGACCGGCGAGCACAGTCCCTTGAGCGACGACGACTTCGATGCGTTCCTCGCGTGGCGGACAGAGCGTCTGGCCGAAGCACTACTAGAACGTACCGGCGGTCTCGGGGAGCGGCCGGTGCCGCTGCATGCAAATCTAGCGCGCCTCAATGCCAAGCTAGAAACTCTTGAGCTGGCGTTGCGCGAGCTAATCGTCACCCGGCTAGATGATGACGCGTCACGCGTACCCGATCACGTCATGCAACGCGTAAGAGGACGGATCACGGCGGCGGCGCGCAAGAACCCAGGCCAGCCACAGCTGGACGGAGGCCTACGCGAGCAGCTCGAGTACTTTGACCTTCGGGAGCTCCAGGACCTCATCGTTGGCAAAGCGACATGGCCGTCCTTTGAGCAAGTCTTTGTGACCAAGGAGTCGCTCGACGTTCGGTTCTCGCAAGCGGCGGAATTGCGCAACGCGATCCGCCACAGCAGGGTCATTACCGACGTCACCACCAAGGATGGCGAAGCCGCCATTTTGTGGTTCGAGCAGACGCTCGCGGCGGTTGATTGGAGGCAACTCCGGCCATCGCCGGCCGCAGGTGCCCCTGACTGACTTCCTGCTGCAGGAGCAGGGGATCATCGTCGCACGCGAGTGGAGCAACGGGTTGCTCAAGTCCGTGCTGCGTGCCGCGGCTTGCCTCGCCGAGCCCGCCGAGTAAAGTTCACGGGACGATCTTCATGTGCCCGAAGGTTGGGGAGGTAGTCTGTGCCCAAGGGCTGCGAACTAAGTGCGACCTGCGACGGGGCATGCGCGTACCTAGCCGTCGCCTATTCAGCGGATCACAGCCCAAGAGCGCCCAATGACTCTCCGCTGGCATAGGAGGCTCACCAGGATCAAGCGGACGGGAGCTTCTGAGCAAGCTCATCGCGGATCAGCTCGGCCTCCCCGCGAGTGAGTGGGCCGCGTTGGTTCAGCTGCTTTGCAAGCCGTCTCGAGTAGTAGAGCGGGATGCCGTTGATCTTCAACGTCCGCATGACCGGGAGCCCCACGTCGGCGAGGAGCCCCTCGGGAGGAACGAAGCAGAAGCATCCTTGCACCGGCACCTCGGGTGCGAGTGTGGACAACACGGTCGTCACGACAGTGACCTGCCTCTCGAGACCCTCAACGAGCTTCGGCCGATCCTGTCCCGCGATCACGAGCTTTGGTTTGCCGAAGAGCGGCGAGCGGACCTCGATCTTGCCTCGATACCGCTTTGCGTCGATCACATAGACGCCAGTGCCGGTCACGGCGATGTGATCGATGTTGGCCCGGCTCTTCGGTATCCGACGATCGTGGAGCAGGGCTGCGGCAGGACATTGCGAGGCGAGTGCCTCCGCAAGCATTTCCTCGCCACGAGCGCCAGTAGCCCAATGCTTCTCTTCAGCGGCAAGCTGCTTTTGTTGCGCCGATGGCCCGAGGAGGGCTTGGGCGAGGCGGGATCTCGAAGCCCGGGCTTGCTCCAGTCGCTCGTGCCGTCGAGCGGCCTCGCGGCTTGCGCTCTGGCCGGCCATCCCCGCGTTGCTCTGCTGCGGCTCTTCCATATCCTGCCTTATCGGTCCGTCCTCGGCGATTCCATGAGCACTCGTCAGAGATCTACTGATCCGTCCGACTAGGTTGCCGGCCCATGGAGAGTCGCGTTCCAGGACCCGACCCGCAAGAATGCTGCGAGATATCTAGGAGGGGACTACATGCATGTGATCGGCGCCGGGCTGCCCCGTACGGGCACGTTGACTCAAAAGCTCGCCCTCGAGCACCTCGATCTCGGGCCCTGCTACCACTGGGTCAACCTGATCTCCGACCTCGACGCGGTCGAGCTCTGGCACCGGGCATTGGACGGTGAGGACGTGTTCGAGGAGATCTTCGCGGGGCACCAGTCGACCGTCGACTGGCCGGGCGGCTTCTTCTATCGCGAGCTGGCCGAGCGTCACCCCGAGGCGAAGGTCCTTCTCAGCGTCCGAGACCCGGAGAGCTGGGAGGGCAGCTATCGCCAGACGATCTGGAACTTCACCCGCGGGGATTCGCTGATCAGCCACCTCTCAGACGCCCGCCGGGAAGTGGACCCGCGATGGCGCCGGTACCTGGAGCTGGTGGAGCGGATGCTGTGGAGCGAGCGATCGCCCTTCGGGGCCGGAGACTCCCCGGAGCAGATGATTGCCCAGATGGAGGCTCACAACCGCGCCGTGACCGAGGCGATCGACCCCGACCGGCTGCTCGTCTGGCGCGTCACCGAAGGATGGGGGCCGCTGTGCGAGTTCCTCGAGCTTCCCGTTCCCGAGATCGACCTGCCACACGCCAACGACGCCGAGACGTTCCGCGGGCGGGTGGCCGACGCGGCGCTCGATGCCCTCGTCGCGTGGCGCAAGGAGCAGACTGTCGGCGGCTGAGATCACGCGAGGACACGGCCCGACGCTCCTCGTCGATCGCGGCCGGCCTCGGCGGCCTCTAGGCCGGCGGGAGCCGCTCGCTGCCGAGGGACATCTGACCCAGCGAGGCGCCGCCGTCGACGGCGATTGCCTGGCCGGTGAGCTGCCGCGCCTCGACGTCGACCAGAAATGCAACCGCTGCAGCGATCTCGGCGGGCTCGATGAGTCTGCCCGTCGGAACGGCGCGCAGTGCGCGCTCGCGCACCGGCTCAGGCATCGCCAGCACCGCCTCGGTTGCGACGAGGCCCGGCAGGATCGCGTTGACGGTGATCCCGTGGGCGGCGTTTTCGGTGGCGAGTGTGCGGACCATGCCCAGCTGGCCGGCCTTCGACGCAGCGTAGGCGACCTGCCCGGGCAGCCCCCCGAGTGCGGCGATGCTCGAGATCACGACGATCCTGCCGTAGCGCCGCTCGCGCATCCCGCCGAGACACGCCTGCACGGTGCGAAAGGCGCCTGTCAGGTTGACGTCGATGTCACGAGCCCATTGCTCGGCAGTCATCTTGTGGCCCGGTGCGATCGTCGTCGTAACGCCCGCGTTTGCGATGCAGACGCTGAAGTCGTCGAATTGCGGGAGCGGGTCCCGAGCGACGTCGAGGGCGATGTCGCATCCAGGCTGCAGGTCGAGCGTGACCACCTCGAGCCCGTCCGCCGCGAGACGCTGAGCTATCGCCGCGCCGATCCCCCGGGCTGCGCCGGTGACGAGCGCCTTGCGCGCGTCGGTCACAATGGTTCCCCGATCGGCATCGAAGGAGGAGACGATGACAGACCGCTGGTTCTCTGAGCACGAGCTCGATCAGCTCTCTCGGCCAACGATGGATCGCGCTTTGGAGGCGCTCGACGCGGGCGACCTGGAGCAGGCACGGCGGCTCTGTATGGAGATGAAGCATGAGTGGCAGATGCTTCACGATCTCATGGCCTCAGGTGTGCTCGATCTCGTCTCCTTCATTCAGCAGCGCCTAGGCGAGGAGGGCGTCGCCGAGGCTTGGGCGGAGAGCATGAACCGCGGGTGGCGACGCCACCATGACGCCATCACCGCTCTCGACCGGCGCGACCTCGTGGAACTGCTCGCTGCCACATGGCGGGCGCATTCCTGCTCCGGTGTCGGACCCAACCCGGGCAGCTTCACGGTCACCGAGGACGACGAGAAGGTCACGTTCACGATGAGCCCCTGCGGGTCAGGCCAGCGGCTGGTCCTCAACGGTGCCTACGACGCCCTGCCTGATGGGGGGCGGACCCGGGAGGCCCACGACTGGTCGTTCGGGCGCAAGGACTTCCCGCTCTATTGCACGCACTGCAGCTTCATGAACGAGTCGATGCCGATCCAGTGGTCGGGCTATCCCGTCTACCCGTGCGACCCGCCTGAGGATTACGGGAAGGATCCGTGCACCTGGTACTGGTACAAGGATCGCGACGCGATCCCGGAGCGTCACTGGCGCCGCTACGGAGCCGTGAAGCCAGGGAGCGCCGCTGCCGAGTGAGTGTCCTCGAGCGGACCGTCACCGGCACACCCGCCCCGGCTCTTGCAGCACATCCGTAATGGCGAGACCCAGACTCGAACTCCGCTGCGCCTCGCCGAGGAGGAACGTGCCCAGCCCGGCACGTCGCCGAAACCGCCGCAGACGATCTTCGCGTCCTTGAACGTAAACGCGATGCCGCTCGTGTCGGGCTGATCAAGCTCACTCCGCGTCCGCGGGGCAAGCGGCCTGACGGGACGGCTTTCCGTCGAGCAGCGGTGGCCTGGATGACCGTTGCGGCCGATACGATCGGCGAGCACCCGTCCTCCCGTGAAGCGAGATTGAGATCGCCAGGTCCCAGCCAAAGCGGCGTATCGAGAGTTCAGACGTCCGCGTCGCGCGGCCGCTCTTCACGCTGCGCGAGACGGCCGCCTATCTCGCGATTCCGAAGTCGACCGTCCAGTGGTGGGCGCGTCCGCCCGCCGCTGAGCGGTCTCTGATCACGTGCTTTCCCCCCAGCGGGAGGCAGGCGACGGTGCCGTTTATCGGCTTCGCCGAGGCATTCGTACTCGCAAGCTTCCGGCGCGCCGGAGTCCCGCTCCAACGGATCAGACCCGCCGTCGAGGTCCTGTCGAAGGAAATCGGCATCGACCACGCGCTCGCGTCCAAGCAGCTCTACACCGACGGTGCAGAGGTGCTGTTCGACTATGCGAGCAAGCGAGACGAGCCTGAGGTCATGGACCTCGTCGTAGTGCGCACGCAGCAGCGGCAGTTCTCCGAGGTCGTCAAGGGCTACCTCAAGCGGATCCACTACGGCGGCGACGGCTGGGCCGACCGAGTCGAGCTACCGACCTACGAGCACGCCAAGGTGGTGGTAGATCCGAGGGTCGCGTTCGGGCTTCCGCTCGTGGTCGCGGGCGGGGCGCGCGTGGAGGACCTCGTCGACCGCTTTCAGGCGGGCGACTCCGTGTCCGATATCGCGGTCGATTTCAACGTCCCGGGCGAGCAGGTCGAGGACGTAATCCGGGTCGCGACTCGCGCCGCTGCCTGAGGGACGAAGCGCAGCGTCGGATAGTCGCCGGCGATGGCACGTCCCGACCCGCAACTCGAGTTCTTCGTTGATCGCAGCCTCGGCAAGAGTGTCGTCGAGGGATTGCGAGAGGCGGGACTCAACGCTAGCTCGATGGCTGATGTCTACGGCGAGAATCGGGCACAGGGTCTCGCTGACGAAGTCTGGCTGAGGGACGCAGGAATGCATGCCTGGGTCGTCCTCACGAAGGACGACCACATCCGACGGAGGCCCGCGGAGCGGGACGCTCTTATAGAGGCAGCGGTCCGGGTGTTCTGCCTCACCAACGCGCAGCTGCGGGCGAGCGAGCAGATCGAGCGGTTCGTCAGCAACCGCCATCGCATCATCCGTCGGGCACGCAAGCCTGGGCCGTTCATCGACGGGGTCTATAGGGACGGCGTGAGGGTGGTGTATCAGTTGGGTCGAGACGGCCGCGAGCCTTTAGCATCGGGTCCACATGTCTGAGAACGACGATGAGATGCCGCTGTCGCTCGATGACGCGTATCGCGCAGCCTTCCATTTCATCAACCAGTACTACGCTCGGGAGCGGATCACCCCGTTGATGCTGATGCTTAGCTCGATGGGGCCATGGAACCCCGAGCAGCCCAAGCTGCGCGAGACGTCCGACCCAGCGACGTGGGACGACTGGATGGCATCGGTTCGCGCCGCACGCGCCAGTCCCGATCTGCCACGCATAGACCCACCGCTCGATGCTGGGTAGTTGAATGTCGTGTGCTCGGCGCGCTACGCTGTCAGCGATGCCTGACCGGTCACGCAGACCCCGCGACCCGAACCAGCTCGGCAAGCTCATCGTGGACATCGCTACCGGCGAGATCGAGGACGCGCCCGAGGACGGCGGGAAGGACCCGGCCGCCGTCGCCCTCGGTCGAAAGGGCGGTCTGAAGGGTGGGAAAGCCCGAGCCGAGAGCATGACGCCGGAGCAGCGCAGCGAGGCCGCGAAGCGCGCCGCCCGCGCGCGCTGGGGCAAGCCCTCGTAGCGTTATGCGCGCGCGCCCGTAACGTCCGCACGGGCTGCCAATCTGGACCATGCTGATGCCTGGTCCTTCTGCTGGAGGACTTCTCGGGAGGGTCGTCCTTTGTGTCTGGGGCGGCCCTCCTGTCTTTTCGCATCCCGTGGTATCCGACCGGCCATGTTCAATGGTCGGCGTGATTACCCACTAGACCACAGCCGATCCGCGGCCTTCGGGCCGAGAACCGACTGCGTGGAGGCATCAGCAACCTCATGCAGGCACAGACACCCGTCCCACTTGCGGGCCCGCACGCCGGGAGGCCTGGCCGACCCTTAGAGCCCGCGAAGGAGCTTGCGTTCGATAGTCGCCGGCGTGATGCCGCGACTGCTGGACGGGTGATGCGTCTGAGATGAGGTCACGGACCGGGCTCCCCGTGCAGAAGCTCATCCTCGACATCGGCGAGGCCGCTGCCGCCTATCAGGACGAGCACCTACGCGACCTGCCCTGCAAGACGATCGAGGCCGACGAGATCTGGTCGTTCGTCTACGCGAAGGCAAAGAACGTGCCCGAGGAGCTGAAGGGCCAGTTCGGCGTCGGGGACGTCTGGACCTGGACGGCGCTCTGCGCCGACACGAAGCTGATCGCCTCCTGGTACGTCGGGATGCGCCGCTTCACGCGGCTGACCAACGGCTTCAGCAAGAAGCTCGACAATCACATGGCCGCCATCGCGCTGCACTTCATGCACTACAACTTCGCTCGTCCTCACCAGACGCTCGCCGATCCTTATCCGCGGACGCCGGCGATGGCCGCTGGGGTGTCCGACCGCGTCTGGACGTTGACGGAGATCGCGGCGCGACTCGATTAGGCTCGGTAGTCGGATAAGGCCGAATCAATTTTGGCCTGCCGCAGGATTCGTACATGACCTTTCCGCTTTCGAGACTTGGAGACGTGAGATGCCGCTAGACCGAACGATGCTGGGAACTCTCGCCGCGGGACAGATGCAGGCCCTAGAAGAGGCCTACGGCGACGAGGAGAATGTGCAGTTGGGCGCTGCGATAACCATCGTCGAGGTCATCAAACAGGACGGTGATCAAGTCCAAACGATCGTACGGACACGGTCCAACGTGCCCGACCCATACAGGAGGGTCGGCCTGCTCCAACAGGCGGCGCATCAGATCCTCGCGGCCGACGAGGCATAGCCGTCCTAACGGAACCGACGTTTGATCTCGGTTTCTTCCATGATCTCCCCGGTACCCGCCACGCCCTCACGATCCGTCGATCGCTCTCGGCTCGTCAGTTCCTGTTCGCCCTCGGGCCGCCGCTGCTCTTTGATAAACAGCGTCAACGAGCAGATCACTAGGACGCCAGCGAAGCCCAGCCAGCCAACGCCGAAGTCAAACCAGAAATGGTGCCATGGGTAGGCGTGGTCACCAAAGCGGCTGCCCTCGTACGTCATAAAGCCAAAGCCGACCAGCAGCGCTATCCCGCCTAGCGCGAGCAAGTAGCCCGCCGGGTCGTGTAGCCGTACTCGTCGCATCGTCCGCACAGTAACGGCGCATCTCTATCGTCATGCGTCGAGCAGCCGCCAGTTTGCGCCATGACGCCCCCCTCCAAACTGATACACCACCGGCGTGAGGCGTCTCTGGCCTGCGGGCTGACCCGCACGAGACCCGTCAACGGCCGCCCCAGCCGAAGACCGCCTGCGACAACGCGCCGGGGCGGTACGAGCCGGTACTGATGTGGGATCGGCGACATACAGGCTCGCCTAGACTCGCCGGCCTATGGATCCACCGCTGATCGGCATCGATCTCGTAGAGCCCGAGCGTCTCCTGAAGAAGCTTCGGCGTACACCGAAGCTCGCGGAGCGGCTCTTTCACGCTGGAGAGTTGGCCTACTGCGAAGAACAGGCCGCGCCGGAGCGACACCTGGCCGCTCGCTTCAGCGCCAAGGAGGCTGTGACGAAGGCACTCGGAATCAACGGCTTTGCTCCTCTCGACGTGGAGGTCGTCGGTGGCGCCGAGCACTGCGGCCTGCGGCTGCATGGTCAAGCGGCGGAGAGGGCCAATGAACTGGGCGTCGTTGTGACGATCTCCCTAACGCACCTTGCCGGGATGGCAGGTGCGGTCGCGCTCGCCCGTCCGGCGTCCGAGGGCGACACGAAAGCCGGTACCCCCTATCCGGGGGGTTGAGCGCTGCGATGGCCACGAGCGCGCCGCGACTGTGTGATTCTCCGTGCGTGGCTGCGATCTCTGGGGCGTCGGACCGGACGCAGGCCCGCCACGTCGAGATGCTCGACGTCATGGCGGGCCTACTCTCCGAAGTCGGCGAGGGCTCTCCCCCTGATGCTTTCTTCAGCCGACTCTGTGAGGCCATCTGCCGCCTGACGTCGATGCGCAGGGCGGTGTTGTTCCGCTACGACAGCCGGCGGCGCCGTGTGCGAGCCGTCGGAGCTCACGGGATGGATCTCGATGTCTTCGCAGATTTGTTCGTAACGATCGACTCGGTCCCGGTTGCCCGCGCGGCCCTCCGCGAGGACCGCATACAGGAGGTCGTGGGGGCCCGGGACTTCAAGGTTCCTCAACACATTGAGGAGCTGTTTGCCGGGGTTTCGATCATCTGCACGCCGATGGCCGCGGCCGGTCGTTATGTCGGCGTCGTCCTCTCCGAGCGCGAGGCCGACGCGGCCGAGATGGACGAGTCCGAACGGCACCTGTTGTGGACGCTCGGGAAGACGATCGCCATGGCATCGGTGGCACGCGAGGTCACCGCATCCGATGAACAGCGGCGCCAGCTCCAGCAGCGGATCGCTCTGACCCGCGAGATCCATGAGGGCGTCGTCCAGCGACTGTTCGGTGTCTCGCTTGCGCTCTCCGGGGCGGCCACCCTCGACGCTGAGAGCCAGCGCCGCTGCGCGGCCGAGGTTCAATCGGCGCTGGCGGATCTCAGCGCCGCGCTCAAGCGTCCGTTGGGGCATGCGGCGCGCCCCACGACGGTCGGTTTCGAGGAGGAGCTGGAACGTGTTCGCGCGCTGTACCCCAAGCTCAACGTCCGACTTGAGACGGGCTCACCGAGCGATGTGCCGAGGACGCTCGAGGCGCTCGCGCAATCCGTCCTCGTCGAGGCTGTTCGAAATGCCTCGAAGCACTCACGAGCGAGAACCGTCGGCGTTGCACTCAGAAACGATGGGACCACCTTTGAGATGACGATCCGCAATGACGGCGCTCACGTGCACAGCGGCGGGCAGGGCGGCGTCGGGCTTCGCCTCGCGACGCTCGACGCGCTTCAGTACGACGGCGTGCTTGAGTATGGCGAGCTCGAGCCCGGCGCCTGGCAGGTGCGACTGGTGGTGCCAAACAGCGGGTGAACACCTCCACCGGTACGAAGCAACTCCGCGTCCTGGTGGTTGATGACCACGACGTGGTCCACTGGGGTTTCCGCCTGATGCTTGGACAGTTGCCGTGGGTCGATCGCTGTCTCAGTGCCCGGACGGGTGCTGAGGCACTTGCGGCGTGCCGGCGCTACGAGCCACACGTCGCTCTCGTCGACCTCTTCCTCGGCGGCGAATCGGGACCTGAGATCTGCGAGCGCCTTCGCGCGGAGGCACCGGCCCCACGCGTCGTTCTGATGTCCGGCGCAGGCGGCATCTCCCCACGAGCGGCCCGCGCCGCCGGCGCGGCCGGCTTCATCTCCAAGGACTCGACGGCGCCCGAAATCGCCGAGGTGGTGCGAACCGTCGGCGAAGGGAAGGAGGCCTTCGCAGATGCGCAGCGCGGCGACGCCCCGGTGCTGAGCGATCGCGAGCTCGAGATCCTGGCCATGGTCGCCGAAGGCGCCACGAACAAGGAGATCGCGGGCACCCTGTTCCTCTCACCTCACACGATCAAGGAGCACACGAGCTCGCTCTACCGGAAGCTCGGTGCACGCAACCGTGCCGACGCCGTTCAGCGCGCCCAACGGCTCGGCCTGCATCGCTGAGCCCCCCAACGAGCCTCAAGTACCCCCCAAGTGGCGGGTTGGACGAGCGGTCTGCCCCTGGCTGGAAGGGCGGAGGTGGAAGCTCCGTTCGTGCTCACCGGCGCTACAGCTGGATTGTTCCCCGGCCAGGGAAGCCAGACGAGCGATCTCCGCGATCGCGTCGAGCGTGTCCTGCCGGAGCTGCTCGAGCGAGCCGTCGAACTCGTCGGTGAGGACCCTTTCGCAAAGGTCGCCGAGAGCACTCGCTTCGCACAGCCGGCGATCTACTGCGCAAGCATCGCCGGCTGGGCTGAGTATGGAGCGCTCGCTCGCCCATCGGTGCTGGCCGGACACTCGCTCGGCGAGCTGAGCGCGCTGGTGGCCGCGGGTGCACTGGACCGCGAGAGCGGCCTGGCGCTGGCGGTCCGCCGGGGAGAGTTGATGGGCTCCGCCCAGCCTCGCGAGGAGCACGGCATGCTCGCGGTCCTCGGCGCCGAGGAGGGCCTGCCGGCAAGGCTCGCGACTGAGCACGATGTGGTCGTCGCGAACGACAACGCGCCGGGTCAGATCGTGCTCGCCGGCCCACTCGATGGGCTGCGGGAAGCCTCGGGCCAGGCGCGACAGGAGGGCGCAAGGGCGATCTGGCTCGATGTCGCCGCGGCATTTCACTCCCCGTCAATGGCCGGTGCCGTCGAGCCGTTCCGGGTGGCCCTCGAGGAGGTCGAACTCCGCCCGCCGACGATCCCGGTGATCTCCGCTTCCAGCGCAATGCCGTTCGAGGACATCCGTGGCGAGCTTGCCGAGGCGATCGTCAAGCCCGTGCGCTGGCGCGAGACGATGCTCGCACTGGCCCGCAGAGGGATCGAGCGCTACATCGACTTCGGGCCGGGCGACGTGCTCGGACGCCTGGTCGGGCGAAACCTCCCGGGCGCCCAGGTCCTTGACCTGGATCAGCTCGATCCCTCCACCGCTTCGGAGTCCCATCTTGTCGGTTGAGGAGGCGCTGAGCACTCGCGAGGCACCGTCGGCCGCTCTCAACTCGCTCGCCATCAGCGCCGCCATCGGCGGCCTGGGTTCGGCTCTGCCCCCCCAACGCGTCGGAAACGACGAGATCGCTGCCCATCTCGGCCTTGAGGCGGGCTGGATCGAGCGGCGCACCGGAATCCGCGAGCGCCGTCGAGCCGCCCCCGGTGAAAGCGTGAGCGGGCTGGCCTCGCGGGCGGGCCGGGCGGCCCTGCGGAGCGCAGGGCTGGACGCCCGGGAGCTCGACATGGTGCTCGTCGCGACCCTCGCGGCCGACGACATCACACCGGGCGCCGCACCAATCGTTGCCGAGTCCCTCGGAGCCGTCAACGCCGCCGCGTTCGACGTCGGTGCAGCCTGCGCAGGCTCGCTCGCCGCATTGGCGTTGGCGACGGGCTGGATCGAGTCCGGCCGCGCGCAACACGTCCTGGTAATCGGCGCGGAGGTGCTGACCCGCTTCGTGGACCCGAACGATCGACGCACGATGCCCCTGTTCGGGGATGGCGCCGGGGCGATTGTCGTCTCGGCCGGCGCGGGTGCGGCGATCGGGCCGTTCGTGTTCGGCAGCGACGGCTCACGCTCGCAAACGATCCGGGCGGGCAGAGCGACCGGCATCCTCGAAATGGACGGCCACGAGACCTTCCTGCGAGCCGTCGAGCAGCTGAGCGCCTGCACCCGCGAGGTTCTCCTACGCGCGGACTTGGAACTCGCGGATGTCGACCTGTTCGTCTACCACCAGGCCAACTCCCGCATCCTCCAGGCCGTCGCGGATCGTCTCGAGGTTCCCCGTGAGCGGGTGTTCGACTGCATCGCCGATTTCGGCAACACGAGCGCCGCGAGCCTTCCCCTGGCACTCGAGGAGGCGAGCCGCAGGGGCGAGCTGAAGCCCGGAGCGCGTGTTGTGCTCGGCGCTGTCGGCGCCGGGCTCGTGTGGGGCGCGACGGTTCTCACGTGGGGCTCATGAGCGCCACGAGCACGGACCGTGGCTGCGCACTGGTGACGGGCGCTTCCGGCGGCATCGGATCGGCGATCGCCGCGTCGCTCGCTGCCGAGGGCTGGCCGGTCGGGGTCAACTTCCGCGGCGACGCCCGGGGCGCCGATGAAACCGTTGAGCGCATCGCCGCAGGCGGCGGACGGGCGTTGGCGATCGCTGCCGATGTGACGGTCCCCGAGCAGTCAGAGCTCCTCTTTGAGCAGCTCGAGGACCGATTCGGCCGCGTGCTGGTGCTCGTCAACAACGCCGGTGTCCGAGCCGACGATCTCGCCGTCTCGCTGTCCGAGGAGGACTGGGGCACGGTCATCGATACCAACCTGACCGCAGCGTTCCGAGCGACCCGCCGGGCACTCAGAGGCATGATCCGCGACCGCTTCGGGCGGGTGATCAACATCGCCTCCGTCATCGGCCCGCGAGCGAACCCCGGCCAGGCAAACTACGCCGCCGCCAAGGCCGGGTTGATCGGCATGACCAAGACGGTCGCTGTCGAGGTGGCCCGCCGGGGCGTGACGGTCAACGCGATCGCCCCCGGGTTGATCGACACCAACATGACAGCCGGGCTCAACGGCGAGCTCCTCTCAGGCGTACCCGCCAGAAGGGCAGGACGTCCCGACGAGGTCGCGGCGTGCGCGCGCTTCCTCGCTTCCGATGAGGCCGGCTATGTGACCGGCACGACCCTCTACGTCGACGGAGGCCTGAGCGCATGAGCGCCCCGCCGGCAACTTCCAACCAACACAAAGGAGCCACATGAGCACGCTGGTCACTGAAGAGCAGATCGAGAAGGTCGTGATCGAGTCGCTTGAGAGCTTCGGCGCCGACCCAGACGAGATCTCGGCCGAAGCGACGCTGCAGGCGCTCGACATCGACTCGCTGGACCTCGCCGAGCTCTCCCAGATCGTCGATGAGCGCTTCGGTGTCGTGCTGAAGGGCTCCGATGTCACCGACATCAAGACCGTGGGAGACGCGGTCAAGATGATCGCCGCGCGGGTCTAGGCGATGGAGGCCGTGGTCGTCACGGGTGTTGGTGCGCTGACGCCGCTGGGCGTCGGCGCCAGGACCCTGCACCAGCTCTGGAGCGCCGGTGTCTGCGGCATCCAGGACGGTGAGGGCGGCTGCGGCGATTTTGAGCCCCGTGACTTCCTCTCGGCCAAGGAGGCCCGCCGCACGGATCGCTTCACCCAGCTGGCGATCGCCGCCTGCGCCGAGGCGCTCACCGACGCCGGCTGGGACGGGGAGCCACCCTATGAGCCGACACGCGTCGGGTGTGTTCTGGGCACCGGCATCGGCGGTATAGGAACGCTCGTGGCCGGCCAGGACACGCTGCGCGAACGCGGCAGCGAGTTCGTCTCACCGCTGGCTGTGCCGCTGATGATGAGCAACGCCGGGGCAGCGGCCCTGTCGATGCGCCACGACCTGCGCGGCCCGACGGTCGCCGTGAGCACCGCCTGCGCCTCCGGCGCCCACGCCCTTGGCTGCGCCATGCGGATGCTCCAGAACGGTGAAGCCGACGCGGTCGTCGCCGGCGGCTCCGAGGCGAGTCTGACCCCACTCGCGCGGGCGGCGTTTGGCGCGCTCGATGCCCTCTCCAAGAGCGGGTGCTCACGCCCGTTCGACGTTGACCGCGACGGCTTCGTGATGGGCGAGGGAGCCGGTGTCCTGATCCTCGAGCGCCGCGACGGAGCAATGCGCCGCAGCGCGGAGATCCTGGGGACCATCCGTGGCTATGGCGCGAGCTCGGATGCACACCATCTGACGGCCCCACGAGAGGACGGCGAGGGTCAGGCCGCGGCGATGCTGATCGCGATGGACGACGCCGGCGTCGCCCCGGCGGAGCTCGACTACGTCAACGCGCACGGCACCTCGACCCCCCTCAACGACCGCGTCGAGACGCGGGCGATCAAGCTCGCTCTTGGCGAGCGCGCGGGCTCGATCCCGGTCTCCTCGACCAAGTCGGCGATCGGCCATCTGCTCGGAGCCGCCGGCGCAGTCGAGGCGATCGCGACACTGCTGGCGCTTCGCGATCGACTCGCGCCGCCGACGCTCGGGCTTTCCAAACCCGAGGAGGGCCTCGACCTGGATTACGTACCCGGGGCGGCCAAGGCACTGCGGGCTACCGACGGCCGGCTGCCGCTGGCACTCTCGAACTCCTTCGGCTTCGGAGGCCACAACGCCTCGCTCTGCCTGGAGGGCGCATGACAACGGCGGTTCTCGAGCGCGTGAGCGAGCGGCTCACCCCGCTCGAGCGGCTCGAGGCGCTGGCGGACCCCGGCTCACTTCACCTGCTGCGCACCGGCGTCCTCTCCAGGCGGCTGGGCGAGCGGGCCGAGCTGGGCGACGGCGTGCTCGGCGCCCACGGCACCGTAAACGGACGCCCCGTGTTCTGCTTTGCACAGGACGCCTCGCTGGCCGGCGGCTCCCTCGGCGAGGAGCACGCCAAGACGATCTGCGAGGTCCTGCGACTCGCAGGCCGGGCACGAGCGCCGGTCGTCGGCTTCGTCGAGTCCGCCGGAGCCCGCATGCAGGAGGGCCTCGCTGCCCTGTCCGGCTACGGCGCGATCTTCCGCGAGCACGTCGCGCTCTCCGGCCTCGTGCCGCAGATCTCGATCGTCTGCGGACCGGCTGCAGGCGGGTCGGCCTACGGTCCGGCGCTCAACGACTTCGTGATCATGACGGCGGGCTCAGCCATGTTCCTGACGGGCCCGGCCGTCGTCGGCGAGGTCACCGGCGAGGACATCGACATGGCCTCGCTCGGAGGGACTCGCGTCCATGAGCGAAACGGGGTCTCGCACATAACCGCACTCGACGAACGTGACGCGGCGCTGATCGCGAGGGACCTGCTCGGATATCTGCCCCAGCACGCCGGCGGTAAGCGTCCGCGATTGGAGACCGTCGCTGCCTCGGGCGTCCCGCCCGAGGAGGCCGTGCCCCTGGCGGCACGGAGGGTGTATGACGTGCGGAGCGTCGCGCGCGCCGTCGTCGACGGGGGCCAGTTGCTCGAGATCAGCCCGCGCTGGTCGCGCAACGTCGTCTGCGCGCTGGCC
>OUNO011306172.1_pt1 | contig 60229 bp, 46 predicted proteins | sample 1779811 | NCBI WGS metagenome assembly OUNO01 (sample SAMEA3914804, study PRJEB12502) | metagenome | biome: forest; material: soil | place: Canada | collected 2010-06-25 | depth 0.3 m
CCTCTGGGTCTGATGAAGGCCCGGATTTTTACGGCATAGTTCACTTTTGACGACGGATCGATTGTGACCCCGACCGGAGCTCCGGTGATCGGGAAGTTGAAGATACTGCTCGCGCATTGGACCGCTTTACCCTGGGTGTCGCCGGAACCTTTTTTCATCATTTGCACGTAGGCATTGAAGTTGATCAGGATCGGATTGATGCCGAACTGTTTCGGGTTCTGAAGTTCCGTCATTGAGGTCAGCTTTTCATCAAAAACGGAAGTATTCAGATTTGCGGCCGCAGACTTGAAGGCGAGGATGGATTTTTCCATCAGTTCGGCTTCCGATCCGGTCTCATAGGTCTGGATCAGATCGGCGGTTGCGTCTTTAACCTGGTGCGTCTGGTTTGAGTTCAGGAAGCTCACGAGAGTATTGATCCGCATGAGGGTGATGATGTTGCGGGGAAAGAGACCGAGACCTTCGACGAGGCTTTCAGCTGTCTTTTTTGCCGAATCATAGTCGGCTTGGGACATGGTGGTGGATCCCTGCATGCCGGTGAAGAGTTGATCGAGACCGGCTTTCGCATTGTCTCCCCTGAACAGCCAGCTGATGAGGACGAACAGGTTCATGTCACTGTGGCCCTGACAAAGGCTTTCCTGAACTTTGGAAATATCCTGAAAACTCTGATAGAGGGCTTTGGTGATGGCATCGAGGCCCCCGCCTCCGATGAATTGTGGCAGTCCGTAGGTTGTGTTTCTGATGTTCACCTGAAGGCAGTTATCATCCGCTTGTCCGCTGGCCGTGATCGGCAGGCAAAGAGTGGGGACTTTGATCGGTAGCATGTGCTGCGCCGCTGCCGGGTCGTTATCCGCTTTTTCAAAAGCATAATCCGGACCAGAAGAAGTGGTGTTATTCGGAAAACCCGGGTTACCGATGGAGCCGACAAAGTTCGAACGGAAAATGTACTTTTTGTATTGCCGTCTCATGTCGTAATTCAGAAATGAAATGGCATTGAGATAGCGGCCTTCGGTTGCGGCACCGGCATAGGCTGCGGCATCGGCTGCGGATTGAACGCTGATTTTCGCGCTGATCAGAAGACCGGTGTTCACCGCAAACGAGAAGAACATGAGGAAGCTCAAAATCAAAACAGCGACGAGAATGATGGACTGTCCGGACTCATTTTTGATCCGGGAAAACATGTCACTTTTATGTCGCTGCTTGCGGAGTTTCATCAGTGTTCAGAGTATCGTGTGAATGCGGCAAAATCAATTCGACGGATGGGGATGAAATCGGATAAAAATGAAATATGCTCCTTCAAAAAAATCCACTCCAAACCCTGCTTGGTTTTTTACTCATCTGTCTCCTGTTTTCAGCAAGCGCGCTTGCCGACATGAAAGTCGGACTCGTTCTTGAAAAATCAGGAAAGGACGATAAATCTTTCAACGCATCTGCCTACCAGGGAGTGAAGCGGGCTGAAAAGGAGCTCGGCATTTCGGTGAAGACGGTGGAGGCTCCGGATGACTCGGCCTATGAGTCCCTCCAGCGGGCGCTGGTGGAAAAGAAGTTCGACCTGATTGTCGCGATCGGATTCCACCAGAAGGAAGCGATTGAAAAGAACGCAGCTCGCTTCCCGAACCAAAAATTCGTTTTAATTGATGAAATTTCCAAAGCCCCGAATGTCCGCTCGGTGATGTTCGAGGAGAATGAAGGAAGTTACCTCGTTGGAGCTCTCGCAGCTCTTCATACCAAAGGAAACAAGGTGGGTTTCATTGGCGGGATGGATGTTCCACTCATCCGCCGTTTCCAGATGGGTTACGAAGCGGGCGTGAAGAAGATCAAACCGAATGCGACCATCGTTGCGAATTACCTGGGTGTGACCGGCGAAGCCTGGAACAATCCTCCGAAAGCGAAGGAACTTGCACTCGCTCAGTTCAACGACGGAGTGGAAGTTATTTTTGTCGCAGCCGGAAACTCAGGTCTTGGCGTGTTCGATGCGGCTCAAGATCAGAAGAAACTTGCAATCGGTGTGGACTCAAACCAGAACGGTCTCAAGCCTGGATCCATCCTGACCAGCATGCTGAAGCGTGTGGATGAAGCGGTTTACGATTCGATCAAACAATTCAAGGATGGCAAATTCCAGCCCGGTCTCGTTCGTTTTGGAGTGAAGTCCAAAGGGATCGACTACGCGATGGACGACAATAACAAAAATCTCGTCACCGCGGACGACGTGAAGAAGCTTGAAGCACTCAGAACAGACATCGTCAAAGGCAAGATCAAGGTGCCGGACTATTATCTCCTTCATAAAAACTGATGAATGCCATCGAATTCAAGCAGGTGACCAAGAAGCTTGCTCACTGCATGGCAAATCGCAATTTAAGTTTTGAAGTAAAAAAAGGCACAGTCCATGGACTTGTTGGCGAAAACGGCGCTGGCAAGTCGACTGCGATGAAGTGTCTTTTCGGCATTCATTCCATTGATGAAGGGGAGATTCTGATCAATGGAAAGTCCGTCCGTCTGGGAAGTCCGGTGCAGGCGATGAAGCACGGAGTGGGCATGGTTCACCAGCACTTCATGCTCGCTCCCAATGAATCGATTCTCGACAACCTCATTCTGGGGCAGGAACCGGGTTTTGGTTTCATCTCGCATGAGAAGGCGATCAAGAAGCTTGATCAGATCTGCAAGCAGTACGGTTTTGTGTTCAAGGACTGGAATGCGCCGGTCTCCACTCTTTCCGTGGGTGAACAGCAGCGCGTGGAAATCCTGAAACTTTTGTATCAGGAGTCCGAGATCCTCATTCTCGACGAACCAACCGCGGTGCTCACTCCGCAGGAAACGACCGAACTTTTTCAAAATCTGAAACGTTTGAAGGAAGAGGGGCGGACGATCGTGCTCATCTCTCACAAGCTGAAAGAAATCCTCGAGTTCACTGACTACGTAACCGTGATGAGACGGGGCGAAAGTGTCGTGACGATGGCCACTCGTGAAGCAACCGAAGATCTGCTTGCACAGAACATGGTGGGACGATCCGTTTCCTTCACTTATCAGGGCGAGCGGAAGATGTTTGCGAATGCAAAACAGATGCGTCCGTTACTCAGGGTGGATGCGCTCTCGATTGAAAGCACTTCAGAACCCCTGAAGAATGTTTCTTTTGCCGTCCATCCAGGCGAAATCGTGGGTGTGGCCGGTATTCAAGGCAACGGTCAGTCCGAACTGCTCCGTTTCCTCTCCTCTCCGAAGAAGTTCCATAAAAAGATGACCGGGACTTATGAAATGAATGGTCGTGAGATCAGTGATCATTCTCCTCAGGATCTGAGACGCGAGGGAGTTGGGCTCATTCCGGAAGACCGCCTGTCTGAAGGGCTTCTCCTTCATCAGGACATGACCCGGAACTTCCTGCTCGGACAGCATTGGGACAGCCGTTATCAGAGCAATGGATTTTTAAATTTCAAAAAGGCAAAAGCGGCCGTCACCGAAAAAGTGAAGGAATACGACATTCGCCCAACCGAACCTGAAACCGTACTCGGCCGAATGAGCGGAGGAAACCAACAGAAGCTCGTTGTTGCCCGGGCTCTCGATGCCGACCCGAAAGTATTGTTTGCAGCCCATCTCACCCGCGGGGTGGATGTCGGCGCGATTGAAAAAATTCACGAAGAAATTGTCCACGAACGGAACAAGGGAAAAGGGATTCTTCTCTTTTCATCCGAACTCGACGAACTGTTTGACCTCTGTGATCGCCTGCTCGTCTTTTATAACGGGGAAATCCGTGCCGAATTCGATCGCCGCGAATTTGATTTCTGGACGGTGGGGAAAGTCATGGGGGGAGGAAGCAAATGAAACGTCTGCCAACTTCCGTCTATTCTTTTTTGAAATCCGTCATGGGCGCAGTCCTCGGCCTTTTTGTCGGGCTCGTGATCTGTAAGTTTTCAGGCGAGTCCCCATGGACGGTTCTCAAGGTTCTTTATTCGAGCAGTTTTGGAAGCGCCTATGATTTCGGGATGACTTTGTTTTATACAGCCCCCCTTCTTCTGACCGGGATGGCGGTGGCCATTCCTTTCCGTGCAGGTCTTTTCAATATCGGAGCTGAAGGGCAGCTCACCATGGGCGCAATCGCCGTGGCGAGTCTCGGACTCTGGGGTACCGCGGTTCAGAATCCGTGGCTTGCAGTTCCGCTCGCGTTTCTCGTTGCCTTTGTTGCCGGAGGTCTCTGGGGAGCAATTCCGGGTGTACTCAAAGCGAAGCGCGGAAGCCACGAAGTGATCACGACGATCATGTTGAACTTCATTGCAGCCGGTGTTTCCGCTTATTTCACTCTGACCAGTCTCAAGGATCCGAATTCACCGCAGCCTGAAACCATGGCGCTTCCTGATGCTTTTATTTTGAAACCGTATGAAAGTCTTGGTGGGGCTCCGATGGGAAGTCTGATTTTCTTCCTCATCATTCTTGCGCTCATCCTCCATTTCATTTTGAAGAAGAGCATCTGGGGTTATGAGCTTTCAGCGGTGGGTGAGAACGAAGTTGCATCTGAGACCTACGGTATCTCTAAAGAGAAAACGTGGATCACCTCTCTGTTTGTGGCGGGCGGAATCGCAGGCCTCGTAGGAGTGGTGGAAGTGCTGGGGAATGCTCATCGCTTCAAAATCGGTTTCTCTGCAGACTACGGATTTGTCGGAATCGCGGTGGCACTCGTTGCCCGCGGGAATCTTCTGGGTGTGATTCCATCGGCCCTTCTGTTCGGGATTTTGCAAAAAGGGTCCGGAAGTCTGGATCTCGAGACTGAAAAAGTCACCCGCGATCTCTCTTACATCATTCAAGGCTTGATCATCCTCGGAGTCGCTTCCGAAGGTCTCTGGAACGCACTTCTCGGTGTCTGGAGAAAACGGATCTGGATTCGGAGGAAAGATGCTTGATTTTTATCTCTCCTGGGTTCTTCCCACCTTGCGCGTTGCAACTCCACTCGTATTTGCGGCCTTGGGTGGTCTCTGGTGCGAACGAAGCGGCGTGGTTCAGATCGGGCTTGAAGGTTACATCCTCGTCGGTTCTTTCTTCGGCGCGGTGAGTACGCTCTACTTCAGTAATCCTTACCTTGGACTTTTCATTGCCGGTCTTTCTGGGGCGGCGCTCGCCCTTTTGTATGGCGCTTCCGTTCTTCGTTTTCGCGCAAACCAGATTGTTGCCGGAACGGCGATCAACCTCTTTGCGCTCGGTGTTCCGCCGTTTTTGTCCAAGATCTGGTACGACTCAACCGGATCCACTCCACCCATTCCGAGTGAATCCGAATTCCACACCGCGCCCCTGATTCTGATGGCAATCGTGGTGTTCGGAAGTTCGATCATTTTCAACCGGACCAAATTCGGCCTTCGCCTCCGTTTCGCAGGAGAACATCCGGAGGCTCTCGAAGCAGCCGGAATTTCAGTCGAGTGGAAACGCTGGCAGGGGATTTTGATCAGCGGATTCTTAGCCGGAGTGGGGGGTGGGACTCTTTCCACTTATCTCTCTTCTTCTTTCATCCGGAACATGTCGGCGGGACGCGGATTCATCGCGCTTGCAGCCGTGATTCTCGGCAAGTGGCGTCCGATCCCGACGGTTCTGGCCTGCCTTCTTTTCAGTTTCACCGAAGAAATTCAGATTCGTCTGCAGGGAGTGGTTCTCTTTGGACAGGAGGCGGTTCCAGTCCAATGGATCCAGATCCTTCCCTATCTGATCACCTTGATTGTGCTTGGGTTCGCCGTCGGGCGTTCACAGGCGCCGAAAGCACTAGGACAAGCCAATGAATAAGACAAAAATCCTGAGTTCCATCCTCGTCCTTGGCTTTTCGGTTTCCGCCTGTGATCCGATGAAGCCTGCCGAAGTGATCATGGAAGCAAGGCGCCTGATCGGTTTTCCCGAAAAACACGAAGTGCCGAAGGAAGTGAATGAAGACCTCGCGACCCTGTCCGAGAAGGACCCGGCGCGGGCGAACGAGCTTGCGAAGGAAAACGGGGAGCTCCTGACCGAAGTGATGAGAGTCGTTTTCAATCAGGAAAACGTCGATCCGAGAAGTTTTCCCGAACTCGCTCATTCCTTGAATCAGGGCGCGAGTCTTGAAGGAATTCACCAAGGTCTCATTTATGGATCCCGTTACCGCGCTCTTGAAACCAAGTCTACGGCGGCGTCACCCACTGAATTAAAGGCCTTCGCGATCGAGCTTGCTGATCTCCAGCTTTCGATGAAAAACCCGAGTGTTTTTTCGGCGGACGCAAAAAAAGCACCTAGCATCGACTATCCGGATGGATCGGAAGCCGTGGTTCCAGTCGCATCAGCCGGAAGCCAGGTTGTGGAAAAGAAAAAGGACCGGTTGCAGCTTCAGGGCGAGCTTCTTCAGACGTTCATTGGAGCCTCATCTTACACTCTGAAAAGAACCCTCTGTGAAGAGACGTTGAAGAAGTTTGAAGAGGTGAAGGACAACTCCGGGGACATGGCCCAGTGGTACGCAAATTTCGCTCTCCACATGGCGGATACCAAGGTTGATTTCGGACTTGAGCTTCGCAGCAAGCCCGACTTTGATTTTCATTTCAAATTCGCCCAAAAAATGGCGCTCGACCGGGTGAAGTGGGAAGTGCTGAACCGGTATCACCGTTATTTGAACGCGCTTGCGAACCAGCCATAGGACAGCCAAATCCTTGACCGGTTGAAAAACCGCGATTTGGACGGAAGCGTTTGTGATATGATTAACCTGTGAAAACAGGCAATTCTCCTTCAAAAAGTTGGGCAGTTCACAAGTTCGGTGGCACCAGTGTCGGCAGCGCCGAACGCTATCAGGTGGCCTCTCAGATCATCCAGAAAGAACGTCAGATCAAACCGGAATTAAAACCGGCAGTCGTCGTGTCTGCGATGAAGGGCGTGACGGATGCACTCATTGATCTCGTCACACTCGCGAAAAAGAAAAACGACGGACTCGCCGACGCGATGGCAAAGATCAAGAAGCGTCACGAGGATGCAATTGTTGCGCTTCAGATCCAGTCACTGCTTCCTGTTTTTGAAAAAGATTTTCAAGAGCTCGCCGAAATTCTCCGTGGAGTGTGGCTTGCTCAAAGTGCCTCTGAAAGCATTGTCGAGCTCGTTTCCGGAATGGGAGAAGTGTGGTCGGCCCAGATTCTGGCGGCCTATCTGAATCAGCAAAAAGTTCCGGCTAAATTCCTGAATGCGAAGGATGTCCTGCTCGTTGAATCGACGGACAGTTCGAAGACCGTGCACGTTTTCTGGGAAGAATCCCAGAGCCGCATGAACGCATGGCTTGAAACCAATGGAATTACGGACCAGATCCTCGTCATCACTGGTTTTGTGGCGAGCACGAAGCAGGGGATTGCAACCACGCTCAAGCGGAACGGAAGTGATTTTTCAGGCAGTATCTTTGGTCAGCTTCTGAATGCCAAAGAGATCACGATCTGGACGGACGTGGACGGCGTATTGTCCGCAGATCCAAGACTCGTTCCCGATGCCGTGGTCTTGAATGAAATGAGTTACAACGAAGTGACTGAGCTTGCTCACTTCGGAGCGAAAGTGGTTCACCCGGCTACGATGGAGCCCGCGATCCGTCTTGGAATTCCGGTCTGGATCCGAAACACGTTCAATCCTGATTTTCCAGGAACGAAGATTCATGCGAACGCAAAATCCGACACCACGGTTAAAGGTTTCTCTGCGATCGAGAACATGGCGGTCTTGAACATCGAAGGTTCAGGCATGGTCGGTGTTCTGGGCGTTGCGGAGCGTTTGTTTGGTTCGCTTCGTTCGGTTGGAATCTCGGCGGTCATGATCTCTCAGGCGAGTTCCGAGCATTCGATCTGTATCGCAGTTCCGGAAGCCATGGGGGATCGCGCGAAAGAAGCGATTCAAAAAACCTTCTTCGCTGAAATTCATCAGGGCGTGCTTGATCGCATTGATCTCGTGAAGGGCAAAAGCATTCTTGCTGCAGTCGGGGACAACATGGCTGAGAAGCCCGGTGTGGCTGGCCAGTTCTTCACTGCACTCGGACGCGCGGGTGTGAATATTCACGCCATTGCACAAGGATCCTCTGAACGAAACATTTCAGCCGTCATTGATGCAAAAGACACCAGTGTTGCACTGAGAACCGTTCACTCGGCTTTCTTCCTCTCTCCTCAAACCATCGCAATCGGGGTGATTGGAGCAGGGCTCATCGGAAAAGAGTTTTTGAAACAGCTTCAAAACGAACTCCCGAGGCTCAAAGATCGCCACGAGATTGATTTCCGGATTCGGGCAATCACCAACTCGTCCGAAATGGTTCTCGATGGAAAAGACGAACGCGGAATTGATCCGGCCGCTTGGGAATCGCTGAAGCGCGAACCGGCAAGCTTTGAAAAATTCATCCAGCACCTGAAATCAAGCCATCTGCCTCATGCCGTGATCATCGATGCAACGGCAAGTGACGAACCGCCGAAGCATTATGCGGAATGGTTGAAGGCGGGCTTCCACATCATCACTCCGAACAAGAAGGCAAACTCCCAGAGTTATTCCCTTTATCAGGAGTTGAAGGAACTGAGTCTCGCGAAGAACCGTCGCTTCCTTTATTCGACGAACGTTTGTGCCGGTCTTCCGGTGCTACAAACCCTTAAGGAACTCATTCAGACCGGGGATCAGATGCACAAGCTCGAAGGGGTGTTCAGTGGAACCCTTTCGTACTTGCTCAATACTTATGATGGAAAGCGTCCGTTCTCAGAAGTGGTTCTCGAAGCAAAACGCCTCGGTTACACCGAACCAGATCCGAGAGACGATCTCTCCGGAACGGATGTAGCTCGTAAACTCGTGATTCTTGCCCGCGAAGCGGGTGGACGACTTGATCTTTCCGATATCCCGGTTGAAAACCTAGTTCCGGAAAATCTCCGTAAAATTCCAGTCGACGAATATCTCTCCCGCATTCACGAAGGGGACGCCGCGATGGCAGAACGCTTCGGAAAGGCTTCAGCCACCGGTGGTGCTCTTCGTTACATCGGAAGTGTCGACAGTGATGGAAAAGCAAAAGTCAGCCTTGAAGCAGTTTCCAATTCCCACCCGTTTTACAACTTGAAGGGTGCGGATAACATCGTTGCGTTTCAAACCGCGCGCTATCAGGCGAGACCGATGGTGATTCAAGGGCCGGGAGCCGGTCCTGCAGTCACTGCGGCAGGCGTGTTCGCCGATCTTTTAAGACTGGCTTCCTCTCTGGGAGCGAGACGATGAGCAAAAGCTTTACGGCCTTTGCCCCGGCTACAGTGGCAAACGTTGCTTCTGGCTTCGACATCCTCGGATTTGCAATCGAGGGAGTGGGTGATGAGGTCACGGTTTCAAATGATATTCAATCAGGAGTGGTGATTGAGGCGATCGAAGGGTTGTCTCTTCCCAGCTCGATCGCGCTTGATCCAAAACAAAATACGGCAGGCGTCCCGCTTTTAAAAATGCTGGAAGTAGCGAAACCTGGCTTCGGATTCAAAGTCCGGATTAAAAAAGGAATTCCACTGGGCTCTGGAATGGGCGGATCTGCGGCTTCGGCTGTGGGTGCCGTCGTCGCAGCCAACGCCGTTCTTGGAAATCCATTCAACAAAGAGCAGTTGCTTGAATTCGCGCTCGAAGGCGAAGCCGTGGCAAGTGGATCCAAACATGCGGATAACATCGCCCCTTGTTTGTACGGCGGCCTTACGCTTTCAAAACCGGGTGATCATCCCGACGTGGTGACGCTTCCGGTTCCAGAAAATCTTTTCTGTGTGCTCGTGCACCCCGATCTGGAATTGAAGACCAAGGAAGCCCGAGCCGTTCTTAAAAAAGAAATCTCAATGAAACTTCACTCTGAACAGTCCGCTTATCTCGCAGCCCTCATCGCAGGCTTCTGCCAGTCGGACATGAAACTCATTGCACGCGGTCTTCAGGATGTAGTGGTGGAGCCTGCACGCGCCCCTCTGATCCCTGGATTCCACGCTGTAAAAAAAGCTGCACTCGAAGCAGGAGCGCTCGGTTGTTCCATTTCAGGTGCAGGTCCGAGTGTTTTTGCTTTTACGGACGACGAGGCGAAAGCTCAAGAGATGAAAACCGCGATGCAAAATGCATTTCAGTCGGCTGGAAACCTTCCTTCCCAAGCTTGGATTTCCCGGATCTCCAAAACAGGAGCCCAGGCAAGATGAGATTCCAAAGCACACGCGGACAAACACAGGTCTCTCTGAGAGAAGCGCTTGAAGCGGGTCTTGCTCCCGATGGCGGGCTCTATATTCCCGAGCTCTTTCCATTTTTTCCCAAGGAAGAATTCAAAGACGCCCGGACTCTGGCCGAAGTGGGCGCAAAGCTCCTTCGTCCTTTTTTCAAGGAAGATCCGGTTCTGGGCCCCGAACTGGAACAGATCTGCAAAAACACTTTCGAGTTCGATATTCCTTTATCCAAGGTTCCGAACAAGACGAACGATTTCATTCTCGAACTTTTCCACGGCCCGACTTCCGCCTTCAAGGATGTGGGAGCGCGTTTTCTGGCCGAATGCATTTCAACTCTTGCCCGTGCTGAAACGGTTTCAAAAAAGAGAACCGTGATCGTTGCCACTTCCGGTGACACCGGCGGTGCAGTTGCAGCGGCATTTCATGGAAAACCCGGTGTGGATGTGGTGATTCTTTTCCCTGAAGGAAGAGTGTCCCCAAGACAGGAAGCCCAGTTGTGCGCCTGGGGAGACAACGTTCAGGCTATTTCGGTAAATGGTTCTTTTGATGACTGCCAGAAACTCGTGAAGGAAATGCTTCTTGAGAAACGCACCAACGGTCGTACATTCCTCAGTGCGAACAGCATCAATCTTGGACGCATTCTTCCTCAGGCCATCTATTATGCTCATGCTTCCCTGAGTCTTGCCCGGATGGGCACCTGGGATCCGGCTGAATTCGTGATTCCTACCGGGAACCTCGGGAATGCACTGGCTGCCCTCTGGGCGAAAAAGATGGGGCTCCCGATCGGGCGTATCCACCTCGCTTTCAATGCGAATCGTCCCGTGGTCGATTATTTGAAAACCGGGACCTATCAGGCCGCTCCGACGCAGGCCACCTTGGCGAATGCCATGGATGTGGGGAATCCAAGCAATCTGGAGCGGGTTTTCGCTCTCTATCCGGAGGTTGCAAACCTTCGAAAAGACGTGGATGCGGATACAGTCTCGGACAAGGAAATCACCGAAATCATTCGAACCAGCAAGAGTGAATGGGGGCAGATCCTCTGTCCGCACACGGCAGTGGCGGTCGCTGTGAGAAAACGTTTGCTGAGTAGTCAGCGGACACCCATGGTGATCGTTTCAACCGCCCATCCGGTGAAATTCGAAACAATTGTGGAGCCTCTGGTTTCAGAAACGCTTCCAATTCCGGAAGGTCTTGCTAGTATCCTGGAACGGCCGGTTTCGAAGCAGACGATCGATCCGAGCCTCGAAAATTTGAAGAGGATTCTCCATGAGTAAAATTCCAGTGGCTATCTTGGGTGCAACCGGTCCCGTCGGACAAAAAGCGATTACGCTGCTCGACCAGCACCCTTTATTTGAAGTGACTGAACTTGCCGCTTCCGAAGGAAGTGTCGGCCAGATCTATGGTGAACGCGTTCTTTGGAAGAATGAAGTTCCCTGTCCGGATGGAATTGCAAAGCTGAAGATCATCCCGCTCATGGATGTGAAATCAAAATTCGTCGTCTCCGCCCTTCCGGGTGACGTTGCTCAGACTGTGGAGCTGGCACTGGCCGAACGCGGTCACATCGTGTGTTCGAACGCGTCCGCATTTCGCATGCATGATGAAGTCCCACTTTTGATCCCTGAAGTGAATATCGACCATCTCTCCCTTCTTTCTTCCCAGAAGACGAAGGGGAAAATCATCACGAATCCCAACTGTGCAGCAGTGTTTCTCGTCGGTGCATTAGCGCCCCTGATGAAACTGGGCGAGCTCGATCACGTGAGTGCGGTGACGATGCAAGCGGTGAGTGGTGCCGGTTATCCGGGTGTTGCTTCCCTCGACATTCTTGGAAATCTCATTCCTTATATTGGAGGAGCGGAGGAAGAAAAAGTCCGCAAAGAGACGAAGAAGATTCTCGGACAAGCGGGTAAGCCGCTTGATTTCGGTCTCACCGTGAACGTGAACCGCGTTCCGGTTCTCCACGGGCACACCGTGATCCTGCACGTGAAATTCAAAAAAGCGGTTTCCGCTGAAGACGCGCTCAAGCTGCTTCAGGAAACTGAAAAAAGCGTTCCAAACTTTCTCAAGGTTTACACCCAGCTTGACCGCCCGCAGCCTCTGCGCGACATCACTCCGCATGACATGCGTGTGCACGTGGGTCGCGTGAGACAGGGAGATCGCCCTGACACCATCAGTCTTATTTCCATGGGACACAATCTGGTTCGTGGGGCAGCCGGAGCAGCAATTGCAGTTCTCGAAGCCTACGTTCAGCGCTTCGGTGCTTGAAGCAAATCGCTAATCTTCGATCCTGATACTGAATGGATGAAGTTTCACCATGCTGAAACGGTACAGGGAGGGGAGTGTGGAAACAAGTGAAGGGGCGATTGTGTTTCGGTTGATTCAGACGCAGTGCCGTCCTGGTTTAAGTTTGCTTTTCCCGGTTCCGGTCAGGATAATGTCAGAATGATTCTTCTTCTCTCATCCCTTCTCTTTTCCAGTCCGGCCCTCGCGGGAAAATACACTACCACCTTGGATGTCGATTGCGGCGCCTGGTGCGGAGCCCGGAACCTGACTACTCCTCACTGTAACGGGATTTCGTTCAAGGACAAGAAAGGGGACTACCACGATTCCGAGTGGAGTGGACTCTTGCAGGGTTGTTACATGAGAAGCGAATCCCTTTATCTGAATTTCATTTCGAAGAAGAAGATGGATGAAGCAGTGGCCAAGTGTACTTGCACCGACCTGCCGCCACTTCCAACCGATCTGAATGCAACAATGACAGACGAGACCACGCAGAAACTCGTGGCCCTTCAGAGCCAAATCAAGACCTGGGCGCCTTGTGCTCCGGATCCGGATTTAGCCCTGCCTGATTCCCAGCGTCCCTTCGGTCCAAGCGATATCGATTCCTGCGAACACATGAAAGCTCAGGGCAAGCACGGTTACATCTATCTCGGTGGATGTAATCAAGAAGGCGATTCGAACTGCGTTTACTACGGCAATACCAATAACTATTCAGGTCCCTTCTGTTATTCGGGTGATTCGGATCGCTGCGATGAAGTCCGCAGATCCCAGGATCCAGCTACGGGCGCGTGGTACCGGAACGCGTACTTCGCCAAGTATCCGCTTCAAAGCTGGGGACAGCCACTCTTCAGTCGGGATGAATTTCTGGGGGTGATGCTTTATCTGGTGAAAACCAAAGACAAAGTCGCTGCGGAAAAGTGGATGAAGTTCATCGCGAACAATCCCAAAAAGAAATCTTCGATTTTGAAGTTTGTAAACGTCTTTAACTTCTGTCCGCCGCTTCCGGCAACCAAACCGGATTTCATTCCGGATGAATCCTGGAACGACATGCAGCCGGATGACCGCTGCGAGATGCGGCCGGATGCCTGGGCAACGATGTACTGGACTTACAAAAACATCGGATTTTCAGATCTGGATCTGATGCGCATCAATTTTGGCATTTACCTTGAAATGAAAGCGATCTCTCCGCTCTCCGGCCTTGCGATTGAAGCTTCCGTTGAGGTTCTGCCTCCAGTGACTTACGAGCAGGGCGATCAGATGTCGAGTGTCCTTCTTTTGCATGCGATGGGACGGGACGCAGCCCAGGCGCAAAACGGCGCTCGGATTCTGGACAAGCGCACGAGTTATGAGAGCGCGTGGTACCACTTTCTGGCAGAGGGGAATCAGGCGACGGAATACGGAGCCAACCTCATTCAAAAATACTGCCCGACTGTGCAGCCGACTTATGTCTGGACTCCGCATGGACTCGGGGTTCCAGCCGCCGGTTATTTCGATTCTGCGGTTCACTATTTCAACGGATTGGACTCTGGTTGGATCAATGACTATCCGACAGGGCACGAATGCATCGGGTGGATTAATTTTTATCTGAACGCCAGAGCACAGGCTTCAAAGTAATTTTAGTTTGCGATTGAGAACGCAACTTGCGTCCTCAATCGCATGAACTCGAATTAAACCCATCCTCGGCCTCCCAAAACCGACATTCAACAAAACTCGTTTATCCTAACGTATGGTATTTCTTACGCTTTTAGTAATTTTATTGTTGACCAATTCACTTTGGTACTGTATAGTTCCGGTTTATATGAAAACCAAATTTAATGGAACTGTGATTTTAGCCCTAGTGACCATGATCGGAACCAGCGCGTGCGGAAGAAGCATGCACGTCGTGCTCCCGGGTTCACAACAACAGGCACTGACCACTAAAGTTGCTCCGGCAAAGATTCTTGCGGACAAAGTGGACGGCCAGATTACTCCGATTTCAGCTTATGACGCCAGAGACGGTGCCTTCGTTCTTCCATTCCTGAACATTCAGGACGGAGACGCTTTCTACCACCTTCCAGGCAGTCCTCAATTCACAACCACTGACGATGCAAAACTCGGTTATGTGAAACACTCAAACGTGGTCTTCCGCGCAGTGGTGCAAGTTCCACCGGCTGAAAAAATCGTTGAAGTGACAACCTTCAAGCTTCACGTGAAAGGCCTCCGTCGCTATCAGGAAGCGGGCAACAAGGCGAACGATCTTTCCAATCAAGTTCTCTGTATCATCGACACCGAGCTTTGCAGCGGTCAGAAGCCGACCAATGATGACAGCAATCTGAGCAAGGAATTCTGGGCGTCCACTGGCGCGGTGATGGCGAGTGATTCATTCTCTAAAATCAAGATGGACAGCGTCCTCTTCACGGACACCGACGGTGCAACCGTAGTGACCATGGCTGCTGACGACAATGCATCACAAAAAACTGAAGCAGGTGAGGGCTGGTACGACATGCGCGAGCTCTTCGGTCTTCAAAAGTTGAGCAATGCAGAGTTGATCAAATGGATTTATGCAAACTCCACCGAATACGGAAATCCGGGCTATCGCAAGTTCCGCTTCGTAATCGGAAACAATCTTTATATTGAAGGCGGTGACCTTGTTCTTCAAGTGGTGACCAACGGTGTGGATCCTTCCCTCGCTGAAAAAGTGGAAGATCCGGCTCACGGTAAGGCGGATGCAAGTGCTGCAAGCCAGCCAGTGAAAACGGATGCACTTCAAGGTCCTGCAGGTAAAGACGGCACCAACGGAAAAGATGGTCTGAACGGCACCAATGGTACAAACGGTATCGATGGCAAAGACGGTGCAACCGGAGCCAATGGAAAAGACGGTCTGAACGGTAAAGATGGCGCGAACGGCATCGATGGAAAAGATGGCGCAAGCGGAACCAACGGCAAAGACGGTCTGAACGGTAAAGATGGCACGAATGGCATCGACGGCAAAGATGGTGCAACCGGAGCTAACGGCAAAGATGGTGCAACCGGAGCTAACGGCAAAGACGGTGCAACTGGAGCCAATGGAAAAGACGGCTTGAACGGTAAAGACGGCACGAACGGCATCGATGGAAAAGATGGCGCAAACGGAGCCAACGGTAAAGACGGTCTGAACGGTACCAACGGCTCTGACGGCCAAAATGGTAAAGACGGCAAGGATGGCGTTGACGGAAAAGAAGGTACCGCAGGAACAGTCACTTACGTAGATGTGGAAATCCACCTCTCTGACGAAACTCTGGGATTCGGCTTCAACAGCGCTCAAGTTGCAGCTAACAAATCAGACAAAGTGACTCAGACTGCGAAACTCCTCCTTCAGTACAACGAAGCGATCAAAAACGTAACAATCGTAGGTCAGGCGGATAAAGCAGGAAAGCAGGCTTACAACCAGATCCTCTCCGGTGAAAGAGCAAGTGCTGTAAAAGAGCTTCTCCTCCAAGGCGGTCTCGATGCTTCGAAGATCAACGCTTACGGAATCGGTGAAGTGCCAAAGTCCACTTGTGGAACGGCTCAAACCTGCGCAGCAGACCGCATCGTTGCAATCAAGTTGAACCTGGCCGACATGCTGAGCCCGATCGATCGCGCAGCAGTGAAACAGAAGCTGAACGATGGCTTGGCTGCGATCTGGAACAACTAAGAGTAAGAATTAAAAATTGAAATACGGCGAGGGATCAAGGCAATGCTTTGATCCCTTGAAGTTTTAAAGCCTCGATGGTCTTGGCAGAGACATTGAAACGGAAGCTGCCCTGATCCGTCTGAAGATCCTGCGTGTTGGCCGGTTCGAATAGAAACACTTCCTGTAAAAGAAGATTGTCCTGTTCCATTCCGGTGACTTCCTGGATGGAGACGATTTTTCTCGCACCGGAACGGAATCTCCGGATCTGCACGATGAGCTGGATCGCGCTTGCGATCTGTCTGCGAATTGCACTGAGTGGAAGCTCCACGCCTGAAGTCATCATCAGTGTTTCCAGACGGTAAAGGGCATCGCGCGGAGTGTTGGCGTGAATGGTGGTCATGGAACCTTGATGACCGGTGTTCATGGACTGGATCATGTCCATCGCTTCGGTGCCGCGGCACTCGCCGATGATGATGCGGTCGGGTCTCATTCGAAGCGCGTTCGCAACAAGGTCACGCGCAGTGATTCCATCGCTCCCGAGACTCCGGGGCTTGGTCATCATTTTCACCTGATTGGGAAGAATCAGCGGGATCTCCGCCGTGTCCTCAATCGTGATCACCCGTTCATGCGGTGGCACGAGCGTAATGAGTGAATTGAGAAGGGTGGTTTTTCCGGTCCCGGTTCCGCCCGAAATTAAAATATTCTGTTTCCCCACGACACAGGCGTGGAGAAAGTGAGCCATGCGTGCATCCATGGATCCGTTGGTGATGAAGTTTTCAATGCTATACCGTCTTGGAAACCGACGGATGGTGATGCACGGACCAAACTCGGTTACCGGGGGAGCGGCGACGTGTACGCGGGATCCATCGGGAAGAGAAGCCATGGCGAGCGGGTGTTCCGGGGTGATCTGTCTTCCGGTCGGTTCAAGAAGGATTCGCACGATCCGGTCGAGCTCTTCCATCGTCTTGAAGCGCACCGGAGTCACAACGATCTGACCGCGCTTTTCAATCGCGATGTTTCGAAGATCGTTTACCATGATCTCGGTGATTTCGGGGTCCTGCAAAATCGTGTTCAAAATGCCCAGGTCCGGAAGCGGGACGCCGCGGCTGATCGACGCGGGGTTCGGTTGAGTGGATGCGTTAGGATACACGCTGCCAGCGTTTGAGTCAGTGCTTTCCTCTTCATCATCATTTCGAAAACCCATGCGATAATTATCTCTACATTGTTTAAAATATGCTAGCCTGAAAATCGGATTAATAACATGGATGAAGACAAGGATTTGACACATCACGAGAATGGCGATGTCGGGGTAGCGGTACAGGACGCCATCCCGAAGGTTGCGGAGCCACCGCGCTATGCAGTGCTGCTCCATAATGACGATTACACCACCATGGAATTCGTGATCGAAATATTGACAATGGACTTTGCGAAGCCCATAGAAGAAGCAACAGGTCTGATGCTCAAAGTGCACGAGGAAGGAAGAGCTGTTGCGGGAATCTATTCTTTCGAAATCGCGGAGAGCAAGATCCTGAAAGTCACGGACAAAGCCAGAACGGCAGGGTTTCCTTTGAAGCTAACCCTTGAGCCCGTGCAGAGGAGCTGAGGTATGATTGGAAAACGCGCTGAATCGATTTTGAACCGGGCGCTGGCAACAGCGGTTGAAGGTCAGCATGAATTCCTGACTCTGGAGCACGTTATGCTCGTGCTTCTGGAGGAGACGGAAGTCATCCAGGCCATCGACCACTGCAAAGGCAATGTTGAAAAACTTCGTACGGACCTGAAAGCTTATCTGGCCAAGGAAGTTCCGCTCGCACCCAAAAATGAAAAGGGCGATTCGGAAAATCCGATCGCCACCCTGGGCGTTCAACGCCTCGTCCAGAGAGCAATCTTCCAGGTTCAGTCATCTGGAAAAAATGAAATCCAACCCGTCGACCTCTTCATCGCGATTTTTCAAGCGAAAGACTCGTGGTCCCTCTATCTCCTCAATCAGCAGGGGATCGACCGCCTCGATGTCGTGAGCTTCGTCAGTCACGGTCAGGCGAACGGCATGGATGAAGATGGCGAAGGACCTCCTGAAGCCACCAATACAAAAGGGGATGGCCGCGCGTCCATGAACGATGCGCTTTCCACTTTCACCATCAATCTGAATGAACTCGCGAAAAACGGAAAACTCGATCCGCTGGTCGGAAGAAAATCCGAACTCGATCGCGTGATCCAGACTTTGTGTCGTCGTAGAAAAAACAATCCGCTTCTGGTCGGTGAGGCCGGAGTGGGTAAAACCGCGCTTGCGGAAGGACTTGCCCAACGGGTGGTGAACGGAGACATTCCGGACCTGCTCAAAGGTGCGATGATCTATTCACTTGATCTCGGGTCTCTTCTTGCCGGAACCAAGTTCCGCGGGGATTTCGAGCAGCGGATGAAGCGTGTGATTCAAGCCCTTGAAGTGAAGCACCAGAAAGGTGTATTCCCGATCCTCTTCATCGATGAGATTCACACCATTGTCGGTGCGGGATCCGTGAACGGGGGAACCGTGGATGCGGCAAACCTGCTCAAGCCGATGCTCGCGCGCGGTGAGATCCGTTGTTTCGGATCGACCACGTTCCAGGAGTATCGCACTGTCTTCGCGAAAGACCAGGCGCTCTCCCGTCGTTTCCAGAAGATCGACGTGCCTGAACCAACTCAGGACGAAGCCATTCAAATTTTGACCGGATTGAAAACCCAGTTCGAAGCGCATCACGGCGTGACTTACACGCTTGCGGCTCTGAAGAGTGCCGTGGAACTTTCGGTGAAACATCTTACCGATCGTTTCCTTCCCGACAAGGCGATCGACGTGATCGACGAAGTCGGTGCGAAGATGCGGATCAAGCAATCCCAAAAGGCACTCAAGGATGACAAGAAGCCGGGTCCGGTTGAAATCACCGAACTCGACGTCGAGGAAATGATCGCGCAAATGGCGCGGATTCCGGCGAAAACCGTCACCAACAATCAGAAAGACCGATTGCAGGGACTGGATCGCAACCTGAGACTCACTCTCTTCGGACAGGATCTCGCCATCGACAAGATCGTCGCGAGTATCCGTCTTGCGCGTTCCGGGCTTCGTTCCGGCGACAAGCCAATCGGATCCTTCCTGTTCTGCGGACCGACCGGGGTCGGTAAGACCGAGTTGGCGAAACAGCTCGCGAGTCACCTCGGTGTTGCATTCCTGCGCTTCGACATGTCGGAGTACATGGAACAACATACAGTCTCTCGTTTGATCGGAGCGCCTCCAGGCTATGTGGGATTCGAGCAGGCCGGTCTACTGACTGATGCTGCCACCAAGAACCCGCACGCGGTGGTTCTTCTCGATGAGATCGAGAAGGCGCACCCGAGCGTCTGGAACATTTTGCTTCAAGTGATGGACCACGGTTTCCTGACCGACAACAACGGAAAGAAATCAGACTTCCGGAACATCATTCTGATCATGACCTCGAACGTGGGTTCCCGTGATTCGGAAAGACGCTCACTTGGATTCGCCGATGAGATCGGTGGAGCGAGTGCCGCGAACAAGGAACTGGAAAGAACCTTCTCTCCGGAATTCCGGAACCGTCTCGATTCAATCGTCTTCTTTAATCCACTCGACATGAAGATGATGGAACAGGTCGTGGGCAAGCAGCTCGTCGAACTCGAACATCTGCTTCTTGCGAAACACATTGAAATTGATTTCGATCATGAAACCCGGGAATGGCTGTCGAAGAAAGGCTTCGACCGCAAGATGGGCGCCCGTCCTCTTGCCCGTGTGATCCAGGATGAAATCAAACGTCCGCTCTCCGAGGAGATCCTCTTTGGAAAACTCGAGAACGGGGGAGCCGTTCGGGTCGTGGTAAAAGACGACGGGCTCCAGTTTGTGATCGAGGCCAAGGCTCCTTCCAGCAAGCGAACCAAGGAAAAATTGGAAATTTAACAGGTGTCAAAGTGCTCCTCGCGGGTTCCGGTAAAAGGAAACTGCGAGGAGTTTTTTTTGGCGCACACAAACGCACTGCATCAAGTCGGTGAAATCTGGTTCATCTTTCTCACTCCCTGAAAAATTAGAAACTTTTTTAATTTGGCCTGAGCTGGGCCCGGCTTTTGCACAATGAAAAAGTAATTAAAGATGTAAGCAGTTTCCATCTTTCACCACACACACTTTGTCAGGGAGAAGTTATGAACTTAGTTCGCGCAATTTTCGCAGGAAGTATCCTCGTATACGCTTTGTCCACTCCGGCACTGGCTCAAGGTCATGGACCTGGTCCAGGCGGCCCAGGCCAAAACCATGGTGGCGGTAATAACGGTCCTGGCCCAGGCGGTAACAATGGTCCTGGTCACGACGGTCCCGGCCCTGGAAGCAACAATGGTCCTGGCCACAACGGTCCCGGCCCAGGAAATAACAATGGCCCTGGTCACGACGGTCCCGGCCCAGGAAATAACAATGGCCCTGGTCACGACGGTCCCGGCTCAGGAAATAACAATGGCCCTGGCCACAACGGTCCCGGTCCAGGAAATAACAATGGTCCTGGCCATGACGGTCCCGGCCCTGGAAATAACAATGGTCCTGGTCACGACGGTCCTGGCCCAGGCGGCTACAACGGTCCTGGTCACGATGGTCCCGGTCCTGGCGGTTACAACGGCCCTGGCCGTGACGGTCCCGGCGGCTACGGTCCCGGCCCATTCCCGGGTCCAGGTCCATTCCCTGGTCCACGCCCACTTCCTCCGTACCCACGTCCAGTTCCAGTTCTCGGACCTTGCGAGATCTCCACTTACTACAATGGAACATTGGCTGTTTACACTGCGACAAATGCATACGGACAAGTGATCGCGACTAACACGGAATACAGTTACGTTTATCAAACTGCATTCCACGCGGAACAACGCGGTGAATGTTCAAGCGTGATCAACCTTCCAGCTCCTCAGCCTCAGTATCCGATTTCTTACTGCCAGATTCTTCCAGGCAGCAACGCTTACGGACAGACTTACTACAACGTGGTTGCTCGCAGTGGCGCGATCCTTTACAGCAATGTACTCGATTACAACCAAGCGGTTACCCTCACTCAATCTGATGCTCGTTGCTTCCAGTAAGTAACAGCTGAGAGTAAAACTTCAATGCCCCGGTCGACTGATTCAGTTGGCCGGGGTTTTTGCTTTTCTAGTGTTGAAGGTAGAGATTCCAGAGAGTCAGGATCAGAACAAAACCGAAACTGACGGGCAGGATCCGGAAGAGCATTTCCTTTTCGGTGATCTTGTCCTGCAGGCAGCTTCTCATTGCAGCAAGCGACTGGAAAGCGAGCTGGACGCCGACTGCGGATCCGGTTGCAAGAGCCGCGTGGTTGGCAGGATTGATCACCGTTGCCAGAAGGAGATTGGTGACAGTGGAAGTCCCGACAAGGACGCAGCCAAGCCAGCCCAGAACTGGTGAGCCGGCAGTCAGCAAAAAATCCGGGAGCGACGCCGTCAATTGCGTAAGTCCGCCGTTATTTCGAAGTTGCTGAACGACGAAGGTGAGACAGAAAAAAATCAAAAGGGTTCGTTTCGAGCGTTCCACGGTCGCTTTGAAGAGTGTTGGAAAATGGGTGTCTTCTTTTACGAACAAAAGCCCCAGCCCAAACAGAAGAAAGATATAGCCCGGATTGAAGATGCGGATATGTGTGCCCGGAATCATCCGGTCGAGCAGTAGTTGTTTCCCGGCCCAGAGAACGAGGAGCAGGAAGCCGTAAACGAGAAGGCCCCATTTTTCCTGAAGCTTCGCTCCGTTTGTCGGTTTGAAAAGAATCCGCGCGGAGAGAATCCCGTAACAGAAAGTCAGGAAGGCCGGAATCAGGGTTGCAAATTCGGGCCCCGACTTCGCACAGAAGAACGAGGCGCTTGCGTAAATCAGGCTCAGTGAAAGAGTCCAGAGGCTTTCCTTGAGTAAGAATTTTTTTGAAATCAGGTACTGGCTCAGGAGTGGAGCGAGGAAAGTGATCGGAAGAAAGGTGAGAGCCACTTGAAAGGATGGATCCTGAGTGAATGCAAGTCGGATCGGAGTCCCGAGCGCACCAAACGGAATTCCCATGCAATTCACGAAGGGAAGAAGCGCGCAAAGCCAGAGATCAAACTCAAGCGCCATCAGGAGAGGAGCAATCACGAGGAGCGGGGTTCCGAAGCCACTGGATCCTTCCACCATGAGTTCGAGTGGAAACACGAGGAGCAGGGCCTGCACCACGCGATTTGAATTTACCTGTTTTAAAAGAGTGGTCAGCGAGCGGATCACGCGGGTGTCTCTTGCGACTTCGAGAAAGAAGAATGCACCGATCAGGATCATTCCGATCTCAACCGTAATCTCCCCTGTATTGATCAAAGCGTGATTCCAGACTTCACTTGTTGCATGAAACACGGTTCCAGTCAGAACGGTGCTGGTCAGGAGAGCGATGAAGGCGGCGTTCACGAGGGGAATTCTCATTCCCGCAAAGCAGATGAACAAAACCAGAAAGGGAATGAGTGCCGTCAGTGCCACGATCAGTTTTTTCCTTCCCGCCACATTTTTTCAAAGCGTTCCTTGTAGCGGTTCACGATGCCAGGATTCGAGAGATAGAGTTGGTTCTCCTGATTGTCGTTTCCGGCGCGTCGGGTGTAGTTGTAGGAGCCGGTTTCCATGCGTTTGCCGTCCACGAGAGTGAACTTGTTGTGCATGATTCCTTTTTGTTTTCCTTTTTTGATTTTGGCGCGTGAGTTGATCACGATGGCAAAAGCTTCTTTCGGATCGTGCATGAGTTTTGGATTCACGACGAGACGAACCGGAATTCGTTCCGCCGCCTGTGCGATTGCCTTGCCGAGGTTTTCATCCGTAAATTCAAAAATCGCGATATCGATGGACTCTTTGGCGGACTGGATGAACTTCACCAGTTTCGCGGAGCAGGGTTCATCCGGAGCAAAGCAGGTTTCGTCGTCTTTTGGAGCGGAAGTGACGGCGTCGCGCGCTGCCCGCTCCAGGTTGTCAAATGCGTGGGATGAGCGGTGTTTTGCCTCACAGGGGAGCGCGCTTGAAAGCAAAAGAAGAACAAGACCGAAGGATTTCCGCATAATGGGATTTTAACCCAAAACCATTTGAAAAGTGTCGGTTATTTTGTGACCATGATGAAGTGAGTGCATCATTTTTAGATCAGATGAAATCCGACTTTCCGCAAGGCTTCTTTACTCAGGTCAAAGAGGACTTGGAGGACTACGGGAAGGACTGGACGAAGGTTTATGCTCCCAATCCTCTGGTCATTTGTTTCACGACATCGACCGGGGATGTTTCAAAACTTTTAAAGCTTTGTTCTCAACACCAGATCGCAGTGGTTCCGTCCGGAGGTCGCACGGGTTTGTCCGGTGGGGCTGTAGCGGCAAATGGCGAAGTGGTGATCTCGTTTGAAAAAATGCGGAAGATCGGTGAGATCGATCCGCTTGCCCTCACGGTTTCGGTTGAAGCCGGAGTGGTGACCGAAGCGGTCCATGAACACTGCAAACCTTATGGCCTCACCTGGCCGATTGATTTCGCATCAAAAGGGTCATCCACAGTGGGTGGAAACATTGCGACCAATGCCGGTGGAGTGAAAGTCATTCGTTACGGGTTGACCCGGAACTGGGTTCTGGGTTTAACCGTCGTTCTCATGAATGGCGAAGTTCTTCAGTTGAATGGTTCACTCGAAAAGAACAATACGGGAATCGACTTGAGACAGCTCTTCATCGGAACCGAGGGAATTCTCGGAGTGGTGACGGAGGCGATTCTGAAACTCGTTCCACTTCAAAAAGAAAGCGACGTTTTCTTCTTCGCCCTGAAGAGTCTTTCTTCCGTTTTTGATCTGTTTCAGAATGTTCGGAAGAGCGGATTCACCGTCAATGCTTACGAGTGCCTCTCCGCTGCCTGTCTTGATGTCGTTCTCAGTCATCGCAACTTTGTTTCCCCATTCAATACCCGCCATGAGTTTTACGTGCTTCTGGAAGTGGAAAGACCGGAAACGGAATCCGCCCGTACAAAACTTGAATCCTGGCTTGAGGGTCTCTTCTCGGACGCACTCGTGGAAGATGCGGTTCTGGCCCAGTCTCCGAAAGAAGCAGTCCAGCTCTGGGCGATGCGCGAAGGAATTTCAGAGTCGCTTGCTCATAAAGGACTTCTTCACAAACACGACATCTCCCTTCCCATTCACCGGCTCCACGACTTTATTGAAAACTGGTCGAAGGATCTCACTCAGAATTATCCAGGTCTCAGCCCCTACATCTTCGGGCACATCGGCGACGGAAACCTGCACGTGAACCTGATGAAGCCTGCAGACATGGAAGTGACTGAATTCAGAAAACTCTGTGCCGAAGCGGATGTGGGAATGTTTGACTGGATTCAAAAATATGAAGGTTCAGTTTCAGCTGAACATGGAATCGGTCTTTTGAAAAAGCATCTGCTCAAATACACCCGGACAGAGAAGGAGATCTCTCTCATGAAGCAGATGAAGAAGATTTTTGATCCGGCGGGTCTTCTGAATCCTGGAAAAATTTTTTAAATCGCTCTGACTGGCCACAGTTTCCTTTAGTTTTCCAGACTCGACTGTACTGCAGATGAATGTTCTTTCAAGAGTGGGAAGTCAGCCAAGTGCTTTAAGGCGGGGTTGAGATATGTTTTTTACAGGTTCACTTTGAGGACTATTTTTCCGAAAAGAATCCTGTGAGTCGTTTGATTTCCAACTTGAACCGCAGCTCTGCTCACACAGTGCATTCCGTCACAAATTCGGAAGGCGTCTGTGTTTCTCTCGAGGTCCGTCGCCCTCGTTATTCCATTTCGTATCATCGAACAGGACGATCCCTGTCGGATCTGGCTGATCCGGTGAAAGGTGAGTTGCGATCCTTTCTCGTGAATTCAACGGCGAAAAAGATTCTCTCCGGAAAATCAGTTTTGGACCTTGGGTGTGGCGGGGGAGAAGCGGTGGTCGAGCTCTGCTCCAGAAATATTTTCACGATTGGCGTCGACCTTTACTTGAATGAAAAACAGAAACGGGATCCGGCATTCATCAGGGCAGATGCTTTTTCTTTACCGTTTCAAGATTCCTGCTTTGACCTGATCCTCTCCAGTTACAGCATTTTTCATTTTGAGCCACTCGCCGAGCTTCACGTGCTATTTTCCGAGGCTGCCCGTGCACTCAATCCGGGTGGGTCGATTCTGCTCACGTCTGTGGAGGATGAGGCAAGAAACCGGAAGATCCGTTCAGTCGCAAAGGCTAAAGGTTTTGTTGTGACGTCTTGTCCGGTGACGAAAGCAATCCAGCTTAAAAAATAAAATTTCCATTTTAATTGTTTAATGAGTGCAGAGTGAGAGGCATTGCCCGCACTTACAGCATCCTTCCGATCGAACGTTTTTATTGGAAAAGAGTGTATTACAAGACACATTTCAGAGAAAAAAATTACAGGAGATAATTGATCCCAGGGGAAAGTTCTGTGTTGAAGTCGGACGTCAAAACTACTGATTTTTTCTTCGTGATTCTGGCTCTCGCTATTACAGGCTGTAATTCCTGGACCCTTTCGATTCGGGCCGCACCATCAAAAAAGGCTCCGGACGTTACGCCGTCCGCACTGGGTTGGGTTCAATCTTCTCCTCACAATGCTCCTGCAGTCACTGCGAGCTGGACCGTTTCAAGCTCTTCAGATCTGGTGGATCAGGAAATTCAATTTTATAGTGACGGTTCCTGCGGTCAGCCTTATGGAACAAGCCTGGATTTTGGATCGACCGCCACTTCCACTCAAGCGCTTCCCGCCGGTGAGTGGGCCTGCATACGCCTACACGGCCGATGGGACAAATTTTTCACAATGTACATTGTCCGGTGGAAGCAATGCGCTCAATGTTTGTACCGCAGTCGCTGGTTTTGGCTTTGGAACTCCTTACGGTGCGGCTGTGGGCAACGTGGGAACAGGCACTCGAGCTTATGTCACCGACAGTGCCGGCAATCATATCGTTGCCTGTACGGTGAATTCAGCGAATGGAAGCGTTGCCGGTGCCGGCTGTAGCTGGAGTGATGGCGGAGCAACTTTTTCCGCCCCTACCGCAATCGCACTCGATATTTTCGGGACCCATGTTTATGCCGGAGATGGTTCACACGTTCGATCTTGTACCGCGAACGCCGTAGATGGATCACTCAGTGCCTGTACGGTCAGCGATGGCGGTGCGGTTTTCAGTAATACGGTGGGAATTGCCGTCTACTGACCCTGTCCTTAAAGCGCTTTTGCTGTTGCCTGAATCCACGAATCAAAGAACACCGTGTCCGGATTGTTTTTCAGAAGACCGAGCTCCGTCTTCATCTCATCCACGTCAGCTTGAGTGATTCTTCCTGCCTCAATCAATGCAGAAGCACCACTGAGCAGAAGATCCGTCCAGTATTCGATGCACTGAGCGCGAAGTTTAGGCATGCGGTTGTCGTAGTGGTGAGTGATGACTTTGGTTTCGATTTGTTGGAAGCCTGCCTGGATCAGATAGTTCGCAAGCTTTCCGCCAACGAACGGATCGCCTTTCAGGCTCCATTGATGGTCATTGAATTGGAACCAGTATTTGAGTGTCGCCGGACTGTAGGGGTGAATGTAAAAAGTCGCATTCATCACTTCGTTGCAGAAGATCTGACCGTTTGGTTTCAACACTCGTCTCGCTTCGCTCAGGATGTCGATCGGATCCTGAACGTGTTCGAGGAACCAGCAAAGGAAAGCCGCATCGAAGGAATCATTCTCAAACTTCAGATTCATCGCGTCGCCCTGGGAGAGGGTGACCCGGTCTTCGAAGGGTTTCAGGTGTTCTTTTGCGCGATAAATTTGTTCGGGGGAGGCGTCGATGGCCTGGATATGAAGATCGGGGAAGCGCTCCAGCAGGATTTCAGTCTGAGCTCCGACGCCGCATCCGATTTCCAGCAGGTTCTTCGCCTTGTCGAAATCGAGGGCCCCGTAGATGCTTTCCTCAAAATAACGGGCCTGTACATAGAGTCGGTCTTGCTCATCCCGGGAGAACCCGTGCAGATAACCATCCGCCATTCCTGATTTTTTGTCGCTGGCCATACTTCACCACCTTCGGGGGCTTGTTGTACCAAAGGACCTGCCGGAAGTGGAAGTTATTAACGGCTGACGCAGTGCAAAGGTGGAATCGGAATTGCACTTCTTTCGTCCTACTCAAATGTGGTATTTTTGCGGAATTTAGGAGAAATTGTCCTCAATGAAGATCAAGCTGCAGCGAATTGGCATCATCGTTAAATATCATCATTACGAAGCATCAAAACTGGCGCTTGAACTGGGTTCCGTTCTCCTGAATCAGGGATACGAAGTCTACTTCGCAGACGAGAGTCGCGAGATCCTCCGTGACAGCAGTCTGAAGGACACTAAAAAATTCAAAGTCACCAAGAAGGCCGATCTTCCGAAGAAGGTCGATCTCGTCATTGTTCTCGGTGGAGATGGAACTTACCTGAGTGCCGCACGCCTGATGAAGAACCTCACGGTTCCCATTCTCGGAATCAACATGGGGACGCTGGGCTTCCTGACGGAAGTTAAAAAAGAAGAAACCTACGACGCCGTTCAGAAAATTCTCGAAAGCAAGTCAATGCAGATTTCCGAGCGCCTGATGCTCGAAGTAAGCCTCATTCGCAAAGGCAAAGTGAAGATGAAGGACGTCGTGGTGAACGATGCCGTGATCACCAAGGGTGCGATCGCCCGGATCATCGGAATGAAAGTCGATGTCGATGGCAGTTGGGCAAACACAGTCCGCGCAGATGGTTTGATCATCGCGACTCCGACCGGTTCGACCGCTTACTCGGTTGCAGCAGGGGGCCCGATTGTCATGCCTCACCTGAGTTGCATGCTGCTCACGCCAATCTGCCCACACGGTCTCACCCAGAGAACGCTTGTTCTTCCAGACGATGTGAATGTGGAAGTGGAACTCAATCACGTTCCGGGACACGCGTACCTCACAGTCGATGGCCAGGACGGGGTGGATCTCCGCAATGGCGACGTGATCAAGATTTCCCGCTTCAAGAAACACAAATTGAAAGTCGTGCAGTCTCCGTCCCGCGATTATTTCTCCATTCTTCGTGAAAAACTGAATTTCGGTAAGGGAGTTTAAATGCTTCAGACAATCAAGATCAAAAATTTTGCGCTCATCGAGAACGCGGAAATTCCCTTCGAAAAGGGCCTGAACATCCTCTCCGGTGAAACGGGTGCGGGTAAATCCATCATTCTGGAAGCGATCTCCCTTTTGCTCGGCGGCCGCGCAAACAGCGAAGTGATCCGCACGGGTTCGGATGAAGCGATCGTCGAGGGGTATTTCGACATCGAGGAACTTCCGTGGTTGAAAGATCGTTTAAAGGCGGTCGGAATCGAATGCGACAATGAACTCCTCATCAAGCGTTCGCTCCACAGGAGCGGAAAGAACCGCATCTTCATCAATGGCGAACTCGCTACTTTGAACATGCTGAGTTCTGTCTGTGAAGACCTCGTGGACCTCTGTGGTCAGAACGAACATCAGTCACTTTTCAAATCAAACGTTCAGATGGAGCTGCTCGATCAGTTCTCCGAACTGGAACCTCAGACGAACAAGGTTCGTGAACAATTCAAAAAGACCATCGCTCTCCGTGAAGAGTGGGACAGTTTGAAGAAAAAAGAAGAAGAACGCATTCAGCGTCTCGAATTCATCCAGTTCCAGATCGAGGAATTGAAGGAAGCTTCCTTGGTTCCAGGCGAGGATGAAAAACTTCAGACCGAAAAGAAACTGCTTCAGTCCTCTGAACAACGCATGACTCTCGCGTCCCAGATCGAATCTGCAATTGACGGCGATGAAGGGGCGATGAGTGCGGTCAAAGTAGCGTTCACTCGCGTGAAAAGCCTGCTTCAAATGGACGAGACGACCCAGGAGCTTTATCAGACGCTTGAACGGGCGCACGCCGAAGTCGAAGAGGCTTCCCGTCTCACCCGTCAGTATCTCAATCAGGATGGCCTCGGTTCTGGAAACCTCGAAGAAGTTCAAGGCCGTTTGAGCCTGATCACCAATCTTAAACGCAAGTACGGTCAGTCGATCGACGAGATTCTCGCTCACCAGCAGAAACTCGGATCCGAGATGGATCTCCTCCTGAACCTGAGCTCTCGTCTCGATGGTCTCGAATCCCAATTCCAGAAACAAAAGGATTCGGCGTTGAAACTTGCAAAGGACCTTTTCCAGAAACGGAAAAAAGGCGCTGAAGCTTTTACGAAGGCGATTTCAAAAGAATTGAAAGAACTTCGCATGCAGGATGCTGAAGTGGAAGTCGCAATCTCCTTTCAGGATGATCTCACTGCGTGGGGTCCGGATTCTCTGGGAAGCCTGATCGAACTTCTGGTTCAAACCAATCTCGGTGAAGACAAGAAATCAATCGAACGCATTGTTTCGGGCGGGGAGCTTTCCAGACTCATGCTCGCCATCCGTCGCGTGATTGCAGACAAAGGCGGAATCGGCGTTTATCTCTTTGATGAGATCGATGCGGGTCTCGGCGGACAAACTGCGTTTACTGTAGGCAAGAAATTGAAATCAGTGGCGGGTTATAACCAGGTAATCTGCATCACCCACGTTCCGCAGGTTGCGTGTTTTGCCGATCATCATCTCTCGATTGTAAAACGCACAGTAAAAGGGCGCACTGTAACTGAAGTGACCACACTCAATAAAGAAGGACGTCGCGAAGAAGTTGCACGCATGCTCGGTGCTGAAAAACTCACACCGGCTGCGATCAAGAACGCGAAAGATCTCATCGAAGAAGCTCGAGTTTAAACTAGCCAAGTGTTAGTTAGCTCTACTGTTTAGCGAATAAAACAATCAAAACAAATCTTTAGAAAATCATCACGTGTCATTAATTACACATCTGTTAATTGGTCTAACCATTCAGATATAATTGAGTAATGATGAACGTACGGTGGTTTAAACCGGTTTTAACGCTTAATGTGCTCGCTTCCTTACTCCTTACAGGGTGTGGAGAGGGGTTAGCTTTCAAGTTGAGTGATATTTCACTCATTGGAGCTGCTCCGACTGCAACTCCAGCGGCGACATCAACTCCTGCGCCGGGAACCCCGACACCTACACCGGTTCCTCTGGTGACCATGCTTCTTCAAATGGGTACGACGACAAAGTCCCCCACTTACTCATCAGCGACTGCAAACTTGTGGGATCAGTGTGCGGGTGTGACCACCGACTCTTCGGGAAATATTTATTGTGCGGGTTATACCCAGTCTAACTTGGGTGAAGTTACGGGTGGAGGCTACGACGCCTTCATCATGAAGGTGAGTAGTGCTGGAACAATCGTCTGGGTGACCCAGCTGGGTACAACTACTAAAGCTCCGAATTACGTGAGTGCCAGTAACTCGGCTGCGGATAAATGTAATGGTGTTGCTGTCGATTCCACAGGCAACGTTTATTGCGCAGGCCAGACTGCAAGTTCAATGGGTGAGGCGAATGGCGGTGGCACTGATGCTTTCGTGGTGAAATTGAATTCTTCCGGAGTAGTCCAGTGGGTGACTCAGCTCGGTGCGACCACTAAAGCGCCCAACTATGTTTCTTCTTCGAACTCCGGTAACGACTGGTGTACTTCGATCACCCTGGATGGCACTGGCAATATCTACTGTGGAGGGCTCACCTCTGGAAGCATGGGAGAAGCAAATGCCGGAGGTAACGATGCTTTCGTGATGAAGTTGAATTCTTCCGGAGCACTCCAATGGGTGACCCAGCTGGGTACGACGACCAAAGCGCCGAACTACGTGAGCGCAAGCAATGCGGGTAGTGAATCCTGTAACGGGATCGCACTCGATTCAAACAGCAATATCTATTGTGCCGGAAACACGACTGGCTCCATGGGGGATGCCAATGCCGGGGGTGCTACATCGGGAGATGCTTTCGTGATGAAGTTGAATTCTTCCGGAGCACTCCAATGGGTGACTCAGCTTGGGACAACCGTAAAAGCGCCCAACTATGCATCCGCAAGCAATACCTTGGATGATATTTGCACCTCTATCGGGATTGATGGTTCCGATAACATCTATTGTGGTGGTGAGACCAAGTCAAACATGGGTGAAGCGAATGGTGGCGGCGGAAATAACGACCAGTTTGTCATGAAGCTGAATTCTTCCGGAGCCGTTCAATGGGTGACCCAGATGGGCGCACTCACCAAGTCATCCACCTACGGAAGTGCAAGCAATGCTACGAGCGACTTTGGTTATTCGATCGCTGTCGATCATTCGGGGAACTCTTTCCTCGGCGGATATACGAGCGGTTCCATGGGTGAGGCTTTGATCGGTACGACCAATGCCACGGTCACAAAAATCAATTCCTCCGGAGCGCTCCAGTGGGTGACTCAGCTCGGAGCCACCACTAAGTCGCCGACGTTTGTTGGTGCAACCAACAATGGAAATGCCAACTGCTCAGGGATCGCTATTGATTATACGGGTGATATTGTTTGTGCGGGCGCGGCAACCAGCAATATGGGCGATACCGCGGGTGGTCTGCGCGACGCACTTGTGTTCCGACTTAATTCTTCGGGTACGTTCTAGAGGCCGAGCGGCACCTGCCACGTCGGAGTGAATTCGTTGTAAATGATCTGACCTTTGGCATCGATTCGATAGCGGCTATTAACCCCTACGAGCTGTGGGTTTGAGCCCGGGGCCTGACAGATGAGTGGTCCGCCGGAATCCCCCTCTGAAACGGATACAGGAAGAGCATTTCCCTGGTTACTGGAAATGATGGTATTGATCGGGAAGGCCGGGCTATTTGTGGCCGTGATGGCGATTTGGACCGAATCCAGGTTCGCCTGACGAAGATTTCCCAAGTCTCCGGACGGATCCTTTCCGAAGCCCAATGCCATGCAGTGAACGCCTGGATTCAAGGATCCCGCAGAATTCGTCGATGGCTGGAAGTAAAGAGAAGGGTCCTTCGCCACTGGGAATGGAGTGATCTTCTTGAGGGAAGAGTTCAGTGTGAGGATGGCATAATCCGAATTCGAGTTCGGGATCTGCTCGCTTTCCCATTGAGATTTCTGAGTCGGAAGCGCGATGTTTTTTACTCCTGCATTCCGGCCGTGGCCGCAACTGACATCCACATTGTTTTCACCCAGGGAAAAGGACTGTCCAAAACAATGGCCCGCCGTAAGTACCGTATTGGGAGTAATCAGAGTCCCGGTGCAGATCGCGAAGCGACCGTCATCATCGTTGTTCGAGGTGATCGTGACTTTGCAAACAGGGGGATAATGATTCTGATCGACTTCCTGGGAGCCATTTCCGATGACCGCAAAGGCCCGGGGCGTTCCGAGAATTGCAAATACGGTGAACAGGATGGCGCCGGTAAAACTCATGGCGCATGATTATAATGTTTTCTTTATATTGTAAATATTAAATGTGTAAAATATGTGTTTTCAGGATTTTTTAGCAAGCGTTTGCTTAAACTGGACGCATGCTTGTTCCTTTTATATCAATTTGAAATAAAAGGGCTTTTATAGTCTCGGAGGACTATTCGCTTGCGGCCGGATTGTAGTTCGGCCCCTGCATGTCACGAGTCACTTGCTTTGGAGCTTTTGGCTTGCTGGGCATTTGCTTCTTTGTCGGTTGCTCAGCCGGAGTGAAGCCTTGCTCTTCGCCTTCATCAGAAACCGACTCTTCATCTGAAACATCGCCGTTCGGGTTTTGGGCACCCGCAGACGGTTCCTTGTTTTCAGCTTTCTCGCCATCTGGAAGAACCTCGAACTTGCCCTTCTTTACAGTGTAGAGAGCGAGATCGCGTGAGCAGTGGTGATCCTGAATCTTGATTGCTCCAGTAGCACCTTCAACTTCACCCAGGTTGTCGAGAACCGTACGGAACTCATCACGGGATGAAGGATTGTGCAGGAGAGCGCTGATGGTGACAGCCGCCGCATCAAACGCGATTGCATCGAGTTCACCCGGGAAGCTGTTGTAAGTCGCATTGTACAGGTCATAGAAACGTTTCGTTGCGACAGGCGGGCTCAAAGTATTGAACGCAACCGGGAAGACCGCACCATCGGCTTGATCGCCTGCGCGGGAGAGAAGCTGGTTTGAATTCCAAGTGGTGATTCCGAGGTAAGGAAGATTCTTCGCATTCCGGTAAGCAAAGGTCGGAATGATCTGACCGACTGTCTTCGCTTCATCCGCAATGAATACCGCATCGAAATCGATGATCGGTGGAAGTTCGAAGTATTGGATGGTCTTCATCGTCTTCTTCGTGATGTTCATTTCCTTCCGCTTGTCTGCGAGGTCTTTAATTTCCTTCGCGCGCGGCTCGGTGTAATAGAGACCCAGAGTCTTGTCAGTCGGCTCACGGAAATCGGTCACTTCCGGATCATAGAGTTCGAAGGAGCGGACTTCGCCCCCTTTTGTCTTCACTTGATCCCAGAAGTCATGAGCAAAAGATTCGCCCGCTTTGTTGCTTGGAGCGAGAATCGCAATCCTCTTGAAGCCGCGAGTGTTGATCGCATAGTTTGCCATCTTCGCGGTCTGATCTTTCGAAGAAATGGAGCAGGAAACAAAACTCGGGGAGTCTTGGCCCTGAACCTGCGCGATCGAGATCAATGGAATCTGGTAGTAGGCTGCGGCTGCCGGAAGCTGATCCACGCCTTTGCTGAGAAGAGGTCCGATGATCGCGATTACTTTTTCTTCTTCAACGAGTTTTTTAAGCGCAGCAAGGTGGGATTCCACCGTGTCACCACTGTCGACTGGAATGAGTTCGAAGCCTTTTACTTTTGAATCAAGCGAAGACTGGAACGCGAGTTCGATCGCCTTCTGAACTTTCTTTCCGAAGTTTTCATATTTTCCGCTGAGTGGAAGGAGAAGACCGACGCGGTTTGAATCAACCGGCCCGTGATAAACCTGAACTGCTGGAGTCGGGGACGGAGTGGGAGAGGCGACAACAACGGGAGCCGCTCCGAGAGGAGCACCGGTTGCGGTTGCACCGTGATCCCCTTGAGTGATCTTGTCACGAAGGGCAGAGACCTTGCGTTGGTCGTTCTGATCCATGGTCGCAACATCAATCGCGTTCAAGGTCTTTAATGCTTCACTGGATTTTCTCTGTTCCTGAAGACTGGTTGCAAGATTGTATTGATAGTAGCTCGAGTACTCCGGACTCAGGTTCGTATCGAGCGCGTGACGGAAATCGATTTCGGATGAAGCTGGATTTTTCTGGGAGAGGTTGATGAGACCTTTCAGGTTCCAGTATTCGGAGCGCTCGGAATCTTTTAGCGTGTTATCGGAAACAGAATTCAGCGTCTCGATCGCTGGTCCATATTCGCCGCGACCATACTGACCCTGAGCTTTTTTAATGAGGCTCATTTTCGGAGACGCAGCTGGTTTTTCTTCACCGCCGGGAGTGTAGGTCTTGCGGGAAGGGCCGCTTGCACAACCGTTCAAAGCGAAAGAAGCCACGAGCAGGGAAGTCGCGAAATTCAATGGAGATTTCATGCTCATCAGTCTATCTAAAGGATCCCTCTGACCGCAAGATCAAAGGAGGCCCCGTGACAGGCTAAAACCGTGAAGTTTTATTCAAAAATGCGTTTAACGCGCTCGAAAAAACTCTGATGCATCGGATGAGACTTTCCACTCTTGTCGAGATCTTCAAATTTCCTTAAAACTTCGATCTGTTCGGAGGAAAGTTTGGTCGGAACTTCAACCAGGACCCGGAGCAACTGGTCTCCACGACCGCCGCGTCCGAGGTGAGGGAAGCCCTTGCCCTTGAGACGGAAGATCTTGTGAGACTGGGTTCCGGCAGGAATCTTCATCTGCACTTTTCCATCGAGCGTTGGAACTTCAATTTCGGCTCCGAGGGACGCATGCACGAAAGTGATCGGCACATCACAGATGATCTCAGCGCCATCGCGTCTGAAGAAGTCGTGATCCAGCACGTTGATTACAATGTATAGATCGCCCGGAGGGCCGCCTTGTTCGCCGGCTTCGCCTTCGTTCGTCAGCTTCAGGCGCTGACCCGTATCGATCCCGCCTGGGATGGTGACGGAAAGTTGGGAGGTTTTTTTAACCTTCCCGGCGCCTTTGCAGGTGGTGCAGGGTTGAGAAATGGTCTGACCGGTTCCGTGACAGTGCGTACACGGACGGGAAACAGCGAAGAACCCTTGTTGGAAGGTGACTTCTCCGCGACCCGCACAAACTTTACAGGTTTCAGGCTGCGTTCCCGGTTTTGCACCGGATCCGTGACAGGTTCCACAGTCTTCGCGCTTGTTCAGGCTGATGACTTTTTCGACACCGCGATAGGCTTCTTCGAAAGTGATGTCCACCTGGGTTTCGAGATCGGCACCCGCGCGTGCACGACGACCGCCGCGACCACGACCCTGGCCACCGCCTCGTCCACCGAAAAGGTCTCCGAAGATGTCACCAAAGATGTCGCCGAAATCGCCATTCGCGCCGCCACCAAATGGACTGCCACCGCCGCCGAACGGACCACCACCACCGCCCATTCCGCCCATGTTCGAAGCCGCGTGTCCGAACTGATCGTACATTTTGCGCTTCTGTGGATCGGAAAGAGTCTCGTAGGCTTCGTTCAGTTCCTTGAATTTATCTTCGGATTTCTTGTCGCCCGGATTCTTGTCCGGGTGAAATTGAATTGCGAGTTTGCGGAAAGCCTTTTTCATTTCTTCCGCGGACGCGCCTCTTTGCACGCCCAGAATCTCGTAATAGTCCCGTTTGTCAGCCATGATGTCTTCCCGTAAGTGCTTTCTTTAAAAACAAGGATGGGCCTGTTCCAAAAACTTTGGATTCAGGCCCATCTCATTAACTATTCGTGTTCCGATCAGACTTGTTTGAAGTCCGCATCGATTACATCGTCATCTTTTTTGTCGCCGCCGCCTGCTTGTTGCTGGCCGCCTGCTCCGGCTTCAGGGCCTGCGCCCGGACCGCCTTGAGCATTCGCGCCGACATTCTTGTACAGGATCTCAGCCATTTTATTGGATGCAGTGGTCAGGTCCTGAGTCGCTTTCTCGATTTCAGCAAGTTCATTGCTGGTCGTGAATTTGCGAGCTTCAACGAGAGCCGCTTCCACATTGGATTTTTCTTCCGCAGGGATCTTCTCGCCGCTTTCTTTCACGGTTTTTTCGATCGAGTAGATCAAGCCGTCGAGAGAGTTGCGTGCGTTGACGAGTTGCTTGCGCTTTTCGTCTTCGCCTTTGTGCTCTTCCGCTTCACGCTGCATGCGTTTGATTTCTTCTTCGGAGAGACCGCTTGAAGCAGTGATCTTGATCGACTGCTCTTTGCCGGTTCCCAGGTCTTTCGCGCCGACATGAACGAGACCGTTCGCATCGATGTCGAAAGTCACTTCGATCTGAGGCATTCCGCGTGGAGCGGAAGGGATGCCGACGAGATCAAAGCGTCCGAGAGATTTGTTGTGCTCCGCGAATTCGCGTTCACCCTGAAGACAGTGAATGGTCACTGCAGTCTGGTTGTCAGCGGCGGTTGAGAATACTTGTGATTTCTTCGTAGGAATAGTGGTGTTCTTCTCGATGAGTTTGGTGAACACGCCGCCCATGGTTTCGATACCGAGGGAGAGTGGAGTCACGTCGAGGAGGAGAACGTCTTTCACTTCACCGCGAAGTACGCCACCCTGAATTGCAGCACCCACGGCCACCACTTCATCCGGGTTCACGCCTTTGTGCGGCTCTCTTCCGAAGATCTCTTTCACTTTCGCCTGAACGCGTGGCATGCGGGTCATACCACCGACGAGGATGACTTCGTCGATCTGTTCTTTCTTGATGCCTGCGTCTTTGAGTGCCACTTCGCACGGCTGAATGAGGCCCTGGATGAGAGACTCAACGAGCTGCTCGAGTTTGGCGCGGGAAAGTTTCAGGTTCAAGTGTTTTGGACCGGAAGCATCCGCAGTGACGAATGGAAGGTTGATGTCGGTTTCAGACATGGAAGAAAGTTCGTGTTTCGCTTTCTCTGCTGCTTCTTTCAAACGTTGAAGCGCCATCTTGTCTTTCAAGAGGTCGATGCCGGATTCTTTTTTGAACTCTTCAGAGATCCAGTCGATGATTTTCTGGTCGAAGTTACCGCCGCCGAGGAAGGTGTCCCCGTTGGTCGCTTTTACTTCAAATACGCCGTCACCGAGTTCGAGAACGGATACGTCGAAAGTACCGCCGCCGAGATCGAATACAGCAATGGTCATGTTCTTGCCTTCTTTATCAAGACCGTAAGCAAGTGCTGCCGCTGTCGGCTCGTTGATGATCCGTTTTACTTCGAGACCCGCGATGCGGCCTGCATCTTTGGTTGCTTGTCTTTGAGCATCGTTGAAGTAAGCAGGAACAGTTACGACTGCTTCTGTTACTGGTTCACCGAGATAGTCTTCCGCAGTCTTCTTCATTTTCTGAAGAACCATTGCGGAGATCTCTTGTGGAGAGTACTCGCGATCGCCGACTTTCACCCATGCATCACCGTTTTTCGCTTCCACTACTTTGAATGGAGCGACTCTGGCGAACTCGGTTACTTCTTTGGAAGTGAATTTGCGGCCGATCAGACGCTTTACTTCGAAAAGTGTTTTTTCAGGATTGGTGACCGCCTGGCGTTTTGCGCCCTGGCCGACGATTTTTTCGCCGTTTGCGAGAAAACCGACGATGGAAGGGGTGGTGTTTCCGCCTTCAGCATTTGGAATTACTTTTGGTTCGCCGCCTTCAAGGACAGCGACACAGGAGTTTGTTGTTCCTAAATCGATTCCAATAATTTTACCCATACTTTGATTCTCCTATTTCTTCTAAACTTACTTGTTTAATGGTTGTTCTTTTTAAAATGTCAAATTTGCTGGTTTGCAGGTTTGCCGCTTGAGATCAGAACTCGGCTAGGGCGCAACAGGCGTCCGTGCAGCGTGTAACCTTTTTGAGCTTCCTGAGCGATGGTGCCTTCCGGCTTTTCGCTAGGGATCTGTCCAACGCCTTCGTGAAGCTCCGGATTGAACGCCTGATCAACAGTGTTGATTTCAGCAACCCCCTGCTTCTCAAGAGTCGATTGAAACTGTTGAGAGACCATTTTGAGTCCTGCAACGAGGCTTGGATCGCCGTCTGGTCTTGCGTGGGTGAGAGCGCGATTCAGGTTGTCGAGAACATCGAGCATTCCATTCGCTACGTTTTCCCAGCCGAATTTAATCGTGTCCTGGCGCTCTTTTACAGCGCGTTTTTTAAAGTTTTCAAACTCAGCATAAAGATAAACGTACTTCTGATCCGCTTCCTTCAGCTTCTTTTCGAGTTCTGCGATTTTGATCTGGGACGCATCCGGAGCGGCTTCGACGGCACTTGCGGTCGCGGTGGTGGCTTGAGCCTCGTCCATGGACGGTGTCTCTTGAGCTGGTTGCTCAGGGGTTGAATTTGGGTTGTTTTGCATGATGAGAACCTTATGGGACTGGCTTTTGCTTTGACAAGGGGTTCGTAAAAAATAAAAGAGAATTGGCTGTGTGCGGCATGTCACAGTTGAAACTGTTTATTTTCCTTTAGTTTCGTTGATTTACGAGAAGCAAGCCCAGTCGAGAGCCGTTCTCACTTTTTGAGCGAGAGTCACGTAAGTCTGCTGTTTGAGGAAATGTTCGGGCTGTTTGGAGAGAAAGAGGAGGGAAGCGTAGAAAGTCTCCATTTGAGACTCGCCTGCGGTGAGATCCACTCCCTGGGCTCCCTTTTTGGCTGAGAACAGAATGTGCTCTGAAATGGAATCAAGGTAGGAGGACTCTGTGTCTAATAAGAAAGAGTATTCTTCCGCTGTGAAGACAACGCTTAGCTCCATTTCCTCGACGGGTTCCGTCTTGAATTGGGGTGCTGCGCTAGAAAATTCGTCTTCTGACGGAATGCTTCCAGAGACTTCGCCTGATTCATCACAGGTGTTGCAGGCCCAGTATATGGTCTGCGATTCCGGTTTCTTCAAAATCAGGATGTTTCCATCACAGTTTTCACCGTCTGGATCCTGGAGGGGGCATGAGAGCCCGCTTAACTGCGTTTCAGCACGCTGGAGACTTCCAATCTTCACAATCGTTGAAAGGAATTTTCCATCCTTGTTCAGAATGGACGGATGGAAGTCAGAATGCGTCTTTTCAAAACGAGAGTTTTTTGAAAGTGACATGGGATTTTTGTATCACGAAAAAAACCTTTGCAAGAGTCAGAATTTCAATTCGCAATACAAACACGATCCTGACATTTTGGCGGTTGATCCCGTAAAAATTATGACGAACACTAAAGGAAAGCACAAGGGAGACGAAACTGATGAAGGATTCAATGTTCCGAGCAGGTATATGTGCAGTTCTATTTCTGGTACAGGCGCAGGCTGCGAGCGCGTCAAATCAGTTGTTTGAAAACTCAATCCACTCTCCCTTGATTGATCTGATTCAAGGCGCGAAACAATCCATCGATGTGGAAATCTACACGATGAATGATGATCAGGTGCGGAACGAACTTCAGAACGCGCTGGAGCGCGGAGTGAAACTCCGGATCGTTCAAGAGCCGGCGCCGGTCGGTGTGAGCTGCCGGATCTTCGGTTCTCCTGCTTCCAAAGACAACGCTCTCTGTACAGCTGAACGCGATTTCAAAGATTACGTGGTTTCAAACGGCGGTGAATACGTTCCCTTCAACAAGGGACTCTGCGGTACACCGAATTCCAATTGCTTCGAACACGGCAAGATGGTGATCGTAGACGGAAGTCAGATCATGCTCTCGACTGGAAACTTCGATCCAACCAGCATTTGTGATGCTGCTGCCAATCCGGCCAACTGCAACCGTGATTACAGCATCGTTACCGATCAATTCACCGTAGTTCAGCAGCTTTCCACCATTTTTGAAAATGACCTGAAGGGTGTTGCATCAGATCTGACGAATCTCGATCCATCCATCAACGTGAGTCCGAATTCCATGACTCCGATTCTGAACTTCATCAAGTCCGCACAGAAGACTCTCATTCTTGAGAATCAGTATCTTCAGGATGCGACCATGAACCAGGCTCTCGTGGATGCTGCGAAACGGGGTGTAGCGATCAAGGTCATGGTGGCGAGTGCCTGCTCCTACGGAAAGCCGTCGAAGTCTGACTCCAGCAAATGGCAGAAGAATTACTCCACGTTTGAGACAGCAGGAATTGAATCCCGCGCTTTCACCGGAACCCAGACGATTAATGGCTTCAAGGGTTACCTCCACGCAAAAGCAATGGTGGCGGATGGTGTACGTGCGTGGGTGGGGTCTGTGAATGGATCCACGACTGCGATCTCTGATAACCGTGAGTTCGGGTTGTTCTTCAACGACGCAGATCTGGTTGCTCAGCTCAATGACTACCTGACGAGCGACTTCAATGATCCAAACAGTGAGACCTGGCAAGAAAGTCTTGATTGCACGAAGGATTACTGAGTTTAAGTGGCGTACCCATTGATTGACGTCGGGAATGCCAAAAGCTTTAGATCCGAATTTGTAAGGCTTGGTTTACTTTATTCAAAACCACAGGGATCATGTGATCCCCGCTCATTATTTTGCCCACTTCCAATCCATTTAGAATCAGCTTCAGCTGCTCGAGATCAAGATTGTATGGTCGTTCGCGGCGGGGGGTTGGTGTTTGCCGTTCGAGATACGAGGAGTAAAAAATGAGTAAAGAAATACCTGAAGAAAAAGTCATAGTAAGCCGCTGGGTTTTTGAAAACGGTAAAATTCATGAAGATTTCAATTGTGAGAGAGTAAAGAAATTGATTGCTTCGTATTTGGAGCTAATTATGGTTGCTCCGGATGTTTGGACAAGTTTGTACCGAGACCCTGAAGATGGAAGGCTTTGGGAAACAGTATATTTTGAACCAGGTGCTCAAGCGGGTGGTCCCAAGTCATTGCAACGAATCGAATCAGAAGGGATCAGAAAAAAGTACGGATTGAATCTTTAAAAACTGTGACGTTTTCATTAATAAGTGGGTGTTAATGATTGCCTGACCAAGGACTTCTGTGTTCCGAGCAGCGGGACTTGGCAGGAGAGTCCTGATTGCGCTAAGGGCTACGAAGTCCTCCGGTTTCGAAAAAGCCAAAATAGTGACGGAATGAATCTGTTTTTGAACCAATCATCCTGAAACTTGCTTCAAAATCCATATTCTATAAACTAGATCAGGTGTTGTTTGCTCTCACTTGCCTCCTGAACTTCTCACTCTTGTTCAATCTCAATACCGCCCATGCAGGTGACGTCGACCTGCGGAGTTATTATCCCGAAATCCGGAGTCAGGGAAAAGTTGGAAACTGTTACGCTCAGACCGGTGCTGATCTGCTGACCGCGTACTATCGAAAAAACGGGAAATTCATGGACCGTTTTGTTTCTCCCGATGCGATTTCCGTTTGTGGGAAGGCTGAGGCTCTGGACAAGCTTTTCAAAGAGGCCAGAGAGAATCATGAGGATTCGAAGACTCCAGAGTACAGCAAAAAACAGGAACAGCTGGCTTCCCTGATTGCCGAATGGGCGGACTACAAGTTCGCTCACACCCCTCCCACGAAAGAAGACCTTGCTGCTCCTGAATACCTGAAATATCTGCCTCAAATCGAGTCGCTTTGCGAGAAGCTGTATTTTAACGACACAACAGAATGTGTCGAACATTTTCAGCCCGGTGCTAAATGGTTGGGCATTCAAAGTTTCGCTCGTGCGTCGGGATCCAGTGTTGATGGGGACACCATCATTTCTGCACTCTCTGATTCTTATTCCAATTGCGGGGTGTGCACGCAAAAATCCTTCGGAGAAGATGATACCAAGCTGATTTTTCAGTTCGATGACGAGCTTGAGGCGTACTCGCGGGGAGAGCCCGTTGTAGAAAAACTCAAGTGTGATTCGGACGACTCATCCGTTCTGGATCCGAAGAGTGAAAAACAACTGGGAAGAATCCTGCACCGTTTGCAGCACGACAGGTTGAGGCAACATCCTGCTCTCGCGTTGTTTCGTAAGAAGTGCGATAAGAGCAAGTTTGCAACAAATGCGATGAAGCGGTTGAAAAGATCGTCAGTCGATAAAAAAGATGTTCAAAAAGAGATCGCCAAGGTGTCTTCGTTGCTGGATCAGAACACACCGGTTGGCATTTCTTACGACTCAACCATCGTCGGTGCTCCCGGAGGCGCCATCACTCCGTGGCATGCGTCTTCAATCGTGGGCAAGGTCACCAAGAACGGGGTTCCGTGTTTTATTCTCAGGAACTCTTGGGGAAACTGGTTCTGCGATTGGAAGTTGAAAAAAACGCCGGATGTAAAGTTTAGCTGTGACCACGGTGATTTCGTGGTGGACGCGGCTGCTTTGATGGAGAAGACCGTCGGAATTACTTACTTCGATCCGAAATAAGGGGCTTTCCCCAGTGGGGAACACTACTTGCTTAAGAGTCCCGAATGGAAACTCCGGAAATAGAAGGCACTGATCTCGAATCAAAAATTTATCTCATTCGTGGCGAAAAAGTCATGCTCGATCAGGATCTGGCGGAGCTTTATGGTGTATCTACGATGCGTCTTAATGAGCAGGTAAAGAGGAATCTTCGCCGGTTTCCAAGCGACTTTATGTTTCGCCTTTCAAATCAAGAGTTTACGATCTTGATATCGCAAATTGCGATATCAAGACACGGGCATGGTGGACGTCGAAAAACACCATTGGTGTTTACGGAGCAGGGAATTGCAATGCTTTCGGCTGTTCTTCATAGCGATAAAGCAATCGATGTAAATATCGCAATCATGCGAGCTTTTGTTCGAATGCGGAAAGTCCTGATTTCAAACGCACAGTTTGAAAAAAAGATTCATGCGCTCGAATTGAAGTACGACGGGCAATTCAAAATAGTCTTTAACGCGCTTCGAGAGATGATGTCTGCACATGCGGTTCCTCGAAAGAGGATTATCGGGCTCGGAAAGAAAGACGATTAGCGCGATTTAAATGGAAATGATTTAGATTGGAACTGTGTTTATTTTCCAAGTTATTACATGGAGTTGTGGTGCCGTTAGTTTTTAAATAACAACAATATAAAAATGTTCTTTTTCTGCTTTTTTTCAGGTATAATCCGCTCCAGATGAAAAAGCTGGCCGTCATTGGAAATCCGAAAGCAGGGAACTGCGATTATCACCATTGGGTGAATCGCGGGAAACTCTTTATCTGGGGCTGGCCCTGTGACTTCTTTTTTCCATCCACTGCAGCTCAAATGACCGAAGACTGTGCGAAACTTGATCCCGCAACTTACGAAGCAGTTGTTGTCATCGGTGGTGATGGCACTCTCAATCACGCAATTCGTGGACTGATGAAGGCAAATCCGGAAGAGCAGGTTCCGCTTTACGTGTTCCCGTCCGGAACTGCGAACGATCTCGCAAGCGAGCTTGGAACTACGGCCGACTGGGCACAGGTTCAGCGTCTGATTCACTCAAAACAAATGGAGACGATTGACCTTGTTGAAGTGAACGGGCATCCATTCGTGACGGTTGCTGGCATAGGGCTTGGAGCAAGCCTGACTGAGGAATTCAATCAACGCCGCGCAACTTCAAAAACCTTCCGTTTCCTGCACGAGACTTTCCAGAAAAAGATTTATACCACCCTGTCTGTTCGCGCGATTTTCCAGAACTGGGGACGGGAACGCAATATTCAGGTGGAATCCGGAATTTTCAATGAACGTATCAAGACCTCGGCGATCTTCGTCTGCAATCAGGAGCGCCTCGGTGGTGACCTCGTGGTTGCCCGCGAAAAAGTGAACGTGGATCAGCGACTGAAAGTTCTGATTATCCCGCGCACCTGCGGAATCCCGATGCTTCGCGCGCTCAAATCCTTGAAAGACGGCGAAATCCCCGATGACTTTATTTCGTTCTATACGAAGAACCTTCGTCTGACCGACCTGACGGGTGAGAACATCTCCGTCTTCGGTGACGGCGAGATCCTGACCAAGTCTCCATCCCTTAAGTTCCAAAGCCTGCCTTCACGACTCAGGGTCTACAGCCATCGTCCGATCCTACCGCTTCCGAAGTCTCATCTTGAGCGTTTGAAAATCATTCCATCCCGCAGACCGGAGGCATCGTTATGAAAGTTCTGATCACTGGATCGACCGGTTTCCTTGGAAAAAAGGTTCTCGACCTTCTCGTCGATGACGCGCGAGTGACCCGGATTTTTGCAACCACCCGCCAGGTCCTTTCTCACCCAAGTGCGAAAGTTCAAGTTTGCCGCATGGATCTTTCCGATCCAACCGTGGTTCCCGTGCTTTCTCCGATCGTGGAGCAAGTGGATGCAGTGATTCATCTCGCCGGTCTCTATCGCTTCACTAGTGGATACAGTCTGAACTACCAGAACAACGTTCTTCCTGCGACTCACCTGATTTCAGCCTTTCAAGATTGTCTTGATCGCCACTCCGAACTCACCCCCGAAAAACTTCCGCCACTCATTTTTGCTTCTTCTTTCGCGGTGGGGCTTGGAATGGAAGGCGCACTTGAAGAAAAGGCTCTTTCAGAACTTCCTCCGAAACACTTCGCTTATTCCCACACCAAAGGAATCGCTGAACGGGTGTTCTCCGATTCTCCGTTCCGGACCTGGGTGTTCCGCCTGGGATCACTCACTGGATCCATGGAGCATGGCTTGATCGAGAAGGTCGATGGCCCTTACATCCTTCTTAATTTCCTGCGTGAAATTTCAAAGCTTCCGGGCAGTGGGCTCATTCGTCGGTTTCCGGTGCTTGGAAATCCGGTGGGAACAGTTCCTTTGTTCCCGGTGGATGTCGCAGCTCATATTTTCCATCAAGCGGTTTTTCATCCCGAACTGAAGAAGGAAATGAAAGTTCATCTCGGTGCGGTTCAGAAGCACGGTGTGAAGATTCGCGACTTCTCCGAAGAAGCAGTGAAGCACTACTTCCCGAAGGCAAAACCAATTTTTGTAAAAAAGATTCCAAAGGTCCTGAAAAAAATCGAGGAAAAGGTTCTCCGTGGAAACGGGGAAGTGTTCGAGTTCGCGCTGAATCCGGTTCAGTGCCGGAGCGAGCGCTTCCGTGAATTGTTTCCGGAGATCCGGGTTCCGGAGTTCCGTGAGTATCAGGAAGGCTTCTTTGGCGGCTTCGACCAGTATCAAGGAGAGGTGAGATCATGATCGACCAGGCTCATCCTTATCATCGTATTCTTCTTCTGAACTTCTTCAAGGAAGGACCGGTTTCGGTCAAACGCTTCCTTTTCGAGGGTTCGACTTATGAGATCACCGAGCATCAAGTGGGCTGGGATTTTGAAACGGCCAGTGCCTTGATCAAACGCTACGACGGACTGGTCGATGGTTTCGCCCTGGGCGGAATCCAGAAGCGCATCACCGCCGGAAAGACTTCCTTCCTGCATCCAGGATTCCAGAAGCTCATGCGCTCGGCAGCTTCTTCTCCCCTTTATGTTTCTGACCGTCTCCGGCACTTTTTCTCCGAGTGGACGCTTCAACGTCTTTTGAAACAACAGGATCACTTCTTCAAGGGAAGAAAGGTTCTCTTTCACAGTGCGGCCATCACTCCGATGACCAAGCAGGTGATTCAAAACGGCGGTCAGTTCGCCTGCGCCGATGCGCTTACACTGACCGGGATCCCAAGACTCATCCGGAGCATCGACGAACTGGAATACAGTCTTCGTGCAGTTCGCTTCGGAATGAAGATCGGAAAACGTTTCGGGCTCAAGAAGCCTGCTTATGTCTTCCGTAAAAAGGAAGCGGTTCTCCATGACTGGATCCGTGAGTCGGATGTGTTTTTCACTTTCGGCACCCTGCTTGACCAGATGGAAAGCATGCACTCGCTTGAGAACAAGACAGTGCTCGTCGATTACCTCTCGCCCGGAACAGCAGAGAAAATTTCAAAAGTTAAAAACGTCAAAGTGATTGAATTCATTCCAAGCGAACTTCGCGTGGATCTCCTGAGTACTCAGCCACTCGCCGTGATCGCAGCCGTCATGGACATCGAACGTCGCAAGACGGCCGACTCTCTGAGCGAGGACGAATATCTGCTTCGCTGGATTCAGAAGCGCCAGATCGAACCCGCGAAGATGGACGGACTCCCGGGTCCGAAGCGGAAATGTGCCTTCGTCATTCATCCACTTTCTCAAGCGGATATCTGGAGAGCGCCTCATCTCCGCTGGGCGAAGGATGCTCCTGCGGGAGTGAAGAAAGCAATTGAGAAGGCGTTGGAACAGGTTCCTGCGTTCAAAGTGGGAACCATCTACGGAGTTCGGAGCGAAGCAACCGGCCAGGAAGTGGATTGTGATCTCTACGCTGTAATGGCCACACCGAAACAATTGCTCGCGATGAATGAAGAACGGGTTTACCGAAAACTGATCGGTGCGGCTGAACAGGCGGCATCCAATGGTGCAACCTTGATCGGACTCGGTGCTTATACGAAAATCGTCGGGGACGCAGGCGTCTCCGTATCGGCAGGCTCGCCGATTCCAGTGACCAACGGAAACTCCTATTCGGCAGCAACCAGTATCTGGGCGGGAGAGCTCCTGCTCGAAAAGCTCGCTCTTCCTTCCACTGGAAAAGCGATGGTGATCGGAGCCACCGGAAGTATCGGGCGTGTCTCTGCGATGATTCTCGCTAAAAAATTCAAGGAACTCGTTCTCGTGTCCACGTCCCCGGACAAGCTTCTCGAAGTGAAACGTGAAGTCGAGGAGCATGTACCAGGCGTCCGGGTGAAAATCACGACTTCAGCCGACTCCGAACTCGAAAACACCGAGTTCATTCTGACTGCGACTTCGAATCAGAGTGGAAAACTTTTCGACATTAAAAAGGTGATGAGTGGTGCGGTGATCAGCGACTGTTCCCGTCCGTTTGACATCGCGGAAGAAGATGCGCGTTTGAGACCGGATGTGATCGTGGTGAGAAGCGGGGAAGTCAAACTTCCGGGTCCGGTTCGCATGACCTTCAATCTCGCACTCGCGGATGATGCGGTTTTTGCCTGCCTTGCTGAAACAGTGATTCTCGCGATGGATGGCCGGATGGAAAACTACTCACTCTCCAAACGCCTGTCTCATGCCAAGGTTCAGGAAATCCTCGAGCTCGGGCACAAGCACGGAGCGAAACTCGCCGAAATTCAAGGTCCTCTGGGGCCGATCACCGACGAGCAGATCGAAGCCTGCCGGTCGCAAGCGCGCTTGAGCCGCATTTCGCCTGAAATGCCGGGGCTTCGTCTCAACCTTAGTGCGAACCTGGAGAAGGACTCACAATCGGAGCCGGTGTCCCTTTAGTAGCCGGTTGCACTGGAGTGGCACTGTTGTGTGAAGGAGTGGCAAGTTCGACCGGATTCGTCGCACTTCCTGCAGCTCCCACGGTTCCCTGAGGTCCCTGAGTGCTATTCAATCCTTCTGGATCATGATGAGTGGAATTCTCTTTTGTCGTACATGCTGTAACAGCAGAGACGGCGAAGAGAATCAGGATGAGCTTTTTTTTCATGGACGCCTCCATCTCCTAAAGGAGCAAGGCTCAGGCCAATGGTTTCTGAAAGACGGCGTAACGATGTTCCCAGAGAAGGAGATCCTTCCCGCGGGCAAGCAGGACTTCGCTCGGAGCACCTCTGCGGATGAGAGCGGTGATGGTTTTTGAAACCCCTTTCTGCCGGGCCAGCAGAAGAGCATTGTACATTCCAAAGGCCGAAAGCCCGGCCTTTTGATACTCAGGCAGGATCGCAAGCGTCTTCCAGACGAGGTAACCCTGATCTTCGAACAGAAAGAAATAACCGATCTCTTCACCCGCCGGATTCAGGAGAAAAAAACTGAAGTCTGAAACCTTGTCGAAAAATTGCGGAGCCCCGAGAGCAAAATACATTTGTGGATCGAACGGTTCGGAAAGAAAGCTTTCCTGAAAAGAAGCGCCGTTGATTTTTGCCAGAGCCTGGAGTTCTCGGTTCAGGTTTGCTTTGATGTCCATGGGGCGGGTTTTGAAGCCAGCCGATTCTGCAGCCTTGAAGCGGTTCTCGGATTGCTCGAAGACCTTGCCGTTGTCGAAGGCTTTTGAAAAGTATTCATCTGCAACCGAGTAACCTTCATCGGTGAAGAAAGAAACGTAGGCATCGGGCTGGGTGGGTTCCCAGGAAAACACCGGTGTGTTCTTCGCGTTCTCATCACGGGGGAGTTCAAAACGGTAAGGGAACAGAGTGGTGTAGTTCACCGGCCCGTAAGCCGTCTTCACGCCCTTTTGTCTGAGCCAGTTTTCCGCGGTCTCGATCAGCTTTTTAGCCCGTGCCTTTGAATCAGGAAGAGTGAGGTCGAATTCAAAAAAACCGACGTATCCCCGGGTAGGATCTTTAAGTGAGAGATTCGCAGAAATCCTTCCCAACACTTTTCCGTTTTCCTCATCCACGAAGTGAGCCCGTTCGAATGAAAAAGAATACGCGAGCATCTTCTTCTCGAATTCGGTTCGTGCAAAACGGACTTCAGCTTCTTTCAGGGAAAGGGAATGAATCATAAGATCCGGACTTCTCCCTTACCAGCATCAATGCGAACGCGCATTCCGGTTTTAAGACGGGTCATGAGGCCCCCTGAGATTCCGACAATTGCCGGAAGCCCGAGTTCGCGTGCCACCACTGCCGAATGCGAGAGAAGACTTCCGCGTTCAATCAGAAGCCCTGAGCAGGAAGGATAAAGTGGAACCCAGCCTGGATCGGTTCGGGAGGTGACGAGAATTTCACCCTGAAGGCTTTTCGTGTCGCTCAGTTCGTGTGCCACCCGGACAACCCCTTCGACGATCCCCGGACAACAGGGGGTTCCGTAAAGGAGGTTTGGATCATCCGATTTGAGCACCATGTCCTGAAGCAGATCCCCGTCCGAAAGAACGGATGGATAGCGAAGGGACATGCCGACTGCTCCGTAAGTGACAAAGCGATCCGGAGGCGACGGGGTTTTCCGATACTCTTCAAAGACCGGCTTCCGGATGGAAACCAGATCCTGAATCGAGTGAGTCGGGAGACGTCCTTCGACAAAGGCGATGATTTCATCGACTTCGAGATAGAACAGGTCGAATTCAGATTCAAGGAGCCCAAGCTTCACGAAGTTTGCGCCCACGGCACGCATCAAGTGGCGAACAAGGCCGTAACTTTTTGTCCGGTCGAAACGAAGGTCTTCGCGATTTCGAACCGCTTTTCTTGTGTGCTTCAACACCCAGAAATAGACGATGCGTTTGATCCCGCCGACTTTTTGTTTCACGATCGATTCTGAAGCATCCCGGATTACTGATTCTCGCTCTTCCATCTTCTCGATCGAATAGGATTTGAGTTTCACGTAACTTGAAACCGTATCAACGACGAAGCTTGGATCATCGTGGAGATCGCGTTCTTCAAATTTGAGTTCGTTCACGCAGCGGAAGCCATAGAGATTCAGAAACTTCCTGAACTCAAGAGTGATCGGATGATTCGGGCGAGATTCAAGCTCACACCACATGTCTTCCCCCGAAAGGGTGACGAAGAACGGACGGAGTTCGGTTTCGTGAAGATCGACTTGTTTTGCGATCCGCATGAGGGATTTCGTTGGTTCCGTGCTCTCAAGATCTCCCTGTCCACAAAGCAGGTCGTTCTGAAGCGAAGCCCCTTCGTCTCCGGGTTGAACCCATTTTTCAGTGAGTTTCTTCAGGATGCCGAAAAAGACCATGCAAAGGAAATCGTTAACGATTGGCGCCTTCCAGCGGGGGAGGAGTTCCTTTTGAAGGTAAAGATAGTAGTCAATCTGCTGTTGGAGCGACCAGCTTCTAAAGTTTTGCTTTCTTGCTTCGTGATAGACCCGGTTGAAGTGGAACTTGAAGTCAGCAATGATCGCATCACTCCGCAGGAAACGGAGGAGTGAAACCCAGGCAAGATTGATCTTGAACCAGGTACCATAGTTCGGCGGAGTCTTCATGAAATCGAAAATCTTCTGGTGTTCAGCTGAGAGGGATTTCTTGACCCCCATCATCGTTTCCATGAAAGACGGATTGCTTGCCGATCCCGGCATGGTCATCAGAAGTTTGTACCAGTTGACGAGATTGTAATAGATGCGTCCGCGCACGAGTCCAAGCATGTTCCGGAAGCGCTGCTCGTTATCGAGCAGGATTTCCTCCGGCACATTCATCATCTGGGCGAACTGGCGATAAACCTGCTGGTAGGCGTGGCTCGCGTAAGAAAAGGTGAAAGGGGAAGTCACACCACTGTAACTCTCGATGATGTTCGAGTTGTCCCAGAGGGTTGCCTCGGCGCCATTTACAGCTGAGTCAAAAAACGTCTCACTCGGAAGTGAGGTGATTGGACGCATCTGAAGGAAGGAGAGTTTGTTTCCTTCAAAAGCCCATTCAATATCCTGAGGAAGACCTGAAGTGAGGTTTTCAAGTGCGACTGAGGCTTTGGCAAGTTCGACGACCTGGGCTTCAGACAAGGAACTCGTCTTTCCCTGTTCTTCGGTGAGTTTTTCTTTTTGAAGTCCGCCTGCGGTTCCTCTTCGAAACACTTCGGTTTTAGGCGCAATTTTGGATTTGGTGATTTTCAGGGTTTCGCGATGAACTTGAAAGTGATCGGCGTCGAGTTCGCCACTGACGAGGCCTTCTCCGAGTCCCCAGACGGAATCAATAATCAGGTGATCGCGATCCAGTGGTTTGATTGGATTTCGAGTGAATAAAACGCCCGCTTGTTCCGCGTTCACCATGTTCTGGAGAACGACTCCCATTTTGGGTCTGGCAATGGGAAGCTTCCGTTCAATCCGATAGTGAAGGGCGCGCGCAGAATAGGCAGACGCCCAGGACCTGCGAATCGATTCTGAAATCTGATTTTGACCCTTTTGAAAGAGATAGCTTGAGAAGAGACCCGCGAATGAGTGTTCTTTCGAATCCTCATCGAGTCCACTGGAACGAACCGCAAGAGCGCGGTCCTGCCAGGCGAGTGAGTCGAGTTTCGATTTCAGTTCCGTTTCCAGTTGGGGTGGAAGTGGGTGCGCGAGAAACAGGTCTTCCACTTGTTTTGCGAATTCTTCGAGATCCTTTGTTGGAATGAGTTTTGGAGTCAGCCCATGGTGATCGATGTAGAAATCAAAAGCCTGCGCAGATAGACAAACCCAGTCGGGTACCGGAACCTTCGCCCGGGTGAGAACGGCGAGGTTTCTCGCTTTTCCACCCCCGGCTAAAACGAAATCGGAATCCGTGTTTTTGGAGTCGAGAAAAAAGCTCATGGATAGTTCCCCCAGATCAGGCTCTTCAGAGGAATCGCCCAGATCGCAACCAGTAGATAAAGCACGACCAGCCCTTCGATTATTTTGAACTTTTCAGGTTTCTTCCAGAGAAGTGGAGTGGAAAGCGCGATCAGGAAATAGAGAGGCCCAAGAAGTGCGAAGATATAGAGTTTCCACGCCGCGAACGTTGAGATCCCCAGCATCAGGAGCAGGAGGGCGGTTGTTTTCTTTTTCCCGTATAAATAGAGGTAGGTCTTCAGGATCGGGTTTGAGTTCGGATCAAGCTTTCTTCCGACTTCAAAACCAAAGAAGGTCCCCAGCAACAGGAAACAGAAGCGCCATGGATAGGGCTGGTTCAGTCCATCCGGCCAAAAACAGGCGAATGCAAAGGCTCCGAGCGGGAAAAGAATTGCCTGATGGGTGATGGCATAGAGCAGAGGGCGATCAGACAGCCACTTGCCGACGTAAAACTCCACGAACATGAGATAGAGGTAAACGGTTCCGAGCGCAAACAGGATCCCAGAAGCCAAATTCAGGAAGATCATGCAGAGAACCGAAAATAAAACCATCGCGATGTTGAAACGGGTGATCCACATACCAAATTCGTCGTGGGTGAAAAGCCCACGCGGGAGTGGACGCTCGGGATGGGCGATTTTGTCTTTTTCGAAATCCTTGTACTCGTCCATGAAACGCAGTTGCGCGAGGAAGAGCATCCCGCCGATCACGCCAAACCAAGAGGCGAGAGCAGGAGTTTCAACCGAGAGTCCCCGGCAGAGGATCCGGATGGACTGGGTCAAACCCAGTGCGATCAGGAAGTTTGGAATGACTGGAAAACGTTCTTTCAGATAGATGCCCCAGCGTGAGTTCATCGACTTGCTCCTCGATCAATGCGCGCACGGTGTCTTCGATCGCGAATGATCTTCTTTTGTTGAATTTTTTCGATCTCTGGAAATTTTTGGTGAAGGCCAGCCGTCCGTTTTTTCAGGTTTTCACCTGAGAGCACCAGCTTGTCCTGTTCGCGGAAAAGGAAGCAGGAGGTGTGACCGAGGAAAGAGTAAATCTGTTGCTCAAGCTTGAAGTCACTTTCGCTCTGTTGAGCGCGGCCTGCAAACCAGAGACCGTTCTCTTCCTTCTTGATCCGGTCGCCCATGAAGTGCCAGATCGTACCGTCAGGATCTTTAAGTTTTGTCTTTTTGTTCTCTTCCTCGTTGCCGATATAGAGGCGGCAGGAATGGGGCCCGGTGACCCAGAGGCCTTCCGGTTCAAAACGAGTTTTGATTTCAGGAATGGGATTACCGAGTAAGAGGGTTTGAATGTACCCCTTCGCGCGCGACGCTTCGACCGCGAGTCTCGCATCGGAGAAGGAAACTGGTTCCGCTTCGCTGCTTCCGTAAACGTGATAGAAGCGGGAGTTCGGAAAGCGTTTGAATCCACGTTCAAAAACAGAACAGTCAGTGAGTGCGCCACCAATGTGGATCGATTTCAAATCCGGAAGCACATCCTGATTCAAAAAGTGATTGAGGAAGGCAGGGCCACCACTCAAAGTCTCAGGCTTCCATTTGTCGGGAAGTGAATTCAATCGGGCGATGTCACGCGGACGCCACTTCGGCGGAATGAAGATTGTTCCTCTTCCCATGCCTAAGTTCGCAAGGGTGAGGTTGGCAAAGATTGCGAGATCGGGTTTTTGATATTGCTCGAAATTTCCAGCCAGGCGGATTGCCGAGTTCTGTGCGGTGAGCCCGGCATGAGTTCTGACTACGCCTTTTGATTTTCCGGTCGTGCCCGAAGTGAAGGTGATGATACCGGCAGCGTCAGGTGAAACGGACTCCACCCGGAACTTCTCCGTGCGATTGGAGGAACAAAGTGCTTTTGCCCGGATCCAGTTTGGAATTTTTCGGATGGAGGAAACTCGCGCCCCCCAAAGTTGTCCCAGAGTGGACGCAACGAAGACCTTCGGTTTTAAATTCTGAATGATGTGATCGATTTCACTCACGGGCAGGAAGGGTTCAACCAGAATCACAGTTGCACCGAGCCCGAGGACAGCCATGATCGCTGCATACAAAGGAGCGGAGATCTGATCTGCAAGGAGCACAGAGTCACCGTGTTTTAATCCGAGTTTCTGAAACTGAATCTGTGCCGCACCGGCAAGTTCCTTCAATTCACCAAAGGTCGTGGGCTTTCCATCAAGCGGATAAAAGGCAAGCAGGTCAGAGGGTAAATCGCGGTCCGTGAGAAGATGAAGCGTATTCAGGTTTTTCTCCGTTCGAGTACAAGCTTCAACGGTTTTTCCATTCCGATTGTGACCTGATAGAGAGGAATGACTTTTTCAGACGAATGCAGGCTCAGTTGAAAGCGCTGGATCAGTTGAATCACGACGAGCTGAATCTCGGTCATGGCAAAATGTTTTCCAACGCAGCTGCGTGGGCCCATTCCGAAGGGAAAGAACGCATTCTTGTTTTTCTCGCGAAGTTCATCCGTCCAGCGGTCCGGTACAAACGCATCGGGCTTTTCCCAGAGCTTCGGATGCCGATGGGTGAGAAGGGGGGAAAGATAGATGATGCTTCCCGCTTCGATCGGAGTCCCACGGAGTTGATCCGTTCCCACCGCTTTTTTAGTCCAGGCCCAGAGAGGCGGATACAGTCGCAGGGTTTCATCGACGACCTTTTTCAAAAACGGGAGTTCAAAGGTCTGATCAAAGGTCGGAGTTCCACTTCCCACGACGGAATCAATTTCTTCCCGCAAACGTGATTGAGCATCCTGATGAGTGGAGAGGAGATAGAGGATCCAGGGGAGTAAATGCCCCGTGGTTTCAAAACCCGCAAGGAGAAGGGAGATCGCCTCATCCCGCATTTGTTCGCGGGTCATGGTTTTCCCGGTTTCGGCATCAGTGGCAAGCATCATCTGCGTGACGATGTCGCTCTGGGGATTTCCCGACGCGATTCGAGCGCTCTTTTGTTCAATGATTTTGTAAATGATCCGGTCCATTTGCGATCGAATCCGTGCAAACTTCAGATTAGCCGGTGTCGGATACGAAAGTGGAATGGGAATGATTTGATTGAAGCGCTTCGTGAGGAATTGATTCATGTACTCCATCCCGACACGGAGACCATCGAACTCGCTCCCCAGATCCTCCCCGAAGAGGGCTTCTCCCACGATCTCGAACACGAGCCGTTTCAGGCTGGCGCTGATTTCGATCGGTGCTTTTCCGGTGCGAAGGTCTGAATCAACCCGGTCGCAGTAACGACTCACGTGACGGTTCATTCCGTCCACCATCGTGAGAAGTGAACTGTGATTGAAGGTGGGTTGAATGAGCTTGCGCTGTTTCTTCCACTTCTCACCATCGCTGATCAGAATTCCATCACCCACGAGTTCCCGCAGGTTGGTTGCCTTCACGTAGTTCTTCGCGTTCTTCGCTTCGATCCAGTAGATGTCCTCGGGATTCGTGATGAGGAGGAGCTTGTGCTTTCCGAGCTTGAAATAAACCTGATCTCCATGCTGGTCCCGTAGTTCAGTCAGGAACTCGACCTTGCGTTTTCGATACTCGAGAAAATTCCCAAGGATTGGAAGTCCTGAAACCTGTTTTACGCTCACGTCTCACGCTCCCAGATTTCGATGTCGTACATCTGCATGCGCTCGGCAGCGATCTCGGTTTTGAATTCGTGACTCTTCTCCCGGTAGCCGGTGGTCTTCAGATTCTCAGGGTGGTGAAGGTAATTGCGGACTACAACACGGGCTCCGTGAGCCAGGCCTGACTTCATGTCCTGAAGGAAGTTTGATTCCAGTGCTCCTGTGAAATAAGACGGAACATTCGAAAACGAAATGAAGTTCACACCGGATTGTCTGGAAACCCAGGCCACGAGATCTTCTTTGACGAATTCGATTTGAATGTCGGAAATATTTTTCTTCGCCTGATCAAAGATCACCGGATCCACTTCGGCCGGAAGGCCCGAAGCATGACGAAGTTCACCCAGAAGACAGAGCTGGAGGAAAAAGTTATTCCGGACGGGGCCTTGGGCAAAAAGGCGGTCGAAAGCTTCCTGATAATACTGAAGAAAGCTTTTTCCAATGTTCTTCTCCGGGAATTGACCCCGGTACAAAAATGTATTGAAGGTTCTCGCGTTCCCAATGACTGAGAGAAGGAGATTCCAGCGAAGACGGGAGAATGAGTTTTTCAGATACTCTTGCTGGGTTGAGTTCTGGTCATGAGAGAAAAGTTTTTCGAGCGCTTTTGAACCCAGAATGAGTTTCGAGATTTTTGAGAAGAAGAGAAAGGTGCGTTCCCATTTTCCATTCAGGATCAGTTCGTTCCACTGAACCGATTCAAAAATTTGTGAGAGATGGCTTCTGGTCTTCGCGGTGAGGTTCAGGGATTGAAACTGCTGCTTCCGGTTGTCCTGCGAAATTTTCGAAGGTCCTGGATAACCCCAGAACTGAAGATACTGTTCGTGAGAAAAATTACGAAGCGCTTCGATGCGAAGTTCACAGAGCGCGAGTTGTGCTTCTGAGATATCGACAATGCTCACCCGTTTGGGTTTTTTTGAGAGAAGGGGAATGACTCGCGCGCCACTTCCGCCGACTGCGACGACATGATTCGTGTCCATGGGAAGAATGGCAGACTCGAAACGTGCATCTTCATTGGCGAGCGTGTAATTCAAATTTTCAAAATAGGTGGAAGCCACAGCAATCAGAATACGTCATTGACCCTGCTCCTTAAACCTGAAAATATGAAAGAATGCTTCGATTTTCCCCGATGACTTTCAGACAGATGAAAGCAAAACCGTTTCGCAGTTTGCTGACTGTTTTGAGTATCGCTTTTGGTGTCGCGCTTTACACGTCCATTGACGTAGTCAATTATTCCACGTTAAAAAGCTTTGAAAATGGAATTGAGGCGATCACCGGAAAAGCCCAGCTCACTCTCATGGGCGGACAAAGCGGATTTGACGAGTCTTATCTCGAAAAAGTTGAACAAGTTCCGGGAGTGAAGAGTGCAATTCCACTTCTCGAGACACAGGTGTTCTACGTTTCTCCCGAAGATCACAATACGGAAACACTGGTGGTGCTCGGAGTGGACCTTCTGCGCGAGAGTTCCGTGCGTGCCTATGCAACCACGAATGACAAAGTAATCGACGATCCTTTGACCTTCCTGAACCAGCCCGACAGTTTGATTTTGACGACCACTTTCGCGGAAAAGCATCACTTGGGTTTGAATGAAAAAATCAGACTCGCCACCGCATCCGGTTCAAAGTGGTTCACGATCCGCGGACTCCTGAAGCCCGAAGGTCCGGCAAAAGCTTATGGCGGGAACCTCGGCATCATGGATATCGATGGAGCGCGTGAGCAATTCGGAAAAAAAGGGAAGGTGGATCGCATTGATATCGTTCCCGATCCGAAGTTTCCAATTCAAACGGTTCGCGCGAGTCTTGAACGAACATTCAAACCACTGCTCCAAGTGGAAAGTCCGGAATCCCAGGCGGAGAGTTTGAAGGGGCTGGTCGAAGGCTATCAGGCACTGCTCTCTTTTGTAGGAGTTTTAGCCCTGATTGTAGGTCTTTTTCTCGTTATCAATACGACCAATATTGCAATCGCCGAGCGGAGAAAAGAGTTTGGAATTTTGAGAGCGATTGGTGCCACCCGGGCAAGTCTCTTCAAACTTCTCGCAGAAGAAGCGTTTGCGCTGGGTCTTGTGGGATCTGCGTGCGGTGTCCTTCTCGGCAAGCTCGTTGCGAGTCAGATGGTGGGACTCATCACACGTGCCCTTTCTGCTCAATACTTGATTCCGGTTTATATCTCAAAACTCGACCTGACCGGAGCACACTGGGCAAAAGGAGTGGGACTCGGCACAGGCATGACGGTTCTTGCCGCTCTCATTGCAGGTCTTCATACGCTCAGAATTGAACCGGTTGAAGCAGCCCGCGGCATGATCTCAAGAACGAAAGCACCGCCGTTTTTGTCCTCTGCAATCGGATTGTTTCTGCTTGCGTTCATCGTGATTGATTCAAAGTGGGGACTCAGCCAGGCCACACCGAGCCTCCGGATGTTGAATCCATTATGCCTCATTTTCGGCTCGATTCTCGTCAGTCCATTTTTGGTCAGAATTCTGATTACGGTGGTTCGTGCGATTCTTCCGATGCCTTCCATTCGCCTGTCGTCGGATAACTTACTCAAGAACGCATCCCGCACCGGATCCAATATCATGACTCTCATGGTGGGTTTGATGCTTGTCATCGTCCTGTCCATTTTGAATGGAAGTATCAAGTACAGCCTCACTTCCTGGTTTGATCGCACGCTCGCCGCTGACCTCGTGGTTTCTTCGAGCGGAAAACTCATGACCTTTCAAGTTCAACCGCTGCACGAGGAGTTGAAAGCTCAGATTAATAAGATTCCGGGAGTCGACATTGAAAACGGAATCGGTGCAACGGGGATTCGTTATGTGAAGCAGAATTTCGGAGGCAAGACGCTTGCGATCAAGGCCTTCGATCGCCCGCATCCGCGTTTGTACAAGACCCAGTTCGATATCACAGACGGCAATGTGGATCAGGCACTGACTGAGTTTTTCGAGAGCATGGAGCCGACGATTCTGGTTTCCCAGAACTTTGTCATGCACTTTAAAAAGCATCGCGGGGACACGCTCGAACTCACCACTCCAAGCGGACTGGTTCAGTTCAAGATTGTGGGTGTAATGGCTGAATTCACGAACCCGGAAGGTGTGTTTTATCTGAACCGGGAAATCTACAAAAAATACTGGAAAGACGACCTGATTACCGGATTTTACGTGATGGCGAAGCCAGGTGTTTCACCCGTTTCCATCCGGGACGAACTCGATCACACCATTGGTTCGAAGCTCGGTCTCATGGCAACTTTAAACTCTGAACTCGCTGTTCAAGCCCGTCAGATCGTGGACGACAGTTTCACTTATACCAAGGCGATCGAATGGTCCGCTCTTTTGGTGGGTCTTTTCGGACTCTTTAACACCCTGATGGTGAGTGTGCTTGAACGCACGCGTGAACTCGGAATTCTCCGTGCAATCGGAATGACGAGAAGCGAACTCTCGCGGATGATTCTCTGTGAATCTCTTCTTCAGGGAGCACTCGGAGGCATTGTAGCGATTTCGATCGGTGTCTTTGTCACTTATTTCTGGATCATGGGAACACTCTCAAGCCTCATGGGCTGGGTGCTTCAGTTCTCGCTCCCTTGGGATGCATTATTCAGGACCGCTCTCTGGGGAATAGCAGTCGGTGTGCTCGCTGGTTTCTTCCCGTCGAGAAGAGCGGCTAAAATCGAGATCTGCGAAGCGCTCGAACAAGGTTAAGACAGTTCTTTAATGATGGCATCACTCATCGCGAAGCCCCGGGGGGTTGCGCGCAGATTCAAGTGATTGGCCGGATGTTCTTCGAGAAAGCCATTCTCCCGGAGAATTTTTGCTTTGAGTTGCTGTCGATCCGTTTCGAGCCAGACCTTCGGAAAGCCTTCTTCAAGACGAACGGCAAGCATCCACTTCTCAAGGGCCTTGTCCTTTTCGCTCAGGTTCTCAGTCCATTCCACCGGAAGCTGATGAAGCTCGCTTAGCTCGCGTGCATAACGATGAAGGGAAGAGAAGTTCTTGAAGCGGATGGATTCTTCTTTTGAAAACGAATGCGCCGAAGGCCCAAAGGCAAGATAAGATCCGCCAGTCCAGTAAACCAGATTGTGGCGAGCTCGTTTTCCCGGTTTCGCAAAGTTTGAAATTTCGTAGTGCTCGAATCCTTTTCCACGCATGAATTCATCAATGAAAAGAAGATGGCGAAGCTGTTCGTCGTCCTTTGGCAGATCCTTGTACATCGCATGGTGAGGCGCAAGGGTGAGGAGATAGATGCTCAGGTGAGAGATCGGGTAGGAAGTGAGTTTTTGCAGATGGCTTTCGAGGTCCTCGACGGTTTGTCCCGGAACTCCGCAGAGAAGATCAGTGGAGACGTTGTCGAATCCTGCCAGGAAGAGCGAATCAAGCGCCTTGAGTGCGGCGTCTTCGTTGTGAACGCGACCGAGAAGCGAGAGGTGATCGTTTCTCAGACTCTGCACGCCCATGCTCACCCGGTTCAAGCCGATTTCCCGATATGCCTTGAACTGGTCGAGTTCGATGGAAGAAGGATTCGCTTCCATTGTCCACTCGTAGCCCGGTTTCAATTTCGTATAACGGAAGAGCTCATCAAAAATACGCTTCATGGACTCGGGCGGAGTCATGCTCGGTGTTCCGCCGCCAAGAAAGATCGTCTCTATCTCTGCCTGAAGCGTCCCTTGTTCGCCCCGGAGTCTGATTTCCTCCCGCATGGCCTTCTCAAAGAGATCCGGATCTCCGGATTTCGTTTTCTCGCGCCCAAGCGAATAGAAGTCGCAGTAATGGCACTTGGTCTCACAAAAGGGAAAGTGAAAGTAAAGGGAAGGGTAAGAAGACGTCAAGGCCATGGCAGGAGTTAAGCAATTTGAAGCGGAATTGTCAATTTTATGCCAGCTGGACCGTGAAAACCCCCTAAAACGCGGGGAAAACGCAATATTTATTTGTGTGTTCCCGGAAAAGTCCGGTACGCTTTAAGGGATACCCTCTGGAAAAGGACTTCCAGAGCCTGAGGAGCTCACTCATGTCGAATAAAATGAATAGCAAGATGCTGGCAAAATTTCTCTTTTCTTCACTTGCGATACAAGCCGCATTCCTAACGATTTCACAAACAGCCCATGCTGACTTCTGTTCTCAGTTCTCTTACGAGGACGTGAAGGCGCTGGCAGGACACGCGGTCATCTGTATTGACCCGGTTTCCGGAAAACAGGCTTTGATTGAGAAAGCGGTTCTCACCGATGGCTCCTGGAAGAACCTGTTTGAAAAGGCCAATACCAAAGTGGCTTGGAAGACACTGGATAAACTTTCTAAAAAAGAACTACGTGATTACGGTCTGACCGTGAATGCAACCACGACGATCTCCGGATCCGGAATTATTGATACGACCGGTGGAGCAAATGGCACCGGAACCGCGAACACCGGTAATGGTAAAGGCGGAAATACCAACGGAAACGGCAATGGCAACGGC
>OUNO010004863.1_pt2 | contig 60026 bp, 57 predicted proteins | sample 1779811 | NCBI WGS metagenome assembly OUNO01 (sample SAMEA3914804, study PRJEB12502) | metagenome | biome: forest; material: soil | place: Canada | collected 2010-06-25 | depth 0.3 m
GCTGGTCGCCTCGCCGGTGGTCGAGCCGGCCCGGGCGGCCTCGACCTCGAGCGCGGTCGAGAGGTCGTCGATCATCTCGCCGACCTGCTGGTAGCGGTCGGCCGGCTCCTTGGCGGTGGCGCGCTCGACGACGAGCGCGGCGGCGGCCGAGATGTCCGGACGGCGCTGCTGCACGTCCGGCAGTTCCTCGTTGACGTGTTTCATCGCCACCCCGACCTGGCTGTCGGCGTGGAAGGGGACCTGGCCGACCAGCATCTCGTAGAGGACGACGCCGAGCGAGTAGATATCGGAGCGCGGGTCGACCGGGTGGCCCATTGCCTGCTCGGGCGCGACGTAGTCGGTGGTGCCGAGCACCCGGCCGGTGGCGGTCATCCCGTCCTGCTCAAGCTGGCGGGAGATGCCGAAGTCGGTCAGCTTGGCGCGGCCCTCGGCGTCGATCAGGACGTTCTGCGGCTTGATGTCGCGGTGGACCATGTTGCGGGCGTGGGCGACGGTGAGGCCCCGGGCGATCTCGATCGCGTAGGCGAGCGCCTCCTGGGTGTCGAGCGCGCCGACCCGGTTGATCCGCTGCTTCAGCGTCTCGCCTTCGACGTACTCGAAGACGATGTAGGGATGGCCGCCGTCCTCGCCGGCGTCGATCACGGCGACGACGTTGGGGTGGGAGAGCTTGGCGACCGCGCGCGCCTCCTGGCGGAAGCGCTCCAACTGGTCGGGCTGCTCGGACATCTCGCGATGCATCACCTTGACCGCGACCTGGCGGTCGAGGGTGGCGTCGCGGGCGAGGTAGACGGTCGACATCCCGCCGCTGCCGAGCTTCGCCTCCAGCTTGTAGCGGCCGGAGAGCACGGTGCCGATCATCTGGGAGCTGGTCGAGGCCGGGTCCATCAGGTTTCGTAACAGACGTTACGAGGGTTGGAGGGGGGTGTCCATAGGGCTGAACTCATCTCCGTACAGGTTCGCTATTACACCGACCCGGCCTGCTCCTGGTCGTCGTCAGCCAGCCGGCTTGCAAATCAACGTAGCCGCTGGTTCGAAATCCACGAAATGCGTGCAAAAGGAACCGCGGGTCAGGCGCGGGTGACGGTGCCGGGCTCGGTGCTGGCGCTGCCGATGCGCTGGGCGTCGGGGTAGTGGGCGCGCAGTAGCCCCAGGGCTGCGGCTTCGTCGCCGGGCGGGACGACGACGCAGAAGCCGCAGCCCATGTTGAAGACGTCGTACATCTCCTCCTCCGAGACGCCGCCCTGCTCCTGGATCAGGGCGAAGATCGGCGGCGGCGGCAGCGGGGCGTCGATCTCGTAGCCGACCTCGGCCGCGAGGCGCAGCAGGTTGCCGGTGCCGCCGGAGGTGATGTGGGCGAGGCCGCGGACCTCGGCCTCGGAGCGGAGCAGCTCGACGACCGGCTTGACGTAGATCTCGGTCGGCTCGAGCAGGACGTCGCCGAGCGGGCGGCCGAGGCGCTCGTCGCCGAGCGGTATCCCGGCGAGGGAAGCGCGGGCGAGGGTGTAGCCGTTGGAGTGCAGGCCGGAGGAGGGCAGGCCGATGACGGCGTCGCCGGGCTGCACGGCGGAGCCGTCGATGATCGCATCGAGGGCGACGGTGCCGAAGCAGGCGCCGGAGACGTCGACGCCGCGGACCATCTCGCCCAGCTGCGCCAGCTCGCCGCCGGGAATCTCGATGCCCGCCAGCTCGGCGCCGCGGGCGAGCCCGACGCCGATCTGCTCGCAGACCTCCGGGTCAGCCTTGTCGATTGCGATGTAGTCGAGCATCGCCAGCGGCTCGGCGCCGACGCAGATCACGTCGTTGACGTTCATCGCCACGCAGTCGATCCCGACCGTGTCGTAACGGCCGAGCTCCTCGGCGATCAGCAGCTTGGTTCCAACCCCGTCGGTCGAGAGCGCGATCCCGGTCCGCTCGTCGATCCGGATCACGCTCGCGTAGTGGCCGGGCAGCGGCACCTGGGCCGAGGGCCGGCCGAGCTGAATCGCCCCGAGGGCACGGACCAGGCCGGCGACGGCCGAGTCGGCGGCGCCCTGGTCGACCCCGGCTTTGGCGTAGGCGTCGCTCATCACTTCCTCAGCTTTGCAAGAACCGCGGCGGCCAGTACCGCCCGGTAGGCCGCGTAGGGCCACAGCGCCCGGTCGCGCTCCACCAGGCCGATCAGGCGCTGGGAGGCGAGGGTCGAGGCGAAGGAGGCGCCGACGCCGAGCGCCAGCGAGCGGCGCAAGCCGGGAGAGGTGCCGCGGCGAGCCAGGCGGCCGCCCTTGAGGGCGGTGGCGCCGACGATGATCGGCAGCGCGATCGTGCGCGAGAGCAGGTTCGCCTGGTCGCGCGAGAAGCGGCGCCAGCGAGCGGCGGCGAGGGTGATCCCGTTGCGCGAGACGCCGGGGGCGAGGGCCGCGGCCTGGGCGACGCCGAGGGCGAGGCCGTCGGCGGGGGTGGCCTCGCCGCGGCCGCGGCGCTGCGGCCGTGTGTCGGCGGCCAGCATCGCCGCGGCGCCCGTCAGCAGGCCGTAGGCGGTCGTCCGCGGGCCGCCGAGGCGGCGCTCGATCGGCCGCTCCCAGACGTAGCCGACGAACGCCGCCGGCGCGAAGGAGAGCGCCAGCAGCAGCGCCCGGTGGCGGTCGAAGTGGCGCATCTCTTCGGCGATCAGCCGGCGCTGGCCGACAAGCAGCGCCAGCGCGGCGCCGGTGTGGAGGGCGACCTCGAAGCTCTTGCGGACCTCGGGATCGACCGCCTCCCAGTCCCAGCCCGCCAGCCAGGGGACAAGGACGATGTGGGCCGAGCTGGAGACCGGCAGCAGCTCGGTCGGGCCCTGGACGACGCCGAGCACCAGGGCACGCCCGAAGGGGATGCCCCCCTCGCCCGTCTGGCTCAAGCGCTGCTGGGGTCGGCGTTGTCGGGGGCGGCGACGCCCTCGTCCTCGCCCGGACCGCCGCCGCGCCGGCGCTTGACCAGCCAGTAGACGACGCCGGCGACGATCGCCGCCAAGACCACGTAGTCGAGGTAACCGAGCTTGTGGCGCCAGTCCTCCCAGTTGGCACCGACGCTTTCGCCGATCAGCGCCAGGGCCAGGACCCAGGGAATCGAGCCGGCCAGGGTGAAGAGCGAGAATCGCCAGAACGGCATCTTCGCGACGCCGGCCGGGAGCGAGATGAAGGTGCGGATGATCGGCAGCATCCGCGAGAAGAAGACGGTCGCCGAGCCGTAGCGCTCAAACCAGGTGTCGGCCCAGGCCAGGTGCTTGGGGCTGATGTGGATCAGCTTGTTTTTTTCCAGCAGGTCCAGGCGCCCGTAATAGCCGACCGCGTAGGCGATCCAGGAGCCGACCAGGTTGCCGAGCACCCCGGCGGCGACGATCCCGAAGAGGGTCAGTTCGCCTTTGGAGACCGCGAAGCCGGCGAAAAGCATGATCGCCTCGGAGGGAATCGGGATGCAGGCCGACTCCAGGGTCATCAGCAAGAAGACCGCGGCGACACCGGCCGAGCCGATGAATTCGGTGGCGACATCGACGATCGGTTCGACGACCTTGTCGGTGACGCTGGCGAGGAGGAACACCATCTAAGCGGCACATCGTAGGGACCAGAAGCGTCATCCGGTCCCTGCACCCCGGTTCTGGCCCTAAACTGACGGGGTCCCATGAGCCGGTTGAACCACCCCGTATATCGCAACCGGGTTCTCCAGGTGGCAGCTGACGCGGCCCTCGTGGCCCTGGCCTTCTTCCTCGCGTTCCAGCTGCGATTCCTCGACGAACCTCACGGTTGGCCGCACCGCTACCAGGTGCTGTTCGTGCAGTCGGTCGGCTTCGTCGTCGCCGGCAAGCTGATCGTCTTCGCCGCCTTCGGGCTCTACCAGAAGTGGTGGCGCTACGTGACCGGCCGCGACTTCCTCCTGATCTTCCGCGCCGTCGCGGTGGCGAGCGCGATCATGGTCGTCCTCTTCGCGGTCGTCAAGCCGTTCCCGCACACGCTGCCGCGGGCGGTCGAGGTGACCGACTTCATCCTCACCCTGGTCTTGATCGCCGGCGCCCGGCTGGCGGTGCGGCTGATCGTCGAGCGGCCCTCGCGCGGGGCGCGGATGCCCAAGCACGAGGTGCTGGTGATCGGCGCCGGCTCCGGCGGCCAGATGGTCGTCCGCGAGCTGCAGCTGAACCCCAACCTCGGTGCCACCGCGATCGGCTTCGTCGACGACGACCCGCGCAAGCGGGGGATGCGGATGCTGGGCCTGAAGGTGCTCGGCAACACCGATGAGATCGCCCAGATCCTCGACGAGACCGGGCCTGCCGAGGTCGTGATCGCGATCCCCTCGGCGCCGGGGACGCTACGCGGCCAGGTCGTCGCCGCCTGCCGCGAGCGCGAGATCCCGGTCCGCACCCTGCCGACCGTCTTCGAGCTGCTGCGCGGCGGCGTCCAGCTCAACAAGCAGCTGCGCGAGGTGCGGGTCGAGGACGTGCTCGGCCGCGAGCCGATCGTCCGCGAGCTCGACCGGGTCGGCGCCTACCTGCGCGACCGCATCGTCCTCGTCACCGGCGCCGGTGGCTCGATCGGCTCCGAGCTCTGCCGCCAGATCGCCCAGGTCAAACCGCGGCTGCTGGTGATGCTCGACCACGCCGAGGACAACCTCTTCCAGATCGACCGCGAGATGGTCGAGGAGCGCCACTTCACCAACGTCGAGTCGGTGCTGGCCGATTGCAAGGAGCCGCACCGGATGCTCGAGGTGATGCAGCGCTTCAAGCCCAACGTCGTCTTCCACGCCGCCGCCTACAAGCACGTGCCGCTGATGGAGGCCAACCCGCTGGAGGCGGTCCGCAACAACGTGATCGCGACCCGGATCACGGCCGAGACCGCCGCCGCCTCGAAGGTCGAGCGCTTCGTCCTGATCTCGACCGACAAGGCGGTCAACCCGAAGACGGTGATGGGAGCCTCGAAGGCGATGACCGAGTGGATCGTCGAGAACGCCGGCCACAGCCATCCGGGGACGCGTTTCGCCTCGGTCCGCTTCGGCAACGTGCTCGCCTCCTCGGGCAGCGTCGTGCCGATCTTCCGCAGCCAGATCGAGCGCGGCGGCCCGATCACTGTCACCCACCCGGAGATGACCCGCTACTTCATGACGATCCCGGAGGCGGTGCAGCTGGTAATCCGCGCCGGCGACATCGGCGCCGGCAAGGGCGAGGTCTTCGTCCTCGACATGGGCGAGCCGGTGAAGATCGTCGACCTCGCCCACAACATGATCCGCCTCGCCGGCTTCGAGCCCGAGCGCGACATCGCGGTCGAGTTCACCCAGCCGCGACCCGGCGAGAAGCTGCACGAGGATCTCTTCAGCACCGGCGAGGAACCGCAGCCGACGGCGGCGCGGCGGATCAACCGAGCGGTGCGCCAGCGGCCCCTGGACCCGGAGTGGGTCGAGTCGACTTTGAACTCGCTGGAACAGCTGGTCCTGGCCGGCGACGAGGCAAATTTGGCCGAGCGAGTGGTGGACCTGATCGCCGCGCCCGGTGGCGAGGCCGCGACTGTCGGCGTCGATGAGTAGCCTCCTGCAGCCAAGTTGCTGAGGCTGATCGAACAAATCGGTTCTTTCGCCGGCCTAGCCGCCTTCCTCGGCCTCGGCGTACTGGCCCTGCTCTCATTCGCCCAGGGACGGGATCTACGTCGGCTGCGTGACTGGGCCGGCTCGGCCCCCGAGCGCGACGCCGAGCGCAAGGAAGCGACCTCGACGATCGCCGCCCAGCGGGCCGAGGAGCTGCGGGCCCTGGAGGAGGGCCGCACCGCCGAGCACGAGGCGGTCAGCAAGCGTGAGGAACGGCGACGCCGGCGCGAGGCGGGCGAACCGGAAGTGACCCGGCGCGAACGGCTGAGCGAAAGCTTCTCCGGGCTCGGTGAGCGGCTGGCCGAGCCGCGGGCGCTGATCGCGATCTTCGTCGTCATGTTGCTGATCGTCGGCGGCGTCGCCTACGCGCTGCTGAGCGGCTCCGACGAAAGCGCCAGCGGCAAGAACGGCAAGCAGGCCGCGGCCCAGATCAAGCCGAGCGAAATCGAAGTCGCGGTGCTCAACGGCACCGCGGTCACCGGCCTCGCCGCCACCTACGGCAACAAAGTCGAAAAGAAGGGCTTCGACCTCGGCGCCGTCTCCAACACCGACCAGCCGGTCGAAATGAGCCTCGTGATGTTCAAACGCGGCCACAAGTCGGAAGCCAAGAAGGTCGCCAAGCAGCTGCAGATCTCGTCCCTGCAGCTGATGGACCCCGAAGTCGAAGAAGCGGCAGCGGGGGCGACGGTCGCAGTCGTGGTCGGCGAGGACAATGCCACGGCGGCGGGTTAACGCAGCGGTCGTCGTCTTCGCCCTGCTCGTCCTCGCCACCGTCGCCGCCTTCGCCTGGGCACAGCGGCTGAAGCGCGATCCGCTGGTGCTCGACAAGGTCAGCTTCGTCGCGGTCCCGATCCTCCCGCACGCGCCGCGCAAACACGCCTTCACCCCCAACGGGGACTGCCGCTACGACCGGATCCGGATCCGCTTCCGCACCACCCGCTCCGACGACGGTACGGTCCAGGTCGTCAAGCCCGGCGGGCGCGTCGTCTTCACCCTCGCCCGCGACGAATTCCTCAAGCGTTACCACTTCCACACCTTCTACTGGAACGGCCGCCAACGGGGCGGGGGGATCGCGGCAGCGGGGCGGTACAAGCTGCGGGTCAAGCTGCTGGGGCAGGAACGGACGCTGGTGCCGCCGGGCGTGATCCGGCTGCACAGGGCGCCGTCCAACCCGACCAAGGCCTGCAAGACGGCTGCGGGGAAACCCTCTTGAGCGACATCCTCGCCGGGGCCGGCGTCCTCGTTGCCGCCGGCTCCAGCGCCGCCGCGATCCTGCTGCCCGCCGGCCGCGCCCGCTCGATGGCGATGCTCGCCGCGATCGTCCTCTTCCCGATCCTGATCCTCGGCGACCAGTGGCACACGACCCAGATCGTCGATCTGCGCCACAGCGACACCCGGATCGCGGCGCTGGCCCTGCTCGGCCTCCTCGCCGTCAGCGCCCTCGCCTACCTCTTCCGCCGCTGGCCGATCCTGATGCCCCTGGCGATCATCGCCGCCCTCCCCTTCCGCATCCCTCTCCATGCCGGTGGGGACACGGCGAATCTCCTGGTGCCGCTCTACCTGGTGATCGCCGGAGGCGTGCTGGCCGCCGCTCTGCGCGACTGGGCGCTTCCTCCCCGGCGGCAAGAGCACCCGCAGGCCTCCCCTCCCGCAGCGCCGGTCGGCCGGCGCGCGGCAATCTGGCTACCCCGCATGTTGGCCGCGGTAGTCGTCCTCTACGCCCTCCAGACGCTCTACTCGGAGGACTTCTCGAAGGGCCTGCAGAACGTCTGCTTCTTCCTCGTCCCGTTCACGGTCGCCTTCGCGCTCCTGCAGGACGTCAAGTGGGACACGAAGCTGCTGCGGCTGGTGCTCTGGGTCCTCGCCGGCGAGGCGCTGGCGTTCGTCGTCGTCGGCAGCATCGAGTACGGGAGCCGCAGCCTCTTCTGGAACGACGCGATCATCCGCTCGAACGAATTCCACACCTACTTCCGGGTCAACTCGGTCTTCTGGGACCCGAACGTCTACGGCCGCTACCTGGCGCTGGTCCTAGTCATCGTCACCACGGCGCTGCTGTGGACGAAGGACAAGCGCAGCTTCTGGCTGCTCGCCGCGGCGATCCTCGTCCTCTGGATCGGCCTCGCCCAGACCTTCTCGCAGTCGAGCTTCATCGCCCTGCTGGCGGGGCTGGCGGTCCTCGCCGCGATCCGCTGGAGCTGGCGCTGGACGCTGGCCGCGGTCGCGGTCGGAGTCGTCGGCGCCGCCCTGGTCATCGTCATGGCGGGCGGCTCGGGCAGGATCACCCCGGGCCAGATCAACAAGGACCTCAGCGGCCGCGGCAACCTCGTCTCCGGTGGGGTCGACCTCTTCGCCGAACGGCCGCTCTGGGGCTACGGCTCCGGCTCCTTCCAGCACGCCTACGCCGCCCGCCGCGACAACAAGGACCTGCCGGTCTCCGTCTCCCACACCGAGCCGGTCACCGTCGCCGCCGAGCAGGGCCTCGTCGGCCTTGCCTTCTACGTCGCCCTGATCGTCGTCGCGCTCTGGGCGATGACCGCCGGGCTGCAGGGCCGGCGCGCGAGCCGCGCCGCGGTCCTCGCCGCCTTCGTCGCCCTGCTCGTGCACACGATGTCCTACGCCGGCTTCTACGAGGACCCGATCACCTGGGCCCTGCTGGCGGTCGGCGCGGCGCTGGCGAGCACGCCGTACGTGCCGCAGACGGTCCGCGACCCCGCGTAGGCTCGCGGCGTGTCCGGTTACCTGCGCCGCCTCGCGACGACCGGCGCCGCCTACACGGCGGCGAGCATCGTCTCGAAGCTGATCGCCGTCGCCCTGCTGCCGCTCTACACGCGGTACCTGACCACCGGCGACTACGGCGCCGCCGAGATCATGTTCGCCGCCGTGGTCTCGGTCAGCATCGTCGTCCGGCTCGGCCTGATCGAGGCGTTGCTGCGCTTCTATTACAAGGACGACGAGGACCCGGCGGCGGTCGTCAAGAGCACCTTTGCCGGGCTCTTCTGGCTGGCGACGATCGGGGCGCTGGTTCTGCTGCCGTTCGCGGTGCCGCTCTCCGAACTGCTGCTCAAGGAATCGGCGGCTGAAGTGCTGCTCAAGGAAGCAGCGGGCGAACCTCTGCTCAAGGAATCGGCGGCCGATCTGGTGCGGATCTCGATCGGTGGCCTCTGGGTGCTGACGATGTTCGAGTTCATGCTGACGCTGTTCCGCCTCGAGGAGCGCGCCAAGGCCTTCTTCGTGACGACGATCCTCAACGTCCTGATCACGATCGGGCTGACGGTGGTGCTCGTCGTCGGCGCCGACGAGGGGGCGCGTGGCCTGCTGGTCGGCAGCTACGCCAGCGGCGCCGTGTTCGTCCTGGGCCTGATCGCCTTGCAGTGGCGCAGGCTCTCACTGCGCTTCGACCGCGGCCTGCTGCGCCGGTTGCTGCGCTTCGGACTGCCGACGATGCCGGCCGAGGCCTCGCTCTACCTGCTCAACTTCGTCGACCGACTGATCATCGTCCGCTCGATCGGGCTCACCGAGGCCGGCCTCTACTCGCTCGCGGTCAAGTTCGCGCAGGGGGTCAACGTCCTGGTTCGCGGCTTCCAGCTCGCCTGGCCGCCGCTGGCCTACTCGATCCGAGACGACGGCGAGGCCCGCCGCTTCTACGCCACCGTCATCACCCTCTTCACCGCCGGCTGCGCCTTCGTCGTCACCGGCATGTGGCTGTTCTCGCGCTGGATCGTGCGAGCGCTGGCGGCACCGAAATTCTTCGACTCCTATGAAGCGATCGGCCTGATCACGACCGCCGTCACCCTCTACGCGCTCTACATGGTGATGGTGGTGATCCTCGGCCGCACCGGCCGCACCGGGTTCAACCTCCCGGCCGCGATCGCCGCCCTCGTCACCAACGTCATCCTCAACCTCCTGCTGGTGCCGCCGCTCGGGATCGTCGGCGCCGGCATCGCCCTGGTCGCCTCCTACCTCGTCGTCGTCGCCCTGATGTACGGCTTCACCCAGCGGCTCTTCCCGGTCCCCTACCAGTGGGGCCGGCTCGCCCGGGTGGTGCTGACCTCCGCGCTCCTGGTCGGCGTCGGCGAACTGGTGATGCCGACCTCGGGCGCCGCCGGACTGCTCGGCCGCTTCCTGCTCTTCATCGCCTACCCGCTCGGCCTCTTCTACAGCGGCTTCTTCACCCCCGGCGAGCGCGTCTGGCTCAGCCGCCTACGCCACCCCGGCGAGGTCGCCGCCTCGATCAGGCGGATGCGAGCCGAACCGAGTGCCGTGGACGGGCGAGTTCCCGAGGTCTACGAGGCTGAGCGCATGGACGACGACGCGAGGTTTTAGGCGCCTCAAACGGCTTCTGCGGTTCCTTAGGCACGCATTTCGTGCAAAAGGAACCGCAGATGGGTTGGTCTATTGCTCGGCGCGGTCTTTGATGCTTTCGCCGCGCTCGGGGTGCAGCGCCTGGCGGGCGTGGGCGCGGTAGACGTCGGCCGGTTGGCCAGGGATGACGATGGCGGCGAGGGCGCGGGCGGCGTAGGACCAGGCGGTCAGCCAGCGCACGGCGCGGGCGGCGCCGGAGCCGTGGTGCTTGAGCATGTAGAGGTTGCGGTTGCGGTGGAATTCGACGATCCGCGGCAGGCCGGCGGCGAGGTCGGTCGAGAGCTGGTCGTGGTGGATCGCGGTCGCGTCGGGGACGAAGAGGGAGTGCCAGCCGGCGTCGGCGAGGCGCTTGGCGAAGTCGCACTCGTCGTAGTAGACGAAGAAACGGGAGTCGAGGTAGTCGACCCGCGAGGCTGCCTCGCGGCGGACCAACAGGGCGCTCGACTGGGCCCACTCGACCCGGCGGGTCTGCAAGCCGGTGCTCTGGACGGTGAAGAGGCGGTGCAGGAAGAAGGCGCCGGCCAGGGCCGTGCCGACCCCCGGGAAGCGCCAGGCGCAGGGCACCGGGTTGCCGTCGGAATCGAGCAGCTGCGGCGTCGCGGCGGCGGCACGGGTGTCGGCGTCGAGGGCGGCGATCAGCGAAGTGACGGCACCGGAGCGGATCTCGGAGTCCTCGTTCAGCAGCAGGCAGTAACGGCCCGTGGCGCGCTTCAGCAGGGTCGTGTCGTTCTCCGCCTTGCCGGTCGGCCTCTCCCGCTCGATCAACTCGATCTCGCCACCCAGCGCCCGCACCGCCGCGGCCGAGCCGTCGCTGGAGGCGTTGTCGAGGACGAGGATCTCGCGGCTCAGGCCTTCGGGGTGGGTTTCCTCGATCGCCCGCAGGCAGGCGAGCAGGTACTCGCGGCCGTTGGTGTTCACGACGCAGTAGGAGAGCGTGGGAACCAAGCAGGGCACGATAATCGCGCGGTGGAGAGTGGCGACTCTACGTTCTACAACGACCATGAAAGTTCAACTCCTCGACCCCTCGGCCTTCACGCCGCCCTACGACCGCGCCCTCGCCGCGGCGCTGGCGCGTGGCGGCGCCGAGGTCGAGCTGCTGACCTCCCGCTTCCTCTACGGGAGAGTGCCCGAGGCCGAGGGCTACCAGGTCGACGAGCGCTTCTACCGCCGCAGCAGCGCCCGCGGCCTCGACGCCCGCGGCCGGATCGCCTTCAAGGGAGTCGAGCACGTCGCCGACCTGCTGCGCCTTCCCGGCGCCCTCGACGGCGACGTCATCCACTACCAGTGGCTGACCGCCCCGAGCTTCGACGTGCACTTGCTGCCCGCACGGCATCCGCGAGTGATGACCGCCCACTACATCCTCCCCCCCGACGCGAGTCGCCGCCAGGTCAAGAGCGCCCGCCGGGTCTTCGGCGCGATGGACGCCGTCGTCGCCCACTCCGAGCACGGCGCCAACCGGCTGCGCGAGGAGGTCGGGCTCGACCCCGGCCGGGTCCGGGTGATCCCCCACGGCGCCTTCGACTACCTGACCCGGCTGCCGGAGGAGAAGCCGCTGCCGGCCGAGCTGGAGGGGGCCGAGGGGCCGGTCGTCCTCTTCTTCGGCCTGCTGCGCCCCTACAAGGGGATCGAGAACCTGATCGCGGCGTTCGAGCAGCTCGACGGCGCCGAGCTGTGGATCGTCGGCAATCCGCGAATGGACGTGGCGCCGCTGCGCGAGCTGGCGGCGCGGGCCGGCGGCCGGGTCCGCTTCGTCACCCGCTTCGTCGAGGATGCGGAGATCCCGGCGATCTTCCGCGCCGCCGATGTCGTCGCCCTCCCCTACCTCGACGCCGAGCACTCCGGCGTCCTCTACACCGGCCTCGCCTTCGGCAAGCCGATGGTGATGAGTGCCGTCGGCGGTTTCCCCGAGGTCGCCGCCGCCGGAGCGGGGCGCCTGGTCGAGCCCGGCGACGTCGAAGGCCTGGCCGCAGCGCTGGCGGAGCTGACCGGCGACGCGAGCGCCCGCGCCGAGCTCGCCGCCGCCGCCAAGCGCGCAGCCGCCGGGCCGTTCTCTTGGGATGAGGCCGCGCGCCTGACGCTCGACCTCTACCGCGAGCTGATCGAGGCACGGCGATGATCCTGCTCGCCGCGATCCTCTTCTGGGGCAGCGCCGCCCTGCTCGTCTACACCCACTTCGGCTACCCGCTGGTGCTGGCCGTGATGGTGCGGCTGCCGCGGCGGTCTGGTGACCACCATCTCGACAAGGTGACGGTCGCCCCGGGACCCAGTGCCGACCTCCCAACCGTCTCCCTGCTGATCCCCGCCTACGACGAGGAGGAGGTGATCGCCGAGAAGGTCGCCAACTGCCTGGCGCTCGACTACCCGCGCGAGCGGCTGCAGATCGTCGTCGCCTCCGACGGCTCCGCCGACGCCACGGTCGAGCGCGCCCGCAAGGCCGGCGCCGACCTCGTCCTCGACCTGCCGGCCGGCGGCAAGATCGCCGCGCTCAACGCCGCCGCCGAGCAGGCGACGGGCGAGCTGCTCGCCTTCTCCGACGCCAACAGCGTCTGGGCGACCGACGCGCTGATCCACCTCGTCGGCCCCTTCGCCGACCCCGCCGTCGGCTACGTCTGCGGCCAGGTCCGCTTCACCGACGGCGGCGGCGACAACCTCGAGGGCGCCTACTGGCGCTACGAGATGGCGGTGCGGGAGATGGAGTCGGCGCTGGCCGGGGTGACCGCCGGCAACGGCGCGATCTACGCCGTCCGCGCCGAGGCCTACCTGCCGCTCGCCCCCTCGGGCAGCCACGATCTCAGCTTCCCCTTCGAGCTGGCCAAGCGTGGCCGGCGCTCGCTCTACGCGTCTTCGGCGCGGGCGGTGGAGAAGATGGTGCCGACGATGGAGGGCGAGTTCGCCCGCAAGCGACGGATGATGGTCGGCCTCTGGGACATCGTCGTCGGCGAACGGATGGTCAGCCGCGGCTACCCGCGGCTCTACGCCTTCGAGCTCTTCTCCCACCGGCTGCTGCGCTACCTGAGCCCGCTGCTGCACGTCGTCCTCTTCCTCGCCAACCTCGCCCTGCTCGGCGAGGGCTGGATCTACATCCTCGCCTTCTTCGCCCAGCTGGCGCTGCTCGGCGGCGCGATCCTCGGGCGCGAATCGAAGCTGCTGCCGCTGCGGATCTCCCGCTACTACGTGATGACGACCGCCTCGATCGCCTTCGGCCTCTGGGACCGCCGCCGCCACGGCGCCAGTGGCCGCTGGGAGAAGGCCGAGGGGACGCGCTGATGCCGCGCCCGCTCGACCTCCTGATCGCGACCGTCGCCCTGGTGGTCCTCTCGCCCTTCATCCTCGCCGCGGCGATCGCGATCAAGCTCGGCAGTCGCGGCCCGGTCTTCTACCGCCAGCGTCGGGTCGGGCTCGATGACCGCCCGTTCGAGATGCTCAAGCTGCGGACGATGGTGCAGGGCTCCGACCCGGTCGGGGTCGGGACGATCGTCAGCCGCGAGGACCCGCGGGTGACCGGCGCCGGCCGCTTCCTGCGCCGCACCTCGCTCGACGAGGTCCCCAACCTGGTCAACGTCCTGCGCGGCGAGATGGCGATCGTCGGCCCGCGCCCGACGATCCCGGCCCAGGTCGACGACTACACCCCGCGCCAGCGCCGCCGCCACGAGGTCCTGCCCGGGATCACCGGCTGGGCCCAGGTCCAGGGCCGCGCCGGGATCCCCTGGGAGGAGCGAATCGAGCTCGACGTCTGGTACGTCGACCACCGCAGCTTCGGCCTCGATCTGCGCATCCTCTTCAGGACCGTCTGGCTCGTGATCAGCGCCCAGGGCCTCGCGCCCGATTAAGTGACCATCCGCAAATCCGCGCGTGCGGCTGGCGAGTGCCGGACCGAGCGGGGGTAGGACGCAGGGAGGCCTAATGGCAGCGCCATTTGGCCGACCGAGGACGACGCCCCGCGAAGTGTGTCCGGCGGCGCCAGGCGTGCGTGGGGGCTTGCGGATAGTCACTAAGGTTCTCGCCGTGAGCGATCGGCCCCAGGTGAGCTTGCGGCGCTTCGAGCCCGGCGACGCGGCGGCGGTGCACCGCTGGTTCAACAACCCGGCGGCGACTGCCTCGCTGATGGAGCAGCGCGAGAGCTTCTCGCTGGAGCAGGCCGAGGGCTGGGCGCGGCGGGCGATGGACGACTCGGGCGAGGACCGCAAGTTCGCGATCGTCGTCGAGGGCTACGCGGAGCCGGTCGGCTTCACCGCGCTCTACGGCCTCTTCCGCCAGACCGCGCCGGAGCTGGGGGCGCTGATCGGGGATGACGTGCGTGGCAAGGGGGTCGGCCGCCGGGCCGAGGCGCTGACGATCGCCAAGGCCTTCGACGAGTACGACGCCCACCGCGTCTACGGCCGAATCCCGGCCCGCAACGAGATCGCCAAGAAGACGGTGACGAGCCTCGGCTGGGTGCACGAGGGGACGATGCGCGCGCACCTGCGTCGCGAGGACGCGCCGGCCGACGACTGCGAGGTCTGGGGCGTGCTCCCCGATGAGTTCCGGGCCGCGACCGCGGACCTCTTCGGTGGCTGAGCCCGGCGCGGCCGAGGCGATGGCCGAGCTGATCGCTGATCGCGGTGAGGCCGCGGTCGACGACCAGTTCTTCCGCTCGCGCGAGTTCCTCGACGCCGAGGGCGCGACCCACACGCTGCGGATCCTCGCCGGCGAAGACGAGCTGCTGGCGCCGCTGATCGTCCGCCAGATCGGGGCTGGCCCCGAGCGCGACGCGATCTCCCCCTACGGCTACCCGGGGTTCGCTCGCCGAGTCCGCTCTCACCCGTCTATAGCCCGGGTAAGTACGGACTCGGCGAAGGGAATCGATCCGAGTGTCGTCGACTTCTCCGCCACGGGGTTGGTCAGCGCCTTCCTGCGCCAGCGGCTCGACTTGGTGCCGCTCGCCGGCACCACCCAGCGCAACGTCGTCCAGGTCGCCGACCCCGCCCTGGCGCCGAAGAGCCGGCCCAGCGACCGCCGCCAGGTCCGCCGCAACCTCGAGTCCGGCTACCGCCTGGAGCTGGTCCCCGGGACCGAGACGAGCGCCGCCCAGCGGGCCGGCTTCCTCGACCTCTACGAACAGACGATGCGCCGCACCCGAGCCGCCGCCCACTACTTCTTCCCCCCCGCCTACTTCGACCGCGTCCTCGCCGCCGACCGCACCTGGCTGGCTCTCGCCGCCGCTCCCGACGGCGCTCTCGCCGCCGCCTCGCTCGCCGCCGTCAGCGACGGCTTCCTCCACTACTACCTCTCCGGCAGCGCCGACTCCCACCTGCACGACTCGCCGATGAAGAACGTCGTCACCCGCCTGGTCGAGCACGCGACCGAACTGGCCCTCCCCCTCAACCTCGGCGGCGGCATCAGCGCCGGCGACGCACTCGAAGAGTTCAAGCGCGGCTTCGCCAACCGCGAGATCCCCTGGCAAACCTCAGAGATCATTTGCGACCAGGAGAAATACACCTCTCTAAGCGGCAGCCGCCCTCCCGGGCAATTCTTCCCCGCCTACCGAGCCCCGCGTTAAGGGCTTTTCATCTAGCCGAGGAGATTCGACCGGCGGGTGGCACGGGAGGGGAGGCCGAGAACGGAGCCTGTTTGCCCCGCCCGCAGGCCTCCCCTCCCGTGACAGGACCCGCCGGCCGGAGCGCTATTCGGCCGGTTCGGCCGGCGTCGGGCCCGTGAAGGCGAAAGCAGCGACCGGCTCGCCGCCGTACTTGCCCCAAGTCTGCTTGCCGAAGGCGCGGATCGCGTCGAGCGTGGCCGCGCCCTTGTAGGTCGGGCAGCCGATCAGATTGGTCCAGGTGGTGGCTGCCACCGCGTAGGGCATTCTTTCGTTCGGGAAGAGCAGCGTCGCGCCGTACATCGTGTCGTAGAGGCCCTTCAGCGCGAGCTGATCTTCGTCCGAGAGATCGGGTGAGTACTGGATCTCCATCCGCCCGTGCTCGAGCGAGTGGACGATGTCGATTTCCAGCGGCATTTCGCTGTAGGCACCATCGGCCTGCTGGTAGGGCGGTTCGACGTGGTTGCCGGAGGTCGGTGGGTTGGTTTCGTATTCCGGCGGCTTCGACCCGACCGGGATGTGCTGGTGACCCTCGTCTTTGAGGTTCAGCTGCAGCTTGCAACCGGCGGCTTTGGCGGCCGCCTGCAGGTTGGTGATCTTCACCGGCGGCGGCGGCGTGCCGGCGCGGCCGTCGGGCTGAATCCCGTTGGTCGAGCCGTAGGAGGCGTTGAGGTTGATGTGGGCTTCGCCACCACCGTTGCTGTCGCCGCCTCCACTGCCGGCGATGACGACGATCACAACCGCGACGATCACGAGGACGACGGCGCCAACCCCGTAGGCGACCATCATGCGTTTGCGGTTCGCGGTCGACTGCTCGGCCTCTTTATCGAGCCGCCGCTGCCGAAGCGCTTCCCTCTCTTCCTTACGTGACGCCATCCGTGATCGCTCAGCTTATTACTGATCAGTCGGGACTGCTGGTCAGGGCGCCGACGTCCCCTCGTGTTCGCTCCCACGGCCGCGAAGCTCGCAGGGCGCCGAGCACGGCCCGGGTGGCCGGTGCCTGGTTGAGGGCGTAGAAGTGGATCCCCGGGGCGCCGGCGATCAGCAGCTCGGCGCACTGCTGGGCGGCGAAGGCGATGCCGAGCTCGAACTCGCGCTCGGGGTCGCCGCCGGCGGCCTCGAAGGCCGCTTCCAGCGCCGCCGGGATCGTCGCGTCGCAGAGTTCGCAGATGCGTTTGGTCTGGGCGAAGCTGGCGACCGGGATGACGCCGGCGAGAATCGGCACCTCGACGCCGCGGGCTCGGGCCGCGCGGACGAAGTCGAAGTAGACCTGGTTGTCGAAGAAGAGCTGGGTGATGAGGAAGCCAGCGCCGGAGTCGACCTTGGTCTTCAGGTAGCTGAGGTCGGTCTCGAGGTCGGGCGCCTCGGGGTGCACCTCGGGGAAGCAGGCACCGCCGATCGAGAAGTCCCAGCCGGCGGAGATGAAGGCGGCGAGCTCGGCGGCGCTGCCGAGGCCACCCTCGATCTGGACGAACTCGCCCTCACCGCGCGGCGGGTCGCCGCGCAGCGCGAAGACGTTCTCGACCCCGGCGGCGGCGATCCGGTCGAGCGTCGCGGCGAGGCCGTCTGTGGTCTCGCCGACGCAGCTGAGGTGGGCCATCGTCTCGAAGCCGACCTCGTCCTTCAGCGCCTTGGTGATCTCGACGGTGCCGTCGCGGGTACCGCCGCCGGCGCCGTAGGTGACCGAGACGAAGTCGGGCTCGAGGTGGGCCAGCGCCCGCGCCGTCGCGTAGAGCCGCTCGGTCGCCTCCGCCGTCTTCGGCGGGAAGAACTCGACCGAGAAGGTCGGTCGCCGGGCGGCGATGATCTCGTCAATCCTCACTGCAAAAGGGTATGCCAAAAGCCGCCCCCGGACGCGGAAGCACGGGCGCGTGGCTTCCGGGTGCCATGAGCGCGCCCGTGCGAGAGCAGAGGAGGCGGCGCCTTACTCCCGCTGATCGACTTTGGCCTGGAAGTAGGCCTGGATGTCCTCGAGGTGCTTGCCCTTGGTCTCGGGGACGAACTTCCAGCAGAACCAGAGGGTGACGATGCCGATGCCGCCATAGATCCAGAAGGCGCCGCTGCGCCCGGCCGCTTCGATCAGCAGCAGGAAGGTCAGCGAGACGATGAAGTTGAAGGTCCAGTTGGCCATCGTCCCCAGCCCGGCGGCCTTGCTCCGCACCGCCAGCGGGTAGATCTCGGCGTTGAGCAGCCAGAAGATCGGGCCGAGGGAGACCGCGAAGGAGGCGACGTAGGTCATCAGGCTGACGATCGCGACGACCGAGGAGAGGGTGCTGCCACCGCCGCCGATGAAGGCCGCGCCGAGCGCGAAGAGCGAGATCGTCATCCCGCTGACGCCGATCATCAGCATCGTCCGCCGCCCCGCCCGGTCGAGCAGGCGCAGCGCCCAGACCGTGAAGGCGACGTTGATCACGCCGACCCCGACCGCGGCCAGGATCGCGCCGGCCGAGGAGTCGACGCCGGTGAATTCGACGATCGTCGGCGCGTAGTAGATGACCGTGTTGATCCCGGTCACCTGTTGCAGGATCGCCAGCCCGACGCCGACGAACAGCGCCGCTTTGACGACCGGCTGCAGCAGCTCGCTCCAGGCCCCCGGTTTGTCGTCGAGGCTCTCTTTGATCTCGGCCAACTCCATGTCGATCGTGTCGGGATCGTCGACGCGGATCTTCGCCAGCGTCGCCCGCGCGGCGAAGTCGTCGCCGCTCATCACCAGCCAGCGCGGGCTCTGCGGCATCCGCAGCATCCCGAAGGCGAGCGCCAGGGCCGGCACGCAGCCGAGGCCGAGCATCCAGCGCCAGCCTTCGCTGCCGTTGAAGGCGAGCCCGACCAGATAGGCGACGAGGATCCCGATCGTCACCGCCAGCTGGAAGAAGGTGACCAGCCGGCCGCGACTCTCCGGTGGGGCGACCTCGGAGATGTAGACGGGCGCGGCCGCCGAGGCGAGGCCGATCGCGACGCCGATCACGATCCTCGCGACGACGAGGACGACGACCCCGGGGGCGGCGGCGCTGGCCAGCGCGCCGACGATGAAGACGCCGGCAGCGAGCAGGATCATCAGCCGGCGCCCGTAGGTGTCGGCCGCGGGCCCTGCGATCGCGGCGCCGCCCACCGCCCCGATCGGCACCGCGGCGACGACCAGGCCTTGGGCGAAGCTACCGAGCGCGAAGTCCGTCTTGATAAAGAGCAGCGCCCCGGCGATGATCCCGGTGTCGTAGCCGAAGAGCAGGCCGCCGAGGCCCGCGATCGACGCGGTCAGGACAACGTTGCGCCGTGCCCGCCGAGCGGACGCCTCAGATCCCTGGTTCATCCCGGCGCAGACCGTATACCGGCACGGCGGCGGACGCCACCCCTCGCCGCCAAAGCCCTTGCGAGGCAAGAGGCTGACGCTTTGCCCGGACTTTGCGACAACGGCGCCAGGACACCCCTGGCGCGCCGTTCGGCGAGGCGCTAAGTTCGCCTTGCGACCGGGAGAGACCGGTTCCCGCGGAAGCCAAGCGGGGGGCGGTCTCAGAAGGTGGCGCCACGAGCTTCTAAGCGCGAAGGCTACGCGCGAGGCAGGCAACCGAGCGTCATCACCGGTCGTTTTTTCGTGCTCTTTTCAGGCACCGCGAGGGCGTCGGCATACCCCGGAACGGCGTCCGGGCCGGCACCTAGCTTTGTCCCTGGCTGCGGAAGACCTGCCCTTCCCAGCCGGCGACCGGGGCGTATCGCATCGGGAGCCGGGCGTCGCTGGCGAACCCCGTGAGACTCACAGCGACTAGCCCGCCCGCTCCCAAATCCAGCTCTCAGTCGAGGGCGAAGCCGGCGGCGACCGTCTCGCCGCTGACGCCGTGGGCGGAGGTGGGCGCGACGCGGACGCCATTCCAGTCGCGGTCGCCGGAAAGCTGCAAGGCGAACTCGCCGCTGCGCCCTTCGACCGCGATCGGGCGGCCGTGGCTCGGCTCACCGTCGGCGCCGATCGCCGCGGCGACGATCCGGGCCGGCTCGCCGGCTTTCCCGGCGGGCTCCTCGAAGCGGTAGGAGACGACCGCCAGGTTGCCTTCGCGCCGCGCCCGCAACCGTGGCGCCCCGGGGCCGCCGGCGGTGACCGGCCGCGGCCCGGGCCTCGCCTCCTCGTGCAGCGCCGCCGGGTCCCACCACTGCGGCTGCTCACGCGGGCCGCGCGGGCTGTCGGCCTCGAAGTGCTCGCGGCGGCGGGTCGAGCCCCAGCGGCCTGGCCAGTGAACCCAGCCCGGGCCCTCGTCGGAGATCACCTCCAGGCGCGGTCGCAGCCGTGTGCCGCGACCGTCGTTGTGGTCGGGGACGAGCGGCGCCTCGTGGCTTCCGGCCCCGGCCAGTGGGGTGTGCGAGCCGCGGGCGAGGTAGATCACCGCGACCGGGCCGTCGGCGCTCGGCGCCGTCTCGAGCTGCTCCCAGCTGAGCCGCTGCGCCCCGCTGGGCCGGGCCAGGGTCGCGGCGTCGGGGAGGCCGCCGGCGTCGAGCCGCAGCTGCACCATCTGCCAGTCGCCCTCGCGCTGCTCGAGGCCGAGCAGGCCGCGGTCGTAGTAGTAGAAGAAGAGCCAGTACTGGAGCCAGAGCCCACCGGCGCCGTCGCGGCGGGCACGACCATAGGCGAGGTCGGCGTAACCCTCACGGTCACGCAGCGCCATCGCGTCGCTGGCGTGGGAGCCGCCGCACTCGTCGAGGTAGTCCCCCGGGGCGGCGGGTTCGCCGTTGGGGTAGACGGGGCCGGCGAGGAAGTCGACGTTGAGTCGCTGTTCCCCCGCGACTGGCGTGGCGGCGGCGATCACCGTCCCGTCGGCGCGGTGCAGGGTGTTGCAGCGCCCCAGCGCGGCGTGGCTGCAGATCGTCTCGACCGAGTCCGCCCGGCAGCTCTCCAGCGAGTCGTACTGGAGCAGCGGCCGGTGCCGCGCCAGCAGCGCCGTGGTCTGCTCGGAGGCGGGCTCGGGCTGGCGGCCGGGGGTACGAGGCCGGCGCGGACGCAGCCGCCCGACCGGGACGCGGCGGCCACTGGCGGCCAGCGCCTCGCGCACCCGCCCCTCCCCCATCCAGTGCGGGTGCGGCGGCGTCGGGGCGCCGATGCGGATTCCGGCGGCGGCGGTCACCCCGAGCTTGCGGGCCGCCGCGTCGGCCAGGAGGTAGCCGTGGTTCTCGAGCACCGCCTGCTCGGCCTCGCCGAAGGCGTCGAGGTCGGTGCGGACCCTGGCGATCGTCTCGCTGACCAGCGAAGGCGCGTAGCCGGCCGAGTCGGCGTCCTCGATCCGCCACTCCAGGCACTCCTCCCAGCCGGCGGCGAGGCCGCTCAGCGTCAGGCCGGAGGCGCCGAAGACGAAGCGCGGCCCGGAGCGTGACTCGCCCCCGAGCGAGACGACCAACTCACGCGCGTAGCGCTCCTCCAGCGCGGCCTCGGCGGCGGCGCCGGGGAACGGCTTGCGCAGGATCGCCCGGGCGCGGGCGTTGCGGCGAGCGATCGCCCGCAGCGGCTCGGCGACGCGCTCGGGCCAGTCGCGGTAAGTGCCGTGGATCGGCCAGGGGACGCGGGTCGCCAGCAGCGCCGCGACGATGCTGCCGCCGGAGACGGCGCCGACCGTGCCGACCTGGGCCAGCAGGCCGAGCTCGTTGAGCCTGGTCAGGGCGCCGAGGTGGAAGAGCGCCGCGCGGTAGCCGTCGCCCGAGAGCCAGAGTGCCCGTTCGCCGCGGTCGGCCTCCTTGGCGGAGAGCCCGCCGAGCCGCCCCACCGTCGTCCTCGCTTGGGCCCGGGTCGGCTGGGATTGGGGACGGGGCATTCGAGGTGCGGCATTTAATCAGGGTTCCTCACTGCAATAATTTGGAGTGGTTCGGCTGTGCAAGGATGGGCCGATGAGCGGGGAGGTCCGCTACGAGCGGGTGGGAAGCGCGGCGGTGCTGACGATCGACCGTCCCGCGCGCCGCAACGCCGTCGACGGCGCAACCGCACGGCTGCTGCGCCGCGGCTTCGACGACTTCGAGGCAGACGACGGCGCCCGCGTACTGGTCCTGACCGGTGCCGGCGGCGAGGCCTTCTGTGCCGGCGCCGACCTCAAGGCGCTCGATCTCGATGTCGACGACCCGGCCGGGCCGGAGGGCTTCACCCGGCTGACCCCGTCGAAGCCGGCGATCGCGGCAATCGACGGCTGGTGCCTGGCCGGCGGCCTCGAGCTCGCCCTCTGGTGCGACCTGCGGATCGCCACCCCGAGCTCGACCCTCGGCTTCTTCGAGCGCCGCTGGGGCGTGCCGCTGGTCGACGGCGGCACCCAGCGCCTGCCGCGGATCGTCGGCCTCGGCCGGGCGATGGACCTGATCCTCACCGGCCGCCCCGTCGACCCCGAGGAGGCGCTGCGGATCGGCCTCCTCAACGAGGTGGTCGCCGCCGGCCGGCACCTCGAGCGCGCTCTCGAGCTGGCCGAGCGGATCGCCGCCTTTCCACAGGAGACGATGCTGGCCGATCGCCGGGCCGCGATCGAGGGCTTCGGGATGCCGCTCGCCGAGGGCCTGGCACTGGAGCACCGGCTAGGAAGGGAGACCCTTCACGTGGCCGTCGAGGGTGCCGCTCGCTTCGCCTCCGGCGAGGGGCGCCACGGCACCGGGGTCTGAGCTCAGATTCGCTGCATCTCGGCCTCGGCCGTCTCGGCACCGAGGTAGGGCATCGTCACCGCGAAGAAGAGTTGGGGGAGGATCAGTGTGAGCTCGGCGCCGCGGCCGGCGCGGATCTCGTCGTAGAGCAGCGAGGCACCGCCGCCGATCGCGAACTGGGCGGTGTCCGCGGGGAGGTCGGCACCGCCGGGTGAGACCGCGCGCCCTTCTTCGAGGAAGGGGACGAAGCGGTCGAGCGCCGCTCGGTAGCGGATCCGCGCGTCCTCACCGACCGCGGCGACCTCGACGATTGCCATCCGGGCGATGTCCGCCTCCAGCGCCAGCAGCTCGACCATCGCCCGCAGCGCCGCCCCGACCCGTTCGGTCCAGGGCTCCCCGGCAGCCGCTTCGAAGGCTTCGCTGACGTGGGCGACGAGGATGTCGATGGCAGCGTCGTAGGACTGCAGGAAGCAGTCTTCCTTGCCGGCAAACAGCTGGTCGAAGCTCTCGCGGTTGATTCCGGCGCGCTCGATCACGTCGCTGAGCGCCGTCGCCTCGTAACCCTCGGCGGCGGCGACGCGCATCATCGCCTCGAGCACCCGCTCGCGCTGTGGCATTGCTGCCAGCGTAGCGCCCGGTCAGGTACTGCCGAGGCTCATCTCCGCTTTCGCCGCCTCGGGCCCGAAGTAGGGCAATACCACTACATACATGAACTCCGGCAGGAGTTTGCGAAAGCCGTCGCGGTTGCCGGCGGCGAGGCGCGAGTGGAGCACCGCGTGGATCCCGGAAGCGGCCGCTTCGGCCGCGATCGCCGGCGCCATGCTCATGCCCAGCGCTGCCTCGCGGCCGCGGTCGACCGCTTCGCGGGCGCGCTGCATCGCCGCGTCGCGTTTCGCCAGGGCGGCCTCTCCGGCCGGGTGCACCTCGACGATCAGGGCGCGGCCGACGTCCGGTTCGGCGTCGAGGAAGTCGAGCAGGGTGGCAAGCCCCGAACGCAGCTCACCATGCCAATCCTCAGCGCCCGCGGCAGCGAGGCGGACTTGCATTTCGACCCGCTCGACGGCGGCGTCATAGGCCTGCAGATAGCAATCTTCCTTGTCGCGGAAGTCGTCGTAGAAGGCCTGCCGGTAGAGGCCGGAGTGGTCGAGCACGGACCGCACGGAGGTGTTCTCGTAGCCGTCGGAGCCAACCGCTTCGAGCATGCTGCTGAGGATCCGCTGCCGTTTGGTTGGGTTCAAGAGGGGTCCCCGGTGGCGCCGCCTCCAAGCGTCGCCGAGTTCGATCAAGAGATCTGTCTGTTTGGCTCTGGGTACTTTATTGGTATTCCTCCTATCTCTCCGGGTTTAGGCCTCCCTGGCTCAGGTACCCTGGCGTTCGTGACCCAACGCAGCTCGACGATGAGGCCCCCGCCGGGCCGCCAGCAGCTCTCCCGCGAGTTCATCTCCAAACACCAGCGGGCGCGGATCATCTCCGCCCTTGCCGAGGAGACGATGGCCAAGGGCTACCGCGCCGTCACCGTCGCCGACATCGTCCGCCGCGCCGGGATCGCCCGCAACACCTTCTACGAGAACTTCGCCTCCAAGGAGGACTGCTTCCTCGCCGCCCAGGACTTCGCCGTGGTCGAGGCGCTGCGCCGGGTCGTCGACGCGGCGACACCGGTCGAGAGCTGGCAGGCCCGGGTCGACGCCGGCCTCTCGGCCTTCCTCCACTACGTCGCCGGCGAGCCCGCCCTGGCGCGGACCTGCATCGTCGAGGCGCTCTCCGCCGGCCCGGCGGCACTGGCCCGCTACGAGGAATCGCTGCAGTCCTTCATCCCCCTCTTCCGGATCGGCCGCAAGGTCTCCCCGCACGGCGAGGATCTGCCGGAGACGCTCGAGGAAACGATCATCGGCGGCATCTTCTGGATCATCTACCAGCGGATCATCCTCGGCAAGACCGAGCAGATCGAGCAACTCCTCCCCGAGTTGATCGAGTTCGCCCTGACGCCGTACATCGGCGCCAAGGCGGCCAAGCAGGCCACGGTCTAAACCGCGGCCGCGGTGCCGGCAATCTGTCCAACACGCGGGTTCGCAAAGAGCTTTCTAATTCGCCTGACCGGTATCGTCGCCCTGTGGCTGTGGATCCTGCCGATACCCCCGTCGAGCCCGCTCACGACTATCCACCTGAGCTTTCGCGCCTGCCGCCGGGTCGCCACGGCCTGCCGCGCGAGTTCGTCGTCCACAACCAGCGCGAGCGACTGATCGCCGGCCTGGCCGAGGCGATCGCCGAAAACGGCTACGCCGGGACGACGATCGGCCACATCACCCGCCACGCGGCGGTCTCACGCCGTACCTTCTACGAGCACTTCAGCAGCAAGGACGAGTGCTTCGTCGCCGCTTACGACACCGTCATGTCGGAACTCCGCGAGCGGGTCGGGGCGGCCTTCGACCAGGAGGACGACTGGCCCCACGCGGTACGGGCGGGAATCGCGGAGATGCTCTCCTTCCTCGCCGCCGAGCCCAGCCTGGCGCGCCTCTGCATGGTCGAGGCGCTGGTCGCCGGGCCTGTCGTCGTCGAGCGCTACGACGCCGCGATCCGCAGCCTCGTCCCCTACTTCGAGGCCGGGCGCGAGGGGCGCTCGGAGGAAGTGCTCTCACGGCTCTCGCCCTCGACCGAGGAGGCGCTGGTCGGCGGCATGGTCTCGCTTATCTCCCGGCGCATCATCGCCGGCAAGACGGCCGAGCTGGAGTGCCTGCTCCCCGACCTGGTCGAGTTCACCCTGACGCCGTACATCGGCAGCGCCGACGCGGCGAAAATCGCCCGCGAGAGCTAGACCACCGCTAAGCCCCCAAGGTGGGGCAGCTTCAGTGAGTAGCGAGCCGGCTCAGTCAAGCGAGCCCTGCGAACGCGTGACGTGTGGAGAGGCCCGGGTGGGACTCGCCAAGCCTCCCGCTGTTCGCGCAGGCGAGTCCCACCCGGGCCTCTCCCCGCATCCCCAAAATCGGCAGAAATTCCCCTTGACTTAGGAGACTCGATATACGAACGTATGTTCGTATGGAGATCGCGGGCGTTGTCGATAGTCGCTTGTGGTCTCCCGCGCGCCCGGGCCATTCCGGGGGGCTTAGGCCCGGGCGCGCAGCTCTTGCCGATCCGGTCGCGGCGGCGGAGGAAACCGAGGCGATGGTGCGGGCGCTGGAGGCGATCGGGGCAGCGGTGGAGTCCGAGCGGGCGGGCGAGGCCTTCTTCGCGGTCGACGGGCTCTACGGCATCCACGGCGGCGATCGGGCCGGCGTGCTGCGGGCGGCGCGGGCGGCGATCGGGCCGCGGGCGCGGATCGGGACGGCGCCGAACCGCTTCGCCGCCTTCGCCGCGGCCTGGAAGCGGGTAACGGTGGCGGAGCGACGGCTGCACCCGTTCCTGGCGCCGCTCCCGGTCTCGATCCTGGCGCTGCGGTTGGAGGCTCGCGGGCGCGAGGCGGAGGAGCTGGTCCTGACCCTGGAGCGACTCGGGATCGAGACCCTGCAGGACCTCTCGCGGATCTCCGCCGACCGGGTCGCCGACCGCTTCGGGCCGCTCGGCCTGCGGGCCCGGGCGCTCGCCCGCGGCCAGGACGAGCCGCTGCGCCCGCGCCGGCCGCAGGAGGAGCTGGCCGAGCAGCTCGAGCTGCCGGAAGGCACCGCCGGCAGCCAGCTGGAGCGTGCCCTGGCGCTGCTCGTCGACCGCCTGCTGGCGGCTCCGCAGCGGCGCGGGCGAACGCTGCTGGGGCTGCGCTTCGGGGCGCTGCTCAGCGCCGGTGGCAGCTGGAGCATCGAGCAGGGGCTGGGGCGGCCGACCGCCTCGGCGCGGACGCTGCGCTCGCTGCTGGCGCCGCGGCTGGAGGGGCTGCCGGGGCCGGCGACGGCGCTGCGGCTGCGGGCGCTGGGCCTCGGCCCGCCGGCCGCCGACCAGCTCGAGCTCTCGGTCGGCGGCGAGGAGCCGCGGCGGCGCCGGCTCGGCGCCGCGATCCGCGAGGTCCGCGCCACCCAGGGGCCGGAGGCGCTGCTCAAGGTCCTGCCGGTCGACTCGGCCTCGCGGGTGCCCGAGCGCTGGGCGCTGCTGACGCCCTTCCCCGAGCTCTAGGCGAGGGCGCGATGACCCCCGGGTTGCGGCGTCTCTACATCCCCCGACCGGTGGCGGCGCGGGTCGGCCCCAGCGGGGCGCCGGTCGAGGCCGACGGCGTCGCCGTCGAGGCGGTGCGCGAGGAGTGGCTGGTGGAGGACCGCTGGTGGACGCCGCGGCCGCTGCGCCGCCACTACTTCGAGCTGGCCCTGGCCGACGGCCGCTCGCTCGTCGTCTTCCGCCGCGGCCGTGGCGGGCGCTGGTACCGGCAGCGCGCCTGATGGCGGCGATCCCCTACATAGAGCTGCACGCGCACTCGGGCTTCTCCTTCCTCGACGGCGCCTCGACCCCGACCGAGCTGGCCGCCGCGGCGGCGAAGCTCGGCTACCCGGCGCTGGCGCTGACCGACCACGACGGGATCTGGGGCTCGATGGAGTTCGCCCACGCCTGCAAGGGCCTCGGAGTCCGGCCGATCACCGGCACCGAGCTGACCCTCGCCGTCGACGGTGCGCTCGTGCACCTGACGCTGCTGGTCGAAAGCGCGGTTGGATACCGCAATCTGTGCAGGCTGCTGACTGCCGCCCACGCGCATACGCGGGACAACACGGGGCGCAGCGCGACGCAGCCCTGGGCGACGATCGAGCAGGTGGAGGAGTACGCGGAGGGGCTCGTCTGCCTCTCCGGCTGCGCCCGCGACGGGGCGCTGGCGGGCGCCTGGGAGCGGCGCGATACGGCGCGGGGGGAGCGCCTCGGGCGGCGGCTGCTCGGCGCCTTCGGGCCGCAGCGCTTCCGGGTCGAGCTGCAGCGGCCCTACTGGCGCCACGACCAGGCCCGCAACCGCTGGCTCACCCTGCTCGCCTCGCGCCTCGGCGTGCCCTGCGTGGCAACCGGCAACGTCCACTCCCACCGGCGTCGCCGCACCCACCTGCAGGACGCCCTCGTCGCGGTCCGGCTGGGCCAGACCCTGGAGGAGTCCGAGCCGAGCCGGCGCGGCAACCGCAGCTCGGCGCTGGCCTCGCCGGCCGGAATGGCGGCGCGCTTCGCCGCCCACCCCGAGGCGGTCGCCGAGACGCTGCGGCTGGCCGAGCGGCTGCGCTTCGACCTGACCACCGAGCTCCGCTATCGCTACCCCGAGCACGACGACGCCGACCGCACCCTGGCCGAGCTCTGCCGCCAGCGGCTGACCGAGCGCTACGCCGGCCAGAAGAGCTGGGGCGAGGCGCAGGCGCGGCTGGGCCGGGAGCTGGCGACGATCCGCCATCTCGGCCTCTCCGGCTTCTTCCTCCTCCACCACGACCTGCTGGAGCTGGCCCGCGAGGTCGCCGTCGAGGTCCGCGGGCCGCGCTCGGCGCGCTCGGTCCTGCCGCCCGGGCGCGGGCGCGGCTCCAGCGTCAGCTCGATCGTCTGTTACCTGACCGGCCTCTCCCACATCGACCCGGTCAAAGCCGAACTGTTCGCCGGGCGCTTCCTCAACGACGAAGCGACCTCGATGCCCGACATCGACCTCGACTTCCCGCGTGACATCCGCGAGGTCCTGATCCCCCGCATCCACCAGGTCTACGGGGCCGACCGCTCGGCCCTGGTCGCCGCCTTCCCGACCTACCGGCCGCGCGGCATCGTCCGCGACCTCGGCAAGGTGCTGGGGCTGGCGCCGGAGGAGATCGAGAAGGTGGCGAAGACGGTCGGCTTCCACGAGTCCAAGGGCGAGCTCGGGCGCGACGTCGCCGCCGCGATCGGGCCCGAGCGGGCCGCGTCGACGGGCTGGAAGGCGCTGCTCTGGCTGGCCGGCGACGCGATGGGCCTGCCGCGCCACGCCTCCCAGCACTCGGGCGGGATGGTGATCTCAACGGCGCCGTTGATCGACGTCTGCCCGATCGTGCCGGCGGCGATGCGCGGCCGCCAGATCGTCCAGTGGGACAAGGACTCCTGCGCCGACGCCGGGCTGCTGAAGATCGACCTGCTGGGGCTGGGGATGCTCTCCGCGGTCGAGCGCTGCGTCGACGAAGTTGGGCGCACGCGGGGGGAGGCGCTCGACCTCTCGCGGATCCGGCTCGACGATCCCGAGACCTTCGAGTCGATCCGCGCCGCCGAGACCACCGGCGTCTTCCAGATCGAGAGCCGGGCGCAGATGCAGATGCTGCCGCGGACCCAGCCGCGGGACATCGACGACCTCACCGTGCAGGTGGCCCTGGTCCGTCCCGGGCCGATCCAGGGCGGCGCGATCCACCCCTATATAGAGAGGCGCAAGCTGCAGCGCGAGGACCCCGGCTTCGAGATCCCCTACGAACACCCGCTGCTGGAGCCGGTCCTGGCCGAGACGCTGGGCACGATCGTCTACCAGGAGCAGGTGATCGAGGTGGCGATGGCGCTCTCGGGCTTCACCTCCTCGGAGGCCGAGGGTCTGCGGCGGGCGATGAGCCGCAAGCGCTCAGAGGCGGAGATCGAGAAGCACCACGAGCGCTTCCTCGCCGGCGCCGCTGAGCGGGGCGTCACGGCGCCGGTGGCCCAACGGGTCTGGGCGCAGATCCAGGGCTTCTCCGGCTTCGGCTTCCCGAAGGCGCACTCAGCCGCCTTCGGGCTGCTCGCCTACCAGTCGGCCTGGCTGCGGATCCATCGCGGCCCGGAGTTCCTCTGCGCGCTGCTGAACGAGCAGCCGATGGGGTTCTACCCGCCGGACTCCTTAGTCCACGAGGCCCAGCGCCGCGGCATCCGCATCGCGCCCGTTGATGTGAACCGGAGTCAGGTTCTCTGTCACGTCGAATCGCCGCGAGATGCTGGCGCTCAGGAGGTGGGGTCGGGAGACCCTCGCCCTCACGAACAGCAGGGAGGTTCGGTTGAGGGTCTCCCGACCCCACCTCAGACCGTCGGCGAGATGCGTGGTGGACTGGTCGTGCGGATCGGGCTCGGGTATGTGAAGGGGGTTCGCAAGGAGGAGATGGAGGAGCTGGCGAAGGAGCGGGAGCGTGGCGGGGTTTATTGCGGAGTTGCTGACCTTGGTTCGAGGTCGGGGGTGGGGTTGGCGAGTCTCGAGAGGTTGGCTTGGGCGGGGGCGTTGGACGGGATCCCGGTGGGGGCCGGCGGTGAGCGGCGCGAGGCGCTCTGGGGGATCGGGGTCAGCGCCAACGGGCGCGGGGGGCGCGAGCGCTCGCAGCTGGCGCTGCCGATCGAGCCGCCGGAGGCGCCGCCGCTGACGCCGCTGGGCGAGTGGGGAAAGCTGATCGCCGACTACCGCTCGACCGGGATCGCGCTCGACAAGCACCCGCTGGCGCTGCTGCGCCCCGGCCTCGACCCGGCGATCGCCCGCAGCGCCGACCTGGCGCGGGTCGAGGCCGGAGCGACGGTCGAGGTCGCGGGCATGGTCGTCGCCCGCCAGCGGCCGGAGACCGCCAAGGGGATCGTCTTCATGCTCTTCGAGGACGAGACCGGGACCGTCAACCTGATCGTGCCGCCGCCGGTCTACGACCGCCACCGCGCGCTGGTCCGCGCCGCCCCGCTGCTCTGGGCCCGCGGCCGGCTCGAGCGGCGCGAAGGCGCGACCAACGTCCTGGTCGAGGAGGTGCGGGCGCTGGAACGGACCAAGGGCGGCGAGGGAGCGGCGGAGCCGCCGGCGCCGGAGCCCGCCTCGCAGCGGCGGTTGGCGGTCGCCGAGCTGCGCGCCGTCGCCCCGGTCGGCCACAGCTTCGGTCGCCGCGGGCGCTGATCGGCGGGCTAACTAGGAGGCGACGCGGAGGACGATCTTGCCGCCGCCATGGCTGCCTTCGGCGAGGCGGTGGGCGGCGGCGACCTGCTCGAGGTCGAAGGCCTCGTCGACGTGGACCTGGAGCTTGCCGTCCTCGATCAGGTGGCAGAGGCCGGCGAGGCCGACCGGGTCGGGCTCGACCAGGAAGCCGGTCGCCCGCCTGCCCATCTCCTCGGCCTTGGCGATCAGGTCCTTGCCGCCGCCGCTCGGCACCGCGACGAGCAGCCCGGCCGGCCGCAGCACCGCGAGCGAGCTCTCGCCGTAGCTGCCAACCAGGTCGATCACCGCGTCGAGGTCGGAGAGGATCTGCTCGAAGCTTTCGCTGCGGTAGTCGATCACCCGGTCGACGCCGAGCTCGGCGAGCGCCGGCGCCTGCTCGGCGCGGGCGGTGCCGAAGACGTTGGCGCCGCGGGCCTTGGCGATCTGCACCGCGAGGTGGCCGACCCCGCCGGCGGCGGCGTGGACCAGGAGGTCGTCGCCAGCCTGCAGGTTGATCGTGTCGACGACGACCTGCCAGGCGGTCAGGCCCGCCAGCGGCAGCGCCGCGGCCTGCTCGTGGGAGAGCACCGCCGGCTTGTGCTCGAAGTGGCGCGAGGGGGCCGTCACGTACTCGGCGTAGGCCGCCGCTTCGCGCGGGAACCAGGGCATCCCGAAGACCTCGTCGCCGACCCGGAAGCGGGTCACGCCGGCACCGAGCTTGGTGACCGTGCCGGAGACGTCCCAGCCGATCGTGAAGGGCGGCTCACCGAGGAATTTCGAGCGCCCGCCGGTGCGGGTCTTGAAGTCGACCGGGTTGACACCGGCGGCGTGGACGCGGACCTGGACCTCGGTCGGGATCGGCTCCGGCGTCGGCACCTCCTCGATCCCCAGCACCTCCGGGCCGCCGAACTCGTGCTGGACCACGGCCCTCATCGGCGCGCCCGGCGAAGCTTGGCAAGGCAGACGTCCATCCAGGCCGATCATAAGCACTGGCGGGCCGCGGATCGCATGATTCGTCCAGACCCCCCATTTGGATCGGAAACTCGCTTCAATGGATATCCGTGCATACCGAAGAGCCGAGCTTCCGTCACGAAGTCGCCTTCTATGACGACGACGACCAGTTCCTGGCCTCGACTGTCCCCTTCCTCTACGAGGGCCTCGAGGCCGGTGAGCCGGCGCTGGTGGCGGTCGGCCCGCAGCGGGCCGAGCAGATCCGCGGCGAGCTCGGCGCCGGCGCCGCCGGGGTGGAATTCGCCAACATCGAGGAGTTCGGCCTCAACCCGGCGCGGATCATCCCGGTCTGGCAGGACTTCGCCGATCGCAGCGCCGCCCGCGGCGGCCGCTTCCGCGGCATCGGAGAACCGGTCTGGCCCGGGCGCGACGACGCCGAGATCGATGAGTGCGAGCGCCACGAGGCGCTGCTCAACCTTGCCTTCGGCGACGGCCCCGGCTGGTCGCTGCTCTGCCCTTACGACAGCCGCGCACTGGGGGACGAGGTGCTCGAGTCCGCGCTCCACAACCATCCCCTGCTTGCCGCCGACAGCGGCGCCGCGGTCATCAGCCCGGGCTGGGACGACCACGAGCCCGAGCCCTTCGCCGGCGCCCTGCCGCCACCGCCGCCCGACGCCCCCGAGTTCGGCTTCGACGGCACAACCGTTCCCAACCTGCGGGCGATCGTCGGGGTCGAAGCCGTCGAGGCGGGGCTGCCCGACCACCGCGCCGCCGACCTCGTCCTCGCCGCCAGCGAGCTGGCCGCCAACAGCGTCATCCACGGCGGCGGGATCGGCACCGCGAGAGTCTGGCGCGAGCCGGGGGCGCTGGTCGCCGAGGTCCGCGACGCCGGTCGCCTGGAGGAGCCGCTGGCCGGCCGGGTGCGGCCGCGGCCGGCGCAGGCGAACGGCCGCGGGCTGTGGATCGCGAACCAGCTCTGTGACCTCGTCCAGATCCGCTCCGGCCGCGGCGGCACCCGCGTGCGGCTGCAGATGAACCTCGGCTGAGGCGCCCCTTTAATCGCGCGTCGGTGGTTGCTAGCTTCGGCCCGATGCAGCGAACCGGCGAGAGCGAGTGACCGACCTCAGCGCCGCGCAGGCCGGGGACGAGGCCGCCTTCGAGCGGCTGGTCGAGCCCTACCGGCGCGAGCTGCACGCCCACTGCTACCGGATGCTCGGCTCCCTGCACGATGCCGAGGACGCGCTGCAGGAGGCGCTGCTGCGGGTCTGGCGCGGGCTCGGCGGGGTGCGGGACGGTGACGCCCTGCGCGCCTGGCTTTACAAGATCGCCACCAACGCCAGCCTCGACCTGCTGGCCCGCCGCCGGCGCCGCCTGCTGCCGGCCGAGTACGTCGCCCCCGCCGATCCCGACCAGCCGCCCGGCGAACCGGTGACCGAGCAGGTCTGGCTCGAGCCCTACCCGGACGAGGCGCTGGCGGTCGCGGACGGCTACGCCTCGCCGGACGCCAGCTACGAGCAACGCGAGGCGGTCGAGCTCGCCTTCATCGCCGCGATCCAGCACCTGCCGGCGCGCCAGCGCGCGGTCCTGATCCTGCGCGAGGTGCTCGGCTTCTCGGCCAAGGAGGTCGGCGAGACGCTCGACAGCTCGGTGCCGTCGGTCAACAGCGCCCTGCAGCGGGCGCGCAAGACGATCGAGGAACGGACCCCGGAGCGCAGCCAGCAGCTGACCCTGCGGGCACTCGGCGAGGCGCGGATGCGGGAGATCGTCGAGAACTACATGGAGGCGATGCGCGGCGGCGACGTCAACCGCGTCGTCTCGATGCTGACCGAGGACGTCGCCTGGTCAATGCCGCCGCTGGCCAGTTGGTACGGCGGGATCGAGTCGGTCGAGGTCTTCCTGCGCAACGGCCCGCTCTCCGGCGACTGGCGCTGGCGCCACGCTCCGGGGCGCTCGAACGGGCAACTCGCGGTCGGCACCTACACCTGGATCGAGGCCGAGCGCAGCCATCTCCCCTTCTCCCTCGACGTGCTGACCATGGAGGAGGACCGGATCAAGGAAGTGACCGCTTTCGTCGTCCGTGTGGCCGATACGCCGGATGGCTATTCTCGGTGGCCGGAGTACGCGACCAGTCCCCAACAGGTCCAGTCCGTTTTCGAGCGCTTTGGCTTGCCCGAGCGAATCGATTGAGCGGCGGCGATTAGTTCTCGCCCCGCCGGGAGTCCCACTTACATGAACGCCATCGCCGAATCACACAACGACCGCAGCCGCTGGCTGGCCCTTTACGTCCTCTGCGCGGGGATGCTGATGATCGTCCTCGACGCGACGATCGTCAACGTCGCCCTGCCCTCGATCCAGGACGACCTCGGCTTCTCCCAGAGCAAGCTCGCCTGGGTCGTCAACGCCTACATGATCCCCTTCGGCGGGCTGCTGCTGCTGGCCGGGCGAATCGGCGACCTGGTCGGCCAGCGCCGCATCTTCCTCGTCGGCCTGACGATCTTCACCGCCGCCTCGCTGTTCTGCGCCGCCTCGCAGAACCAGGAGATGCTGATTGCCGGGCGCTTCGTCCAGGGGATCGGCGGCGCGCTCGCCTCGGCGGTGATCCTGGGGATGATCGTGACGATGTTCCCGAAGCCCGCAGAGCAGGCGAAAGCGATCGGCGTCTTCGGCTTCGTCGCCTCCGCCGGCGGCTCGATCGGCCTGCTGCTCGGCGGCGTCCTGACCGAGGCGATCAGCTGGCACTGGATCTTCATCATCAACCTGCCGATCGGCATCCTCGTCGCCTACCTGGCGCGGCGCCTGGTCGAGAACCGCGAGGGAATCGGCCTGCACGAAGGCGCCGACTTCCCCGGCGCGGCGCTGATCACGGTCTCGCTGATGCTCGGCGTCTTCACCATCCTGCAGATCACCGAGTGGGGCTGGGTCGACACCCGGACCCTGGCGCTGAGCGCGGTCTCGGCCACGCTGCTGGCGCTCTTCATCCACCGCCAGGCGACGATCGCCAACCCGCTGATGCCGCTGCGGCTGTTCCGCTCGCGCAACGTCGCCGGCGCCAACGTCCTACAGGCGCTGCTGGTCGCCGGGATGTTCGGGATGTTCTTCCTCGGCGCCCTTTACCTGCAGCGGGTGCTCGGCTACAGCGCCCTCGAGGTCGGCCTCGCCTTCCTGCCGACCACGATCGTGATGGGGACGCTCTCGCTCGGCTTCTCGGAAAAACTGATCATGCGCTTCGGCCCGCGCAAGACCCTGATCCCGGGAGTCTGCATGACCGTCATCGCGCTGCTGCTGTTCGCCCGCACCCCGGTCGACGGCAACTACCTGACAGACCTGCTGCCGCCCTTCCTGCTGATCGCGATCGGGATGGGCTCCTCCTTCCCGGCGATCATGACCCTGGCGATGTCGGGGTCGACGCCGGAGGACTCCGGGCTGGCCTCGGGGCTGGTCAACACCAGCATGCAGGTCGGTGGCGCGATCGGCCTGGCAGTGCTGGCGACGCTCTCCACCGAGCGCACCAACTCGCTGCTCGACAGCGGCGTCTCCAACGCCTCGGCGCTGACCTCCGGCTACCACCTCGCCTACCTGATCGGCGCCGGCCTGGCGGCGATCGCCGTCGCCGTCGCCGTCTTCGTCCTGCACGACGTCCCGGCGCCGGAAGCTGCACCGGCCGAGCACGAACGCGAGAAGAGCTCCCGCGAGCCTGCCTTCGAGTCCAGCTGAGCGCCTGACTAGCGGTTCAGCGAGGCGGACTCGAGCACGCCGAGCAGCTGGGTGACACGGCAGACGAGCAGGCGCTCCTCGTCGATCTCGACCCAGACCCCGGCCGAGGCCGGGAAGACGATGTGGTCGCCGGGCTGGACCGGCATCTCGACCCCAGCCTGCGCCCACCAGTCGAGCCCTGGCCCGACGGCGAGGACGATCCCCTGTTCGGGTGGCGGCTCATGGGTTCCCGGTGGCACGACCAGGCCGGAGCGGCGGACGCGGTCCTGGTCGAGCTCCTTGATCACGATCTGGTCGAAGAGCGGCCGCAACTGGTGGCGGACGGACTCGGTCGGATCGGGTCGTTGCGCGGTGCCCATCCCTGACTTTTAGCTGATCCGGGGCTCAGGCAAGGCCGAGAAAGCGGTGCAGCGCCCGGCGCGAGGCGGGCAGCCGGCGGCCGGCGTCCAGCTCTCGGATCGCGATCTCGGCCGTCATCGCCGCCAGCAGCTGTGAGGCGGCGGGGGCGTCGGGCCATCCCATCGCTCTGAAGCTGGGGATCGAAGAGGCGGCGAAGCGCTCGTGCCGAGCCGACATCTCCGCCGACAGCGCCGGGTCCGAGCGGGCCTCGAGGGCCAGCGCCTTGACCGCCCGGTCGGCGAGGCAGAGGTCGAGGTAAGCCTCGACGCCGCGGGCGATCCGCTCTCCCCCGGGCTCGAGCTCGGCCACTGCGGCGGCGACCGCCGCCTCGACGCGGCCGTGGAAGCGCGCGTGCAGGGCGTCGACGAAGGCGGCGCGGTCGGCGAAGTGGACGTAGAAGGTCCCCTTCGCGACCCCGGCCTCGGCGACGACGCGGTTGACGCTGAGGCCGGCGAGGCCGTGGCTCTCAGCGACGGTGACCCCGGCGTCGAGCAGAGCCTCGCGGGTGCGGTGAACGGTCGGCGGCGGGGCTTCGGGACTCATCTGGCCGAGGCTACCTGACCGCTTGGTCACCGGTTATGACCGACCGGTCAGTCATAGGCTAAGCTCTACGCCGATGGCGGCGACCTCAGAAGCACATCGGTACCGCTCACCGCTGCTGGGGGAGGCGCTGGAGATCGACCTGCCGCAGGGGCGGATCGAGGCCTTCGCCCGCGGTCAGGGCCAGCCGCTCGTCTTCGCCCACGGCTGGCTAGCCAACGCCAACCTCTGGCGCGGGGTGGTCGACCGCCTCTGCGAGCGCTTCCGCTGCATCGCCCTCGACCTGCCGCTCGGGGCGCACAGGGTCCCGGCGGACCCAGGGGCCCGGCTCGACGCCGAGGATTGCGGCGCCCTGATCTCCGCCGCGCTCGAGGCGCTCGACCTGCGCGACGTCACCCTGGTCGGCAACGACTCCGGCGGCGCCTACTCGCAGATCGCGGTCTCGCGCCGCCCCGAGCGGGTCGCCCGGCTCGTCCTCACCTCCTGCGAGACGCCCTACGACGAGTTCCCACCGCCACCCTTCGACGGCCTCCCCGCCGCCGCCCGCGACCCGCGGGCACTGGGGCAGCTGCTTGGGGCGCTCGAGGACCCGGAGGTCCGCAAACTGCCGGTGGCCTTCGGGCTGCTGGTCAAGCACCCGCTAGACGCCGCGGTCTCCGACTCCTACGCGCTGCCCTGCCTGCGCGACCCGGAGCTGCTGCGCGACACCGCCAAGGTGATGGCCGGCGCCTCGACGGCCACCGTCCACGCCGCCGGCGCCACCCTGATCGGGGCCTGGCGCAAGCCGGTCCTGTTCGTCTGGTCGCGTCAGGACCCGGTCTTCCCGATCGAACACGCTCGCCGCTATGCCGCGGCCCTGCCCCAGGCGGCGCTGGTCGAGGTCGACGACTGCTTCAGCTTCACCCCCGAGGACCAGCCGGCGGCGCTCGCCGGGGCGATCGGCTCCTTCATGCCGCTCCCCGGCTGAGTGGGCGGCCCGCGGCGGCCGACGCTTGGGGGAGAATCGCGGCCGATGACCGGGGCCAAGGCCGCCAAGACGCCGGCCTCCGGGCCCAGCCGCCGCCAGTTCGGGATGGCGGCGCTCGCGCTCGGCGCGCTCGGCGTCGTCTTCGGCGACATCGGCACCAGCCCGCTCTACGCGCTGCAGACCGTCTTCTCCGCCGACCACCAGGCGGTGAAGCCGACCGAACCCGACGTCTACGGGGTGATCTCGCTCGTCTTCTGGTCGATCACGCTGATCGTCTCGATCGAGTTCGTCCTCTTCATCATGCGCGCCGACAACGACGGCGAGGGCGGCATCCTTGCCCTGATCGCGCTGGTGATGGGAGCCTCGCTGCGCCGTCGCGGGCTGAAGGCGCTGCTGATCGCGCTCGGCATGTTCGGCGTCGCCCTCTTCTATGGCGACGGGATGATCACCCCGGCGATCTCGGTGATGTCGGCGGTCGAGGGGGTCAAGGTCGCGGTCCCGAGCCTGGAGTCGCTGGTCGTGCCGATCACGATCGCGGTCCTCGTCGCCCTCTTCGCGATCCAGCGCTTCGGCACCCACGTGATCGGCCGCGTCTTCGGGCCGGTGATGGTGGTCTGGTTCGCGGTGATCGCCGTCGCCGGGCTCGGCCGCATCGTCGCCCACCCGGCGATCCTCAAAGCGCTCTCGCCCCACTACGGGGTCGAGTTCTTCGGCAACCATTTCGGCATCGCCTTCATCTCGCTCGGCGCGATCGTGCTGACGATCACCGGCGCCGAGGCGCTCTACGCCGACATGGGCCACTTCGGCCGCAAGCCGATCAGCCGCGCCTGGTTCTTCGTCGTCTTCCCCGCCCTGACGCTCAATTACATGGGGCAGGGCTCGCTGATCCTCAGCAACCCCAGCGCGATCGAAAACCCGTTCATCCTGCTGATCCCCCACTGGGGGCAGGCGCCGATGGTGGTGCTGGCGACCGTGGCGACGGTGATCGCCTCGCAGTCGGTCATCTCCGGCGCCTTCTCGGTCACCAAACAGGCGGTCCAGCTCGGCTTCCTGCCGCGGCTCAACATCCGCCACACCTCGGCCAAGGAGATCGGCCAGGTCTACGTCCCGGCGGTCAACTGGTTCCTGATGGCCGCGGTCCTCGCCCTGGTCCTCGGCTTCGGCTCCTCGACCAAGCTCGCCTCCGCCTACGGGATCGCCGTCACCGGCACGATCACCGTCGACACCCTGCTGTTCCTCGTCGTCGCCCGCACCCTCTGGCGCAAACCCGGCTGGCTGGTGGCGATCGGGGCGCTGGTCTTCTTCACCATCGACCTCGCCTTCCTCGGCGCCAACCTGACCAAGGTCGCCCACGGTGGCTGGTTCCCGCTCTCGGTCGGGATCGCGGTCTTCACCGTGCTCAGCACCTGGCGGCGCGGCAGCGAGAAGGTCCACGAGGAGCGGGTCGAGGAGGAGGGCTCGCTGCGCTCCTTCGTGGAAGAGCTGCGGGCGATGCGGCCGCCCGCGGTCCGGGTCCCGGGCACGGCGGTCTACCTCAACGCCCGCCGCGAGACGACGCCGCTGGCGCTGCGGGCCGGGGTCGAGCACACCGGGGCGTTGCACGAGACGGTCGTAATCGTCTCGATCGAGACCACCAAGGCGCCCTATGTGCCGGAGTCCGAGCGGCTGGTCGTCGACGCGCTTGGATACGAGGACGACGGGATCAGCCACCTGACCGCCCGCTTCGGCTTCCAGGACAGCCCCGACGTCCCCCGCCTGCTGGCGCTCGCGCAGGAGACCGGGCTGGAGTCCGACGTCGACGTCGACGGCGCCGTCTACTTCCTCTCCCAGATCTCGATCACGCCGACCGCGGCGCCGGGCATGCGCGGCTGGCGCAAGCGCCTCTTCGTGGCGATGTCCCGCAACGCCGCCAGCCCGGTGGACTACTTCAAGCTGCCGCGCGACCGCACCGTCAGCCTCGGCTCGACGATCGAGCTCTAGGCCCAGATCTACTGCTGCATTGGCCCCCCTATGGGGTGGAAAACGCAGCAATCGTCGCCGGGAGGCATATTGGACTGATGCGGATCGCCAGCCTGGTGCCCTCCTCGACCGAGATGCTGTTCGCGCTTGGGCTCGGCGAGAGCGTGGTTGGGGTCACGCACGAGTGCGACTACCCGCCCGCCGCGGCGAGCCTGCCGCACCTGACGGCGACGGTCCTGCCGCCGGGGCTGAGCGCCGGCGAGATCGACGCGGCCGTGAAGTCGATCGTCGGCGAAGGCAAGGCGCTCTACAGCCTCGACGAGTCGCGGCTGGCTGCGCTGGAACCCGACCTGATCGTCACCCAGGCGGTCTGCGACGTCTGTGCCGTCTCATTTGAGGACGTGGTCGAGGTCGCGGGGCGGCTGCCGGGGCCGCCGCGGGTCGTGCAGCAGGACCCGAGCAGGCTCGCGGAGGTGCTCGACGACGTCACCCGACTGGGCAAGGCGGCCGGGATCGCCGAGCGAGCCGCGGCACTGCGGGCCGAGCTGGAGGGAAGGCTCGACGCCGTCGCGGCGGCTGTGGCCGATGCCGAGCGCCCGCGGGTGATCGCCCTCGAGTGGCTCGACCCGCCCTTCGTCGGCGGCCACTGGCTGCCGGAGATGGTCGTGATCGCCGGCGGCGAGGACGTCGCCGGGCCGTCGGGGGCGAAGTCGCCCGAGGTCTCCTGGGAGCAGCTCGCCAGCCTCGACCCCGACCTCATCGTCGTCATGCCCTGCGGCTGGTACGTCGAGGAGTCGCGTGCTCAGGCGGTCGAGCACTGGGCCCGGATCGAGGCACTGGGCGCCGAGCGCGTCTTCGCCGTCGACGCCGCCTCGACCTACTCGCGTCCCGGCCCCCGCCTGGTCGATGGCGTCGAGCTGCTCGCCCACATCCTCCACCCCACCCTGGTCGACCCGCCCGGCGGCATCGGCTTCGCCGACCTGACCGCCACTGCCGGCTAGGTCTAGAGCTCGCGCTCGTAGAAGAGCATCGCCGGGCCGTCGGGCGAGCCTTCGCGGTTGGTGAAGCCGGCGCTCTCGTACAGCGCCCGGGCGGCGGTGTCGGTGGCGCCGGTGTTGAGGTCGATGCCGGTCGCGCCGGCTTCGCGCGAAGCCCGCATCGAGGCCTCCAGCAGCGCCCGCCCGATCCCGCGGCCGCGCAGCGCCGGCGCCACGTAGAGCTCCTGCAGGTGCGCTTCCGGGCGACCCGTCCAGATCGCGGTGCGGAATCGCAATGCCGCGAGCCCGTCCGGTCCCTCGCCGGCGAGCAACACGACCATCTCGCCACTCGCCAGCATCCCCGCGACGATCTCGGTCAGCGCCGCGACCCCCGGCGTGGCTTCGGCGAACTCGGTGTTGAAGTCGTGCAGGAGCCGGGCGACCGGGCCGGCGTCGCCGGCCGCGGCGCGGCGGATCGGTATCTCGGCATCGCCCACGTCGCCAGTTTGGCGCCACCCTGGCGGCGGTGCAAGGCTGCCCCCGTCTGGGGGATTGTGCTCGCATTCATGCGGTGCGATCATCACCGCGATCGGACCCCCCGTTGCGGTTGCCTGCGGGCAGACGCAATTCCCCAGGAAGGCGACACCAGATGGCGATCACCGATTTCGAGAACGAGCAGATCGAGAAGGCCAACGCGAGCGGCAAGATCCCGGCGCTCTTCATCCACGGGCTCTGGCTGCTGCCGAGCAGCTGGGACAACTGGGCGGGAGTGTTCGAGGAGGGCGGTTACGCGGCGTTGACCCCGGTCTGGCCTGACGACCCGCTGACGATCGAGGAGGCGCGCGCCAACCCCGACGTCTTCGCCAAGAAGACGATCGGCCAGATCGCCGACCACACCGCCGAGGTGATCGCCAAGCTCGACAAGAAACCGGCCGTGTTGGGGCACTCGACCGGCGGCCTGCTGGCGCAGATCATCGCCGGGCGCGGCCTCGCCGCCGTAACCGTGGCGATCGACCCGGGTCCCTTCCGCGGCGTCCTGCCGCTGCCGCTCTCGGCCCTGAAGTCGGCCGCCCCGGTGCTCTCCAACCCGCTCAACAAGGGCCGCGCCGTGACCCTGACCCTGGACCAGTTCAAGTACGGCTGGGCCAACGCCCTCTCCGACGAGGAGGCCAAAGAGCTCTACGAGACCTACCACGTCGCCGCGCCGGGAGCCGCGCTGATGCAGATGGCGAACGCCAACCTCAACCCCTTCACCGAGGCCAAGGTCGACACCAAGAACCCCGACCGCGGGCCGCTGCTGATCATCGACGGCGAGAAAGACCACACCGTCCCCTGGGCGATCGCCTCTGCCTCCTACAAGAAACAGAAGCGCAACCCGAGCGTGACCGAGATCAAATCGATCCCCAACCGCGGCCACTCGCTGACGATCGACAGCGGCTGGCGCGAGGTCTGCGACACCGCCCTCGAGTTCATCAAGAGGAACAGCTGATGTCTGCCTTCTCAATCAAGAATCTGATGGAGATCGACGACGTCTTCGAGGGGCCCGAGCGCGAGGTTCGCTTCGCGCGCAAGTACCTCGACTCCGAGCATCTCGGCATCACCTACCAGCGGCTCGGCCCCGACCTGGTCGCGGTCGACGGCCACAGCCACCGCGAGCAGGAGGAGGCCTACGTGGTCATCTCCGGCTCCGGCTGGGCCAAGCTCGACGACGAGGTGGTCGAGCTGCGGCAGTGGGACGTGGTCCGGGTCGCGCCGGAGACGGTCCGCGGCTTCGACGCCGGGCCGGCGGGAATGGAGCTGATCTGCATCGGTGCCGACAAGCCCGAGGGCGGCGACGGCGTCCTCGTCAAGGATCGCTGGCCCGCCGCCGAGTAGAGGTCCCGGGCGCGGCGGTGCCGCGCTCTAGGATGAGCCGGTGCCGCCGCTGGAGAAAAAACCGACCAACTGGCGGGCCTGGGTCGTCGGCGGCCTCGTCGCCCTGGTCCTGATTGTCGCCCTGCAGAACTCCCAGCAGACCAGCGTCGAAGTCCTCTTCGCCAGCTTCAACGCGCCGCTGATCGTCGTCATCCTGATCTCGGCGGCGCTCGGCGCGCTGATCGGCTGGGCCGCCCCGGTCCTGCTCCGCCACCGCCGCGACCAGCGAGTGCAGGGCAAGGCGATCGACGCAAAGGCGATCGAGAAGAAGAAGTAGCGCGGCGACTCCCCTGGCGGCAGGGCGCTGCATCTAATAAGGTTTTCCTGTTCATTGAGACAGGAGAGCCGCGATGACCGTTCTTCCCAAGGAGATTCCGCAGGACTGGTACCGCGACGCGTTCGACGCGGCGACGGCGAACATGGCCTGGACCGACCGCACCGGGGGCGAAGTCGATCGCGCCCTGAAGATGCTGAGGCCGGAGGGGGGCGAGCGAATCCTCGACCTCGCCTGTGGCTCGGGTCGCCACTCGCTGGAGCTGGTCCGCCGCGGCTTCTCGGTCGTCGGGTCCGACATCTCGCCAGACCTGATCGAGATCGCCAATGCCGACGCCGAGCGCGAGGGCCTCGAGGCGACCTTCGTCCTCGCCGACCTGCGGGAGCTCGACTTCGAGAACGAGTTCGACATCGTCCTCAACCTCAACGACGGCGCCATCGGCTACTTCGAGACCGAGGAGGAGAACCACCGCACCTTCGAGACGATCTCCCGCGCCCTGCGCCCCGGCGGCCGCAACCTGGTCCAGCTGCCCAACGTCCTCTACGCCAAAGAGCGCCTGCCCCAGCGCTCCTGGATCCCGAGCTCGACGATGGTCGAACTGGTCGAGCACCGCTGGAACAAGAGCGACCGCTACATGGAAGGGGCGATGATCCCGCTGCGCTTCGGCGAGGTCCTAGAGGGCCTGAAAGGCATCGAGTTCCGCCAACGCCTCTACACCGTCGAGGAACTAGGCGAGATCTACGCCTCTGTCGGCATGAAGGTCAGCAACGTGTTCCACGGCAGCGGCAAGCGCCGCGACCCCACTTCATCCCAGTTCGAGGTCTTCGTCGAGAGCCAGAAGCCGCAGGGCGAAGCAGCTTCGTTGGAGACGGACGAGTAGGTCCGTCAAGCCTCCACAGCCGTTCGCGCAGACGGACCTACTCGTCCGTCTCGTTCGCCTCCACCTCGTCAATCACGGGTAGCTCATCGGCCGGCTCATCCTCGGACACGGATGGCTCCTCGGAGTCCGACTCGACCACCAGGGCGACGGCGCTGACGCGGTCGTCGTCCTTGATGTTCATCACCTTCACCCCCTGGGTCGAGCGGCCCATCTGCGAGATGCCGCTGACGGAGGTGCGCTGGACCATGCCGTTCTGCGAGATGAAGAGCAGCTCCTGGTGTTCGCCGACGATCAGGGCGCCGGCGAGGCCGCCCTTCTTCTCGGTCAGCTTCGCGGTCAGCACGCCTTTGGTCCCGCGGCCCTTGATCGGGTACTCGGAGACCGGGGTGCGCTTGCCATAGCCGTTCTCGGTGACGACGAACAGTTCGGTGTCGTTGCGGGCGATGTCCATCGCCAGGACCCGGTTGTCTTTGCCGGAGACGTTCATGCCTTTGATCCCGCTGGTGTCGCGGCCCATCGAGCGGACCAGCTCCTCCGAGAAGCGCGAGGCATGTCCGGAGTGGGAGACCATGAGGATGTCGTCTTCGCCCGAGGTGAGCCGGACCTGGACCAGCTCGTCGCCGTCGCGGACCTTGATCGCGATGATCCCGTCGGCCCGGATCGGCGTGTTGTAGGCGAGGAACTCGGTCTTCTTGATCAGGCCTTTGGCGGTGGCGAAGGCGAGATAGCGGTTCTCTTTGAAGTCCCGGGTCGGGATCACCGCCATCACCTTCTCGCCTTCGCGCAGCGGCAGCAGGTTGTTCAGTGAGCTGCCTTTGGCGTTGCGCGATCCCTCCGGCAACTCGTAGACCTTGAGCCGGTAGACCTTGCCCCGGTTGGTGAAGAAGAGCAGGTAGTCGTGGGTCGAGGAGATGTGCAGGTGGGCGATGTAGTCGTCGTCTTTGAGGTTCATCCCCATCACGCCGACGCCACCGCGGTGCTGCTGGCGGTAGGTCGCCAGCGGCAGTCGCTTGACGTAGCCGGAGGCGGTCAGCGAGATCACCATCTGCTGGTCGGCGATCATGTCCTCGATGCCGACGTCGCCCTCGAAGTGGGCCAGTTCGGTGCGCCGCTCGTCGCCGTAGGACTCGACGATTTCCGCCAGCTCCTCCTTGACGATCGCCATCACTTTCGCCTCGTCGCCGAGGATCGCCCGCAGCTCGCCGATCCGCTCCATCAGGTCGGCGTGCTCGGCCCGGACTTTGTCGGCCTCGAGCGCGGTCAAGCGCTGCAGGCGCATGTCGAGGATCGCCTGCGCCTGCTCGCGCGAGAGGTCGAACTGCGACATCAGGCCGTCGCGGGCGGCGTCCGGATCGTTCGAGGCGCGGATCAGTTTGATCACCGCATCGAGGTTGTCGAGCGCGACCAGCAGCCCCTCGAGGATGTGGGCGCGGGCCTCGGCGCGGCGCAGTTCGTACTGAGTCCGGCGGGTTACGACTTCGCGCTGGTGGTCGACGTAGCACTCGATCAGCTCCAGCAGGCTCAGCGTCCGCGGCACCCCGTCGACCAGCGCCACCATGTTGGCGCCGAAGGTCGTCTGCATCGGGGTTTTTTTGTAGAGGTTGTTGAGCACGACCTTGGCCGGCGGGCCGCCGCGCTTGAGCTCGATCACCAGACGCATCCCGGAGCCGTCGGACTCGTCGCGCAGGTCGGAGATGCCCTCGAGTTTCTTGTCGCGGACGAGGTCGGCGATCTTGGTCACCAGGCCGCCGTCGCCGAGCTTCTTGACCGTGAACGGCAGCTCGGTGACGATGATCGCCTCCTTGCCCGCCCGCAGCGGCTCGACGTGGGCCCGGGCGCGGACCTTGATGCTGCCGCGGCCGGTCTCGTAGGCGGCGCGTATCCCCTCGCGGGACATGATCCCGCCGCCGGGGAAGTCGGGGCCTTTGATGTGCTCCATCAGGCCCGCCATGTCGATCTCCGGGTTGTCGATATAGGCGGCGACGGCGCCGGAGACCTCGCGCAGGTTGTGGGGCGGGATGTTGGTCGCCATGCCGACGGCGATGCCGGAGGTGCCGTTGACAAGCAGGTTCGGGAAACGCGCCGGCAAGACCAGCGGCTCCTGGGTCGATTCGTCGTAGTTGGGCCCGAAGTCGACGGTGTCGGCGTCGATGTCGCGCAGCAGCTCGGTCGCGAGGCGGGTCAGCCGCGCCTCGGTGTACCTCATCGCCGCCGCGGGGTCGTCGTCGATCGAGCCGAAGTTGCCCTGCCCGTCGACCAGGAGATAGCGCAGCGAGAACTCCTGCGCCATCCGCACCAGGGTGTCGTAGATCGCCGAGTCGCCGTGCGGGTGGTACTTGCCCATGACCTCGCCGACGATGAAGGCGCACTTGCGGTAGGCGCGGGTCGGCTGCAGGCCGACGTCGTGCATCGCGTAGAGGACCCGGCGGTGAACCGGCTTGAGGCCGTCGCGGGCGTCCGGCAGCGCCCGGCCGACGATCACGCTCATCGCGTAGTCGAGGTACGAGGAGCGCATCTCTTTCTCGAGACCGCGCTCTTCGATGTGGCCGGTCAGAGCTTCAAGTGCCATCAGCGAGTCTCCAGTCGGGTCCGATTAGACGTCAAGGAAACGGACCTCTTTCGCGTGTTTCTCGATGAATTCGCGGCGCGGCGCGACCTGGTCGCCCATCAGCATCGAGAAGATCCGGTCGGCGGCGGTGGCGTCTTCGAGGGTCACCCGGGCCAGCGTGCGGCTGGCGGGATCCATCGTCGTCTCCCGCAACTGGTCGGCGTTCATCTCGCCGAGTCCCTTGAAGCGGGTCAGCGAGACGCCGTGGCGGGCGAGCTCGAGGACGGCGCCGCGCAGGGTCTGGAACGAGGTGGCCGCATTGCGGCGCTCGCCGAAGTTGATCGTGAACGGCGGTCGCCCGACCTGTTTCAGCAGCGCCTCGTGGACCTCGACGAACTTGCGGTAGTCGTGGCTGGCGAAAAGGGTGGCCGGGAGACGGTGGGTGCGGGCAAGGCCGCTCTTGCGTTCGATCGCCTTGACGACGAGCAGGTCCTCGGAGACCGAGAGCACCTCGGTCTCGAACGGCGCGCCCTCGAGCGCCTTGGTGGCGAGCAGCTTTGCCGCGGCGTCGACGTCGCGGACCGCTTCGTCGAGCAGGTTCGATTCCTCGAGGAAGCGAACGGTCTCGGCGCCGAAGGCGGCCTGCAGCGAGGAGCCCCAGCCCTCGTACTCTTTCGAGCGCCGCACGTAGGACTGCCAGCGGCTCGAGGTCAGTTTCTTCGACTCGCCGGCGGCGTCGATCAGCTCGAAGTCCTCGAGCTTGCCGCGCAGCAACAGCTCCTCGAGTTCGGACTCGCGCTCGAGGTAGGTCTCCTGGTTGCCCTGCTTGACCCTGTAGAGCGGTGGTTTGGCGATGTAGACGTAACCGGCGTCGATCAGCTCCGGCATCTGCCGGTAGAGGAAGGTGAGGACGAGGGTGCGGATGTGGGCGCCGTCGACGTCGGCGTCGGTCGCCATCACGATCTTGTGGTACCTGGCGCCCTCGAGGTTGAACTCGTCGTGGACGCCGGTCCCGATCGCCGTGATCAGCGCCTGGATCTCGTTGTTGGCGAGGACCTTGTCGATCCGGCTCTTCTCGACGTTGATGATCTTGCCGCGCAGCGGCAGCACCGCCTGGGTGTTGCGGTCGCGCGCCTGCTTGGCGGAACCGCCGGCGGAGTCGCCCTCGACCACGAAGATCTCGGCCAGGCTCGGGTCCTTGACGCTGCAGTCGGCGAGCTTGCCCGGCAGGGTCGAGTTCTCCAGCGCCGACTTGCGGGTCAGGTCGCGGGCCTTGCGGGCCGCGGCGCGGGCACGTGAAGCGTCGATCGCCTTGCCGATCAGGCGCCGCGCATCGGCCGGGTTCTCCTCCAGATACTCGCCAAGCTTGCGGTTGACGATCTCCTCGACCAGGCCGCGGATCGGCGGGTTGCCGAGCTTGGTCTTGGTCTGGCCCTCGAACTGGGGATCGTGGAGCTTGACCGAGATCACCGCGGTCAGCCCCTCGCGGACGTCCTCGCCGGCGAGGTTGTCGTCCTTCTCTTTCAGCAGCCCTTTGTTGCGGGCGTAGGCGTTCAGGGTCCTGGTCAGCGCCGAGCGGAAGCCGGAGAGGTGCGAGCCACCCTCGTGGGTGTTGATGTTGTTCGCGAAGCTGAAGATCGACTCCTGGTAGGAGGTGTTCCACTGCATCGCGATCTCGACCTGGCCCTCCTCTTTGCCGCCCTCGAAGTAGATGACCTTCTTGTGGACCTCGTCCTTGTTGTCGTTGAGGTGGCGGACGAAGTCCTCGATGCCGCCGTCGTACTGGAAGGTGACTTCATCGCCCTCGCCGCGCTCGTCGACCAGCTGGATCTTGAGCCCGCGGGTCAGGAAAGCGGTCTCGCGCAGGCGCTCGACCAGGGTGTCGAAGTCGAACTCGATCTCTTCGAAGATCTCCAGGTCGGGCAGGAAGGTGATGCTGGTGCCGTGGTCTTTGCTCTCGGCGCCCTTGCTGAGATCGGTCATCGGTTTGCCGCGCTCGTAGTCCTGCGACCAGACGAAGCCATCGGTGGTGATCTGCAGGTGGAGGCGCTCGGAGAGGGCGTTGACGACCGAGACGCCGACGCCGTGCAGGCCGCCGGAGACCTTGTAGCCGCCGCCGTCCCCGAACTTGCCGCCGGCGTGGAGGACGGTGAGGACGACCTCGGCCGCGGGCCGCTGCTCTTTCTCCATGATCCCGACCGGGATGCCGCGGCCGTTGTCCTCGACCGTGCAGCTGTTGTCCGGATGGAGGACGACGCGGACGCTGTCGCAGTGGCCGGCGAGGGCCTCGTCGACGGAGTTGTCGACGACCTCGTAGACGAGGTGGTGCAGGCCGCGGGGACCGGTCGAGCCGATGTACATGCCGGGACGTTTGCGGACCGCTTCCAGTCCCTCGAGGACGGTGATGTCCGCCGCGCCGTAGGAGGCGTCGGTCTTCGAGAGGCTGGGGTTGTTGTCAGGCAATGAGTCCCTTCCGGTTGACACAGAAAGCCCCGACGCGTGGCGGTCGTTCCACACGGATCGGGGCATAACGCGAGTTGCCATAAGAATACCAGTTCGGGTCCGCGGAAGACGCCCCCTCGCGGGCCAAATTCCCTGCAAATCGTGGAATAAGTGTGGCTATCCGCGGTCGGATTTGAGGCGGAACTTGAGCGCCGCCGGAGCCTTCTCCCCCAGCGCCCCTTTGAGGCTCTCCAGAAGCTGCGCCTGCATCAGGTCCAACTCCTGCGCCCAAACGCTGTCGGCGCACTCGATCGTCAGCGTCCCGGCGCGCTCGGAGACGGGCGTCGCGACCGCCGCCAACTGCTCGCCGACGGTCGTCGACCAGGCCGACTGGATCGCCGCCAGGCCGGTCTGCGGGGCGGCCATCTCCCGCGCTGTCCGGAACGCCGTCGCGGCCTGCCTGGGGGCGCGGCGGCGGGTCATGCGGCAGCGCTGTCGGGGATCGCCGGGGGTATCGGCATGCGGACCACCGCGCGCAACGCCGGTGCCGGCAGCGACTCTTCGTCGGCGGCCGTGATCAGCGCCTGGCCGCCATCGTCGAGGCGGGCGACGAGGCGCTCGCGGCGGCCGGGGTCGAGCTCGCTCATGACGTCGTCGAGCAGCAGCAGCGGGGTCACCCGCCGCGCCGCCAGCAGCACCGCGCGCTCGGCGAAGAGGAGGGCGAGAAGGGCCGCACGCTGCTGGCCCTGGGAGCCGTAGCGGCGCAGCGAGCGGCCGGCGGTCGCGGTCTTGAACTCATCCAGGTGCGGGCCCCAGGAGCTGCGGCCGAGGCGGATGTCCTGCTCGCGACGCTCCTCGAGGCCGGCACGGATCTCGTCCGCGTCGCCGGCGGCGCGCGGCGCGTACTCGAGGCTGGCGCCGCCTTCGAGGCCGAGCTCCGCGGCAGCTTCGGCAAATGGCCCGGCGAGCTCGGCGATCGCCTCGTCGCGGGCGGCCACCAGCGGCGCGGCGGCAGCGGCCATGCCGGCGTCCCAGACGTCGAGGTCGCTGGCGGAGCCGTAGCCGGCCGAGATCCGCGAGAGCAGCGCGTTGCGCTGCGCCAGCGCCTGGCCGTAGCGCTTGCGCAGCTCCGTGCGGGCCGGCCAGCGAGCGGCGGCGAAGCCGTCGAGGTGGGCGCGGCGCTCGCCCGGCGGCCCCTTGATCAGGCTCAGCCTGTCCGGGGCGAAGACGGCGACGGGGGGACGGTTGCGGGCCAAGGTCGCCGGGTCGGCCGGGCTGCCGTCGAGCAGGTGGCGCCGGCCCTCGGTCCGGCTGACCGAGGCCAGCAGTCGCCGTTCGAGGCCGTCCTCGTCGCGGATCCAGGCCTCGGCGCGGGCCAGCGAGGCGCCGAAGGGGATCAGGTCGCGGCGGTCGGAGGTGCGGAAGGAGCGGCCGGTGAGGGCGAAGTAGAGCGACTCGACGAGGTTGGTCTTGCCGACCCCGTTGGGCCCGACGACGCTGACGATGCCGGGCTCGAGCTCGACCCGCACCTGGTCGAGGCTACGAAGGGGCCGCGCTTCGATCGCGGTGACGAGCACCGGCCGGCCACCACCTCAGACGTTGAGGCGGATCGGCATCACCAGGTAGCGGAAGTCTTCGCCCTCGACCGGCTGCAGCAGGCCCGGGCGCAGCGGCGAGATCAGCCGCAGCAGGACCTCCTCGCCCTCGACGCTCTCGATCCCCTCCTTGAGGAACTCCGGGTTGAAGCCGATCTCCAGCGGCTCACCCTCGAAGGCCGCCGGCATCGTCTCCTCGGCGTCGCCGACGTCGGGCGTCTCGGCCGCGACGGTCAGCTCACCAGGCGCGAAGGAGAGTCGCAGCGGCGCATTGCGCTGCGCCAGTTGGCTGACCCGGCGGGTGACGTCGAGGAAGTCCGAACGCGGCAGGCGGACGTCGTGCTCGTAGGACTCCGGGAGCAGCTGGCGGAAGTTCGGGAACTGGCCCTCGATCAACCGCGTCGTCAGGGTGATCGCCCCGGCCTCGAAGACCGCCTGGTTGGCAAGCAGCGAGATCGAGGCCTCGTCGACCCCCTCGGAGGAGAGGATCCGGCCGAGCTCACGCAGTGCCCGGGCCGGGATGTTGGCGTCGATCTCCCCGCCCAGCTCGGCCTCGAGCTCGGTCCGCTTAACCGCCAGCCGATAGGAGTCGGTCGCGACCATCGTCATCTCGGTCCCTTTGGCGGCGACGAAGACGCCGGTCAGGACCGGCCGCATGTCGTCGCGCGAGGCGGCGCGGGCGACCAGGTCGATGCTCGCTTCAAGTGCCTTGGCGGGGATCTTCAGCGCCGTCGCACCCTCGGCGGAGGGCAACTTCGGGAAGTCCTCGGCGGGCAGCACCCGCAGGTGGAAGCTGGAGCTGCCGCTGCGGATCTCGACGTCGTGCTCGGCCTCGCGCGTCTCGATCTCAACCGTCTGATCGGCGAGCGAGCGGGCGACTTCGGCCAGCAGCCGTCCCGGCAGCAGGACCGAGCCCTCGGCGGCGACGTCGGCGGCAAGTGCGGTTTCAAGGCCGAGGTCGAGGTCGGTGGCGGAAAGCGTCACGCGTCCCTCGGCCGCGGTTAGGAGGACGCCGGAGAGAGCCTGGGTCGCGGCCCGGGTCGAGACTGCTCTGGAAACGATCGAGAGCTTGGAGACAAGGTCTTCTCGTTTGGTCGTGAGCTTCAAGTCTTTAGATGCCTTCTTGAGTTGGATTAGGACTTGTGGAAAGAGTCTGGGTCAGCGCCGATTCGGCGCGGCGGTGCGGTTTGCGGCCTGTGGAAGCGGCTGTGGGGAAAGGCTGGAGTCTTGCATCCCCGGCGGCCGTCAGCGGGCTTCGTGGGTTGGGTTGTGGATTGCTCCGCGTAACTCCTGGACCCGCTCCGCCAGGTCGGTGTCGTCCCCGAGACCCGCTTCGACGCGACGCAGGGAGTTGAGGACGGTCGAGTGATCGCGGCCGCCGTAGAGCCGGCCGATCTGTGGCAGCGAGAGGTCGGTCAGCTCGCGGGTGAGGAAGATCGCCACCTGGCGGGCGCGCAACGGCGTCGCCGCGCGGCTGGAGCCGACCAGCTCGGCGCGGGAGATGCCGAAGCGTTCGGCGACGAGCTGTTGGATCTCCTCGACCGAGGTGGCCTGCCGCGAACGGCTGCGGGGGATCACCTCGGCGATCAGCTCGGAGGAGAGCGGCCGGGCCATCAGCGAGGCATGGGCGAGGACCCTGGTCAGGGCGCCATGCAGCTGGCGGACGTTGGCGTCGATCCGGTTGGCGAGCTCGACGAGGGCGCCGGAGTCGGCGATCTCGACCCCGGACTCGTTGACGAGATGACGCAGGACGGTGAGCCGGGTCGCCAGGTTGGGGGGCTCGACGGAGACGGTCAGGCCCCACTCGAAGCGGTCCCGCAGCCGCGAGGCGAGGGTCGAGAGCTCGCTGGGGATGCGGTCGGCGGAGAGGACCAGTTGGCTGCCCGACTCGTAGAGCGCGTTGAAAGTGTGGAAGAACTCCTCCTCGGTCGCCGGCTTGCCCTCGAGGAACTGGACGTCGTCGATCAGCAGCACATCGATGTCGCGATATCTGGCCTTGAAGGCCTCGGCTCCAGAGGAGCGCAGCGCCGCGACGAACTCGTTGGTGAACGACTCGGCGGTCGTGTAGCGGACGCTGAGGCCGGGGGCGTTGGTCTGCAGGTAGTTGGCGATCGCCGCCAGCAGATGGGTCTTTCCCAGCCCCGGAGGTCCATGCAGAAAGAGCGGGTTATAGGCCTCCGAGGGCGCCTCGGCGACGGCCAGGGCGGCGCCGTGGGCGAGGCGGTTGCTGGGGCCGATGACGAAGCGGTCGAAGGTGTAGTTGGGGTTCAGCTCGACGCAGCCGGCCTCGGACCCGACCGTGTCGGGGGCCTGCCCGGGAGCGAAGCTGACGCGGCGCAAGGGGGACCCGGAGTCGGCCAGCGCTTCGGAGATCAGCGAGGCGTAACGGCGCTCCGCCCAGGCTCGGATTCCCTCCGGCGCGGTCAGGTACAGCGTGTCGCCATCGGCACCGGCAGCGGTCAGCGGCTCCAGCCAGAGACGGAACGTCGACTCGGGGACCGAGGCTCGCAGCCGGTCTTGGGTCGCCCGCCAAAGGGCGTCGAGTTCGTGTCTGGAGGAGTCATCTGGCACCTGGCTGGCGACGATAGCGTCGTGCCTGGTTTGGCAGCTTGGACCCCCCGCAAATCCCGGGGAAAAGATTTCATCCCGTCGTTTCGGGCTCGCGTCCGTATACTTCCGGCCCGGATGAAGCGCACCTATCAGCCAAAGAAGCGGAAGCGGGCGAAGACCCACGGCTTCCGGGCGCGGATGAGCACCCGCGGTGGTCGCGCGATCCTCAAGCGACGCCGGCGCAAAGGTCGGAAGCGCCTCACCCCTTAATGGCGTCGAAGCGACGGCGCCTGTCGCGCAGCGGCGAGTTCGACCGCGTCTATCGCGACGGTTCATCACATGCGACCCGCTACCTCGTCCTCTATACCTTCCCTCGCCGTGACGAGGAGCGTGAAGAGGTGAGGCTGGGCGTTTCGGTCAGCCGCAAGGTCGGTGGCTCGGTTGAGCGCAACCGGGTCAAGCGCGTTCTGCGCGAAGCCTTCTGGAGCCTCTCCGAGCGGCTCCCCGCCCGTCACGACTTCGTCATCGTCGCCCGCTCGGAGATCTCCGATCTGATCGAGCGCGAGGGCAGTGCCGGCGCCACGAAGAGCCTGGAAGAGGCTCTGGCAAGCGCTTCCCCGGGGGGGCGTTCCACGTGAAACGGATCGTTCTTGCCCCGATCAACGCCTACCAGCGCTGGATCTCGCCTGGTCGCCCGCGCCGTTGCCGCTATGAGCCGACCTGCTCCGCCTACACGGTCGAGTCGATCGAGCGCTTCGGCGTGATCCGCGGCCTGCTGCTCGGCGCCTGGCGCCTGCTGCGTTGCAACCCCTTCAGCCATGGCGGCTTCGATCCGATCCCCGATCACTTCACGCTGCGGACCGGCCCGGTTCACCCGGCCGACTACCACGGGGAGGCGCACTCGTGATCGTCCCCGTCGCGAACATCCTGCAGCCCCTGATCAACATCGCCAACGGGGTCCTGCAGTTCTTCCACGACAGCGTCGGCCTCAGTTGGGGGATGTCGATCATCGCCCTGACCATCGTCACCAGGGCGGCGCTGATCCCGCTGACCTACAAACAGATCAAAGGCATGCGGGCGATGCAGGCACTGCAGCCGCAGATCAAAGAGCTGCAGGCCAAATACAAAAACGACAAACAGCGCATGCAGCAGGAAATGATGCGCTTCTACAAAGAGAACAAAGTCAACCCCTTTGCCTCTTGCATCCCGCTGATCGCGCAGTTGCCGGTCTTCATCACTCTCTTCTACGTGCTGCGGCACGAGCTCCCGGCTGACATCGGCTGCGAGGCGGGCCACTGCGGCGCCGAAGCCTCCTTCCTCTTCATCAACGACCTGACCGCGAAGGCGGTCGGGGCGGAACTGATCGTCCTGATCGTCCTCTACGTCGGCACCCAGTTGCTCTCGGGCTTCTTCATGTCGGTCACGGCGGACAAAAGCCAGCGGACGATGATGTTCATCCTGCCGCTGATCTTCGTCCCCTTCATCCTCAGCTTCCCGGCCGGGCTGATCCTCTACTGGATCACGACGAATACCTGGACGATCGGCCAAGGGCTGGCCGTCAAAAAGCTGATTCCCGCGCCTGTCGCGGCTACGCCGCAGGGGGCCGCGGCGATTGCGGCGGCCAAACCGCCTCCGAAACCGCCGAAAAGGAAGAAAAAGCGGCGGTAAGTCGGGGGTGGGTCCGGATGGGACCCACCTGCGCAACAGCCTGGGAGGCTTGGCGGGTCCCATCCGGACCCACGGCACGCACTCCCGTTAGCTGAACTGCCCGAACCTCACGCCGGTTTCGGGGTAGGAGTGAGCGCTAACCCTTGGGGCGCTTCTTGGCGATGCCGGGGTTGCGGGGGAGGTTCGAGGGGGTTGGACCAGACTTCCTCACTATGTGGAGGTGGCGGTGTTTGGAGCCGGCGCGGTCTCCGACGTCGAGGATGTTCTCCGGGGTCATGGCCAAGGATTCAGCAGCGTTCTCCAGTTGGCTTTCCTCATCCGGGTCGCGTTTGCCCTTCCAGGCAACCAGGACGCCGTTTGGCTTCAGGAGTGGTGATGCGAGCTCGGCCAGGGTCGAGAGGCGGCCTACGGCGCGGGCGGTGACGACGTCATAGGACTCGCGGCCCTCGGCTGACGCCCAGTCCTCGGAGCGGGTGTTGAGCACGCTGGCGTTGGCGATGCCGGCGGCCTCGATCGCGGCGCGCATGAAGTCGCACTTGCGGCCGACCGACTCGACCAGGTCGACCTTGGCCTCGGGGAGGGCGACGGCCAGGGCGAGGCCGGGGAAGCCAGCGCCGGCGCCGACGTCGGCGATGCGGCCGGCACTGCGCAACTCTGGGACGTCGAGGCCGGTGAGGCTGTCGGCGACGTGCACTTCCCAGGCGCGCTCGTCGACTACCGAGCTGACCGAGGCGCGCTCGGCGGCAAGCAGCTCCAGGACCCTACCCAGCGCCCCGCGGCCGGCCGGGTCGAGCGCAGCGGTGGGGTCGGCGCTCACTCGGAGACGAGCGGAGCGACGACCACGCAGCGGTGGGGCTCATCGCCCTCGCTGTAGGTCTCGACCCCGGCGCGCTCCTTCAGCCGCTCGTGGACGACGCGGCGCTCCTGGGCGCTCATCGGGTCCATCTCGACGACGTTGTTGGAGCTCAGCGCCTGCTCGGCGGCGCGGTCGGCGCGCCCCTCGAGCGTCTCGCGGCGACGAGCGCGGTAGCCGGCGGCGTCGACGACAACTCGCTTGCGCTCGCGCAAGCCGCGGAAGGCGGCCTGGTAGCAGAGCAGCTGCAGGGCGTCGATCGTCTGGCCCCGTTTGCCGATCAGGAGGCCGTAGTCCTCCTCGCCCAGAACCGTGACCGCGATCCGGTCGTCGTCCTCGACCACCTCGACCTCACCGTCGAGATCGAGCTCGTCGAGCACGCCCTCGACCAGATCGCGGGCGCGATCTGCGGGGCTGTCTGGCCAGTCTGCGGTCTCGGGCACGCGAGCAGGCTATCCGACCTCCCGCCTGTGTGCCCAGATAACTAGGCTGCGTCGGGCATGGGAACGGTCTACGCGGTGGCGAATCAGAAGGGTGGCGTCGGCAAGACGACCACCGCAGTCAATCTGGCTTCCTGCGCCGCTGCGGGTGGCGAGCAGACGCTGCTGGTCGATCTCGACCCCCAGTGCAACGCGACCGTCGCCCTCGGGGCGGACAAGGAGATGCACCCCTCCTCCTACGACTGCCTCACCGGCGATGTCTCGGTCGCGGCGGCCGCCCGACCGGCCGGGCCCGACAACCTCTGGCTCGTCCCGGCCAACCGCGACCTTGCCGGAGCGGCGGTCGAGTTGCCCCGCATCGCCGGCTCGGAGACGCGCCTGCGAGAGCGCCTGGGACCGATCCGCGAGCGTTTCGCCCGCACCTTCCTCGACTGCCCGCCCTCGCTCGGGCCGGTCAGCGTCAACGCCCTGACCGCGGCCGACCGGGTGATCGTCCCGGTTCAGGCTGAGTATTTGGCGCTGGAGGGCCTGGTTCAATTCCTCGAGACCCTTGGGCTGATTCGACGCGAACTCAACCCTCAACTCGAGGTCTCAGGTTTGTTGATCACCATGCACGACGAGCGCACCAGGCTGGCCCAGGACGTCGAGTCCGAGCTTCGCAACCACTTCGACTCGATGGTCTTCGAGACCGTCATCCCCCGCAGCGTCCGCGTCGCCGAGGCGCCGAGCTATGGTCTTCCGGTGACCGAGCACGCCCCCTCGTCCCGTGGCGCCGTCGCCTATCAGGCGCTGACCAAGGAGCTGGCGGCCCGTGGCTAGTGGCACCAAACGAGGCATCGGTCGCGGCCTGGCGGCGATCCTGCCGGAAGCCGAGGTCGGCGACGCCGGTGAGCTGCGCGAGCTGCCGGTCGGGCTGATCAAGCCCAACCCCGACCAGCCGCGGACCCACTTCGACCCCGATGCCCTCGATGCCCTCGCCGCCTCGATCGAGGCCAGCGGTGTCGTCCAGCCGCTGCTCGTCCGCCCCCTCCCCGACGGCAGCTACGAGTTGGTCGCCGGCGAGCGCCGCTGGCGCGCCGCCCAGCAGGCCGGCCTCGAGAAGGTCCCAGCCGTGGTCCGCGACCAGGCCGAAGCCGAGCGGCTGCAGGCGGCGCTGATCGAGAACATGGTCCGCGAGGACCTCAACCCGGTCGAGGAGGCGAAGGCCTGCGCGGCCCTGGTCGAGGAGCTCGGCCTGACCAAAGAGGAGCTCGCCCGCCGGGTCGGCCGCAGTCGCCCCGCGGTCTCCAACTTGATCCGCCTGCTCGAGCTTCCGGACGAGACGCTGGAGTTGCTGGAGGGTGGATCGCTCAGCGAGGGCCACGGCCGGGCTCTGCTCGGGGCCCAGGGCAACGATGTCCGCCGCCGCCTCGGCCGCGATGCCGTGCGGGCGGGGTGGTCGGTCCGCGAAACCGAGAACAGGGTTCGGCTGGCTAGCCAGCCAAAGGTTCCACGTGGCAAGCCGCCGATCGACCCCGAGGTTGCCGCTGCCCTGGAGGCGGCGGGGGACGCGCTGGAGGCGGCGCTGGGCCACGAGGTGTCGGTGCGACCGCGCGCTGACGGTTTCGCCGTCGAGCTGCGCTTCGACGACGTCGCCGAAGCGCACGCGCTCGCTCGCGACCTGCGTCGCCGGTCCGGCTGATCCAAGCGTCGCGCCGTCGCTATCATCGCCGACTCCGGGCGATTAGCTCAGTTGGTTAGAGCGCGTCTCTGATAAGGACGAGGTCCCTGGTTCGAATCCAGGATCGCCCACTTAGCCGACCTATAATCGGCCATCAACCAAGGTCGGGAGCGTTTCTCGTGCAGCAGATGCAGATCTACGGCGTCAGCTTCGACATGGTCGGCAAGCAGCCGATCGTGTTGCTGAAGACGGTCGACGGGAATCGCTTCCTGCCGATCTGGATCGGCCACCCCGAGGCGGCGGCGATCCTGATGAAGCTGCAGGGGGCCTCGACCCCGCGGCCGATGACCCACGACCTGCTCTCCGACGTGCTCGAGAACCTCGACGCGAAATGCGAGCGGGTCGCGGTGACCGAGCTGCGCGACAACACCTTCTACGCCTCGATCACCGTCTCGATCAACGGCTCGGAGGTCGAGATCGACTCGCGGCCCTCGGACGCGCTGGCGCTGGCGGTCCGCGTCTCGGCCCCGATCTTCGCCGCCGAGGACGTGATCGAGGAGTCGGCGATCGAGTTCGAGCACGAGGTCGAGGACACCGAGGAGGTCGTCGACAAATTCAAAGAGTTCCTCGACGAGGTCACCCCCGAAGATTTCGCCTCAGGAGATTCTTAGGCCGCGGCGGGGCGCAGCGCGAGATCCAGGATCCGCTCGACCAGCTGCTCGAAGGACATCCCCGCCACCTCGGCCGACTGCGGCAGCAGGCTGGTGTCGGTGAGGCCGGGGATCGCGTTGGCCTCGAGGACCCAGGGCCCGTCGGCGCCGAGGATCAGGTCGATGCGGGCGAAGCCGCTGCAGCCCAGCGCCCGGTAGGTGGCGAGCGCGGCCTCGGTCACGGCCCGCTCTTCGGCATCGTCGAGCTCGGCCGGGCAGACGAAACGGGTGCGGCCGATCTCGTAGCGGGCCTCGAAGTCGTAGCGGTCGCCGGCGGCGATGATCGCCTCGACCACCGGCAGCGGCTCGCCGCCGAGCACGCTGACCGCCAGCTCGCGCCCCTCGACGAAGCGCTCGAGGAGGATCCGGTCGTCGTAGCTGAAGGCGGCGACCAGGGCCTCGGGAACCTCGCGGGCGTTCGCCGCGAAACGGACCCCGAGCGAGGAGCCGCCGCGGCTGGGCTTGACGACGAGCGGGAAGCCGATCCCCTGCTCAAGCCGCCCGAGCGCGTCGGCGGCGCCGAGCTCGCGGAAGGCCGTCTCGTTGAAGCCGAACCAGTCCGGGGTCGGGATCCCGGCCTCGCGCATGATCTGCTTCGCCTGGACCTTGTCCATGCAGCGCGCGCAGGCCGCCGCCGCGGGGCCGGTGAAAGGGAGGTCGAGGATCTCCAGCAACTCCTGGGCGGTGCCGTCCTCGCCACCGACGCCGTGCATCGCGACGAAGGCGACGTCGGGCTCGTAGCCGCCGAGCCGCGAGACCAGATCGGTGCCGACGTCGATCGCGAGGACGTCGTGCCCGAGCCGGGCCAGGGCGTCCTCGACCCGGGCCGCCGAGCGCAGCGAGACGCCGCGCTCCAACGAGCGGCCACCCTTGAGGACGGCGACCTTCACCCCGAGCCCTCGGCCTTGCGGAAGGGGACGACGTTCGGCGCCGGCTGCTCGGCCACGGCCCGCTCCGGCAACCGCCGCTCGCCGGTCAGGGCGCCGTAGAGCTCGACCTGCTCGGCGATCACCTTGCCGATCCGGCGAATCCCCTCGCGGATCTCGGCCTCGTCGACGCCGGAGAAGTTGAGCCGCATCGAGTTGGCGCCGCGGCCGTCGACGTAAGCCCCCGAGCCGGGGACGAAGGCGACGTCGGCGCGCAGCGCCTTGGCGAGCAGGTCGCCGGTGTCGATGTAGTCGGGCAGGGTCGCCCAGATGAAGAGGCCGCCCTGCGGTTCGGTCCAGCTCGCCTCGGCCGGGAAATGCTCGTGCAGCGCGGCCAGCATCGTGTCGCGGCGGGCGCGGTAGATCTCGACCAGCTCTTCGATGTACTGGCGCCAGCGGGCTTCGGCGAAGTACTCGCGGACGAAGTACTGGGTCAGGGTCGAGGTGCAGAGGTCGGCGGCCTGCTTGCCGAGGATGATCTTGTCCATCACCGGCGGCGGCGCCACCGCCCAGCCGATCCGGATCCCGGGGGAGAGGATCTTCGAGAAGGTGCCGATGTAGACGACGAAGTCGCCGCCGTCGAGCTGGTAGAGCGGCGGCAGCGCCTCGCCGCCGTAGCGCAGCAGCCCGTAGGGGTTGTCCTCGATCACCAGCAGCTCGTGCATCCGCGCCAGTTCGACCAGGCGCTGGCGGCGGGGGAGGGACATCGTCACCCCGGCGGGGTTTTGGAATGTCGGCACCGAGTAGATGAACTTCGGCTTACGGCCTTCGCGCCGCAGCTCCTCGAGCAGCGGCTCCAGCTGCTCGACCTTCATCCCGTCCTCGTCGCACTCGATCTGGATCACGTCGGCCTGGTAGCTGCAGAAGACCGGCACCGCGCCGGGGTAGGTCGGGGCCTCGCAGATGACGACGTCGCCGGGGTCGACCAGGGTCTTGCAGACGAGGTCGATCGCCTGCTGGCCGCCGGTGGTGACGATCACATCCTCGGGGTCGGGAAGCATCCCCTCGGCCGCCATCACCTCGAGGATGCAGTCCTTGGTCTCCTCGAAGCCCTCGGTCGGCCCGTACTGCAGCGCCTCCGCGGTCGAGCTCTGGGCGATCCGCGTCATCTGCGCGGCGAAGCTGCGCGGCGGGAAGGTGGAGGTGTCCGGCAGGCCGCCGGCGAGCGAGATCACTTCCGGGCGGACGGTGATCGCCATCAGGTCGCGCATCGCCGAGGAGCGCATCACCTTGGTCCGCTCGGCGAAGAGGCCGGCGTAGCGCTCGAGGTCGCGGGCACTGGTGTGGGCGCGGCGCCGATGCGGCGGTTGCGGCAGTTCGCTCATCCCGGAAGTGTGGCGGATCGACGCCGCTGCTCCCGGCCGGTTAGGTTTTCGCACGTGGACTTTCTCACCCAGCTAGGAATCGGCATCGCGATCGGGATGCTCGCCGGCACCACCGGCACCCACGGATCCGCCCGCGGGCGGATGACGCTGCTCGCCGCCGTGATCGGCCTGGTTGCCGGTTTCCTGCTCGACGGTGCGCTCGGCGGGGTGCTCGGGTTGGTCGGCGCCGCGGTCGCCTGCCTGGTGATCAGCGACCTCGTCTTCGGCGCCAGTCGCCGCGAGGGCAGCGGCGGCGGTGCGCTCGGCTTCATCGTCGCCCTGGCGGCGCTGATCGTGGTGGCGATCTCGCTCCTGGTGCCCTTCCTGGTGATCCTCGTGATCGTCGCCCTCGCCTGGCTCGGCATCTCCCGCCACCGCCGCGCCCAGCGCAAGCACGCCGGGCTCCGCGTCCTCCGCTAGCCCCAGCTCCGCGGTCCGCGATCATTCGGGCCATGGCGGTCGCCGAGAAGAAGCTGGTCCTGACCTACGTCGACTCGCTGCGTACCGACATGCTGCAGCGCGCCGTGGCCGAGGGCCGGGCGCCGAACTTCGCGGCGCTGATCGAGCGCGGCGTGCTGATCGAGGACTGCGTCTCCAGCTTCCCCTCGGTGACCCCGGTCGCCTGCTCGGAGATGGTCACCGGGGTCGGCTCCGAGCGCCACTGGATCAGCGGCATGAACTGGTACCACCGGCTCGAGCGGCGCTACGTCGAGTACGGCTCCTCGCTCGACGCGACCCGGGCCTTCGGCGTCTTCCGCGCCCTCTACGACCTCGTCTACAACATGAACC
>OUNO011315717.1_pt1 | contig 58690 bp, 71 predicted proteins | sample 1779811 | NCBI WGS metagenome assembly OUNO01 (sample SAMEA3914804, study PRJEB12502) | metagenome | biome: forest; material: soil | place: Canada | collected 2010-06-25 | depth 0.3 m
TATTTTAGCAATAGGCGTACTTACACCAGATCTCGCACATGCGGGCCTCGAAGACAGCCTCTTTGGACTTAAAACACGAATTACCGGAGTCATTCTTCCCCTACTTGCGGTGATCGGAATTGCGTTCGGTGCAATTTCTTTCTTCACCGGGAACCCGAGAGCGAAAGAGCATATCGTTTACGCAATTTTAGGATGCGTCTTTGGATTCGGCGCCCAAGCGATTGTCGACTTTATTTCACAAACCGTTCACTAGGAGGGGCCACATATGAATAGCGAAGGATTACTCACCACAAAAGTGCCGCGCGCACTCGAAATGAAAAGTAAGCTCTTTGGATTTGAGCTACCCGATCTACTGCTCATTTTCTTTAACCTTGCGATCACGAACCTCATCTTTGGTGCGTCTCGTTTTCGATACCCTCTTGTCTGGGGAACCAGTATCGGTATTGCCGCATTCTTGTTTTTTGCGAAACGAGGCAAACCGGATAACTACCTCCAACATCTAGGTGAGTTTCATACAAAGCCGCATCTCCGGTCTGCGTTCGGACACGATTGCGCTTACAAGCAATTTAAAAGGAAGGAACAGAGTCTATGATTTTAGCGAAAATAAAAGACGCTGCGCTGAGCGAAGAACTCCCGTACTGGGATTTTATTGATGGTCTACTCCCACACATGGTGCTCTCGGATGGATCACTGTCGGCGGGGTTAAAAGTAAACCTCTGCGATATTGAGTGCCTTGACGATTCTGAGGTGAATCACTTTGTTATGGGGCTACGTTCGTCACTGAATTCTGTTTCAGAAGGCTCATCGGTCCAGTTCATGCTTTCGGTGACCTCTGATTACAGGGATGTGCTCAAAAAACATGTCGATGCCCAATCTCCTTCGATTCACCCTTTGGTCGAATCAATTGCAAAGTTCAGAGAGAACAAACTTAAGCAGGCGGCAGAAAATTCAGAACTGTATCGACCGGAACTAACGATTTTCATTCGTTCACCCATGGCCGAGTCAAAGAAGAAGTGGTTTTTTAGAAAAAAGAGTGAGTTCTCGGCTGATGCAATCAAAGCCTACGACGACACGCTCGAAGTATTATCCCAGAACATCGCTTCAATCTCTTCCTCCTTCGGAGGGCATGGACTAAAGTCGGTAGTTTTAGGTCGAGAGGATTTGATTGCAAAGGCGTACCGGTTCTTAAATCCAAAGCGGGTGAAAACTGAGCCAACGCCCTCGGCGTTTGCGCCAACAGGGCCTGATTTGGAGGCCGAGCTTTTGCAAGATACAGAATGGCTCGCAAACCAGTCGCCCCGTGAACAAATCGTCTTCGGCGATCTGATCGTCGATTTTGATTATTTCACACTCGATTCGTTTCAACACCGAGTGGTGACACTGAAGACCTTGCCGGAGATCACCTATGCAGGACAGCTATCGAGCTTTTTGAGGTTTCCGTTTCATTACGATCTTATCTTATCAGTCACAGTACCGCCCCAAAGTGATGAAATGGCGAAACTTCAGCAAAAGCGGAAAATGGCCCACTCATTGGCCGCAACTCACGGAGGAAAGGCTGTAGACCTTGAGAGTGAAACGAAGTTATCAAGCACCGAAGAATTGATTCGGGAGCTCTTAAATACGGGTCAACGCATTTATGCAGCTCAAATGACGATCTTACTTCGTGCCCCCAATAACGACGCAGGTACAAAAAAACTGAACCGCGAAGTTCGAGAAGTTCTTTCGCGCTTCCGGGGCTTAAACGGTGCTGAGGGCTTAGAAGAAAGTGTCGGCGCATGGAAAGTCGTTAAAGGATCACTGCCAGGTGCCCCCATTAATCTTGAACGGGCGCGGAAAAGTAAAACTAATAATCTTGCTGACTTCTTGCCTGTATATGGCCCTCGCGAAGGAGACGATGACCCGGCGGTTATTTTTAGAAACAGATTGAATGGACTCGTCAGCTTTAACCCGTTTGATCCCGGCCTCCCCAATTATAACTCACTCGTCACCGGCTCGTCCGGGGCCGGGAAGAGTTTTTTGAATAACTGCATTCTACTTCAGGAGCTTGCGCGGGGTCTCCGGGTTTTTATTATCGACATCGGGGGGTCGTACAAAAAACTGACCGAAGCTCTTGGTGGTCAGTACATGGAGATGAATTTATCCGAAACTTATAAAATTAATCCTTTTGATATGCCCGATCCATCAATTGAACCGAGTCAGCAGAAGATTAAATCATTGCTCGCCGTAATCGAAAGCATGGTGAGTGAAGAAGAAAAGACGAAGCTGCCAAAACTGGACCGAGTCCTTCTCGAAAAAGCCATCATTGACCTCTATGCCGAGAAGAGTTTGTCCCGCGAGGTGCCGACGCTCTCAGACTTAGCAAAGAGTCTAAAAGAGTTTGAAGAACCTTCGATCAAAGCAATTTCAAAAATGCTCTACACATGGACAGGGACACGCCCTTACGGTCGCCTACTTGACGGAATGGGTTCACTCCGAACCGATGCACCGATTTGTACCTTCGATCTAAAAGGACTTTCAAATTACCCTGACCTTCAAGGCGTGATGATTCTAATTTTGACTGATTTTATTCTGACTCAAGTTGAGGGTGATAAAAGCTGTAAAAAGCGAATTATTCTCGATGAAGCATGGGAGTTACTGAAATCTCAGGCGGCGGCATCCTTTATGGAATATTGCGCCCGAACTCTTCGTAAAACTGGTTCTGGAATTACATTTATCACCCAGGGCGTGGACGAAATTGTCGCAAGCCCAATCGGATCCGCGATTTTAAATAACACGGCCACGAAATTCGTCATGCTTCAAAAAGGAAATTCTGACGTTCTTCGCGATGCTTTGAAATTAAACTCGCAGCAACTCGAGCTCATCCACTCACTTGCGCAGAAAAAAGGTGAATACAGTGAAGGATTCATGATCGAAGGCGATCATCGGCAGGTAGTTCGGATTTACCCGAGTCCATTTGAATATTGGCTCTCGACCAGTGATGCCGGTGACAATCAATATATCGAATCACTTAAAGCGGAGGGTCACACTCTAGTTTCGGCAATTGAGGAGGCTGCAAAACAATATCCAAACGGCATAGGTAAAGGAAAGAAGGAGGTTATGCGTGAAGTGGCTTAAGAGCAAATTCACTCCGCTACTTCTGGCGATGGCGCTCTTACTGAGCCCGACAAATGCAAAGGCGGATCTTTTCGGAGCCGACGTCGCAGTACTGACTCAGATTTTGGCTCAGGCAATCGCTCAGCTTTACCAACTGAAAGCGATTCTTTCAAATGGCGACGATACGCTGAACCTGCTTCGCGACATCAACGCGGGGGTACGAGACGGACTCCGGATAATTCAGATGATTAACCCGAAATTTAATCCTGGTCTCTACGGAAACCTTCAAACCGCAGAGCAAGTACAGTCTATTATTCAACAGCTCTATGGCTCGGTTCCGCATACAAGTGAGTCACGCCTCCAAGAAGCACAGGATCGCTCGGTATCTGAAAGCATTGCCATGAACGGAACACTCTTTCAGTTTGCCGATCAAGCGGATGAAGAAAGTAAACGAATTTTCGATCATTCGCAGTCAGTGAGCCCACAAGGTGCCGGAAAGCTAACAGCACAATCGATCGCAGTATTGATCGGAGTCTCAACCCAAGTTCTTCGCACGAACTCAATGATGCTCAAAATGATGGGCGAGAATATGGCGCTCAGTAACCGACACGAGAAACTAGAATCTGCGCAATTCAAAACCCAGTACGAGGGCTTGTCTGATGCTTTGGGTGGACTACCAAAAGATCCAAAACTTAAACCGCTCAGTGGAGGAAATTAATTATGCCAGATTTTGGATTATTAGGCTCTCTCATGGAGCAACTACACCAGGAGTTCGTAAGAATTTATTACCTAATGCTTCCGGTATTTTTTGGACTGGCACTAATATTCGCGTGGTTCAGATCATCAGGGAATGCACCGGATTTTTTAGACGTGCTGAAACGGACAGTTATTTCGATGATCTTGCTAGTGGCCTTCCCAGATATTACGCGGGCGATTGCTTTTATTGCGGAAGATATTACGAACCGTATCGACGCGATCAACAGTTTAGACAATGTCATTCGAATGGCTCAAGAAAAGGCTCAGAGCTACTCGTTTACTCCGGCTAGTATTCTTCTTCAATTTAATGATCTTATCATCGCAACGCTCTCGTTTCTAAGCTACCTCGTTCTGTATATCGCGAGATATTTAACGGTCGCGATGTATCACTTCTTCTGGGTGTTTTTTACGATCACTTCGCCCTTGATGCTGCTTTTTAATCTTTTTCAAGGGACGTCGCAAATCACCGTCAATCTCTTCAAAGGCATGATCGAAGTCGCTTCTTGGAAAATAGTCTGGGCCATCTTAGGCGCCATGCTAACAGCCCTTTCATTCGGCGATGCTTACAAGGCTGACGGCAACTATCTAACCCTAATCGTCATGAACTTTGTGATCGCAGTCGCAATGCTCATGACTCCGATGATCGTGCGCTCAATTGTGGGTGCAGGACTGCATGGAATGTCATCAAGCCTAGGAGCCGCAGCAGTAACCGCGATGGTCGCGGCCCCGGCAAGAGCTGCGATGGCAGTCACCACGAGTCGAGGGGTGCTCACCAACACTCAAAACTATGTGCGCGAGAAAGTCTCACGCCTAAAACCAAATCAAAATAATAAGGACAATTCATGAACGAAACTATTCATCTTAAAAACACCAATATCCCTAAAATGCTGGGATCACTCATTCATAAGAATGAGCTACTGAAATTCTTTGCGGCAGCGGGAATGCTCATGAGCATTCTTGTCGCTACCGTACTTACTCAGACAGTATCAAAGCCGCCTATCGTGATCCCGCTTGCTGGATCAGGAGACATTTATGGGGATGGGACCATGCCAAAACCCGAAGCAGAAATAAAAAAAGCAATCAACGCTTATCTGGAACTCCGGTACAAGTGGGAGCCTAAAAATGTGGAGGAGAAACTAAAAACCGCTGAAAACTTTATCGCCCCTCAAAGCCTGAAAGCGTACCGAACCCAGATCGCAAATGTCGCACGTTTTTCCAAAGAAAAACTGGTCACCCAGAAAATCTATCCGAGTGACCTAACTGTCGATCTCGATAATCACAAAGTTCGAATCGCAGGTGATCGAATCACCTCCATTCAGGGACTGAAAGCCGCTGGTGATTTAACACTAGAACTTGAATACCAAGGCGGAGATCGAACAAAAGTAAACCCTTGGGGGATTTTTATCACCAAGGAGAAGGAAGCCAATCAATGAAAACAATTATTTTATCCCTGTTGATCGCGGTCAGCCTGTACGCTACTGCACTCGCTTCATCGCGGGTAAAAAATGTAGCAGTCCAAAAGGACCAAATTGTTCGGGTGAATACGGCTGTCGGGATTGCGACCATTATTCAAGTCCCTGATCGACCGAATAGTGTGGTGGTAGGAGATCAAGACGCTTTCAAGGTCGAGTATCTTGATTTAGCAATTACGATCAAGCCCATCACCCCACACGGAAAAAGTAATCTCTATATTTATACCGACTACCGACGGTTCAATGTCGAGCTGAATAGTGGGCCAGAAGCTTCAGCAGATTATGTTGTTTACCTTGAAAACCCCGTAGAAAAGGAAAAATTCGCAAAAACGAAACCGGAAGGACCGGGTATTAAATGGAAAAGAATCAATCGTTCATTCAAAAATGAAAACGCCTCGTTCGGACTTAACAGAATTGGTACCACAAGAAGTGGTGTTGTCATCGTCGAGTTCACCATGTCGAGCACCAAGGGAGAACATATCAATCCCGCATGGTTTTGGGTCACGCAAGGAGGCGTGACTCGCCCCATTCAGAATCTTTTCTTGTCGGACGTGAAATTAACACCCGGACAAAAGATTCAAGGATCAATTCAGCTTTTGAAAGCTGATTTTAGCTCGGAACCAATACGAATCGAGATGAGAAGAAAGAAAACAACTTACTTAACCCTAAAGGAGATTGGCGGATGAAAAGTTTTACGTCGATGTTCTTACACGACCCAAAACCATTTTCAGACCGGCGGGAAATCAAATGGGATGTGATCAAGCGAGTTGCGATTGTAAGCATTTGCCTCACTGTCGTTGGGCTCCTGCTGATACCGGCTAAGAAGGATGAGTCTGGCACCTTTCACGAGAATGCACAGAACGGTAGCATGAATCAGCCTAAACCACGCGAGAATGATCCAACCGATGAGACTGCCCGCCAGTTGAACCGTGCTGGCGGTAATCTAAACAGCGTCCACTCAAATTTGGATTATCTCTATCAATCCCGAGGAGGATCGGGCCACGGTGGCGCGGGGGCTGCGCAAAATAAGAATGCAGCGATGATCCTGACTCGTGACGGTACCGATTCCAGAGGATCGCTCTCGGCTGGAACTCGTATCGCGATTCGGCTTACTAACCGAATCGTGATTTCAAGTCAGTCGATGCCGGTGATCGGGATTATCACGGCTGACGTCGTAAACGAAAATGATATTGCAATCACAAAGGGCGCGAAAGTTCTTGGGGCGGCTACCTTCGATAGCACCAGTGAGCGCGCCACGATTGACTGGAAGACGATTATCTTGCCAGACGGACGAGAACGTCAGTTTCAAGCAATTGGTGTCAGTCAGGACGGACAAGCCGGAATTGAAGGCAAAGTTAGTTCGGATGCAATAAAAAATACAGTTGGAGAGACCCTCACCCAGTTCATCAGTTCCTATGCTGAAGGATCAATGAGCCATGGAGCTTTTGGTGCCAGTGACGGTGGAGTTTCTAATGGATTAAAAAACGCAGTCGCTCAAACAGCTAAGGAGCGCGCAAGCAGCATGGCAGAGACCATGAAAAAGGAAAAGAAATGGATCGAAATCAACGCCGGAACCGAGACCCTCGCTGTACTCAGTCAGACGTTTGCATTCAAAGATCCGGGAGCAGTCTATGGAAGATAAACAAAAAAGTACTATTAACGAAATGCACCTCCTCTTGGGGGTCGGCTTAATACTCCTCTACAAACTTTACACGAAGTTCACTATTTGGTGGCGCGTGTGGATTGGAGTTCCGGCCCATCAACACTGGTTGGTCGGAATCGGATTCATCGTGTTAAATGCAGTCCTGTTTTTTGGGTGGAAGAAAATGTTTAAGCTGAGAGACCAGAATCAAAAAAAACAAGGGGTACTCGGAAAAACCGACGATGCCGTTTACTGTGGTGAGAGCGAAGATAAAAAACCCGTTTATATCAAAACAAAGCAACGCACGATGCATTGTCAAGTCATCGGAACCACAAACGCCGGAAAAACGGAAAGCGTAATTCTGCCCTGGGCAATTCAAGATATTGGCCAAGGTCGGGGTCTCATGCTGATTGACGGAAAGGCCGACAACTCGCTTATTGAAAAACTATACGCTTATGTCGTGAAGTGTGGGCGGGAACACGACTTCAAACTCTTCAGTCTTGGAAACATGAAATCATCTCACCAGTTTAATCCGCTAATCGGCGGAACGGCTGAAGAAATTACTGAACGTGTTTTTAATGCGTTTGAGTTCGAGAATCCTCATTACCGAAATATTCAGTACGAAGTGTTCGGGCAAGTTCTTCGGATTTTTGAATCAGCGAAAATCGTTCCGACATTTAAACGCGTACAGCAAATGTTAACCAATATGCCGTTACTTGAAGAAACGGTCAGAAAATTACCGGAAGAACGCCTGCGCCAGTGGGTTCAACGCTATAAGGCGCTGAGTCCCGGTGATCGCGAAGAACGTACAAGTGGTCTCATCACCGCAATCGGGCATTTCTCGGAAGGTGCGGCGGCGGAGCTTTTTAACTGCGAAACAGGATCAATCAATCTTGATGAAGCTTTAGCAGAAAACCAAATCATTTACTTTCAACTCCCAGTGCTGCTTTCACCTTTCTTGGGAAAGGCGGCAGGAAAATTGATTCTGCAATGCTTGCAGGCCGCAGTCGCTAATCGGCACCGCAGTAAAGACAAAGAAAAGAAATTCTTCTCAGTGTTCCTCGATGACTTTGCGGAATACCTCTATGAAGGCTTTGTCTCGATATTAAATAAATCCCGCTCTGCAAACGTCGGGATTGTATTTGCCCATCAGGCACTAGGCGACATTCAAACATTGGGCGAGCCGATTGCAAATGCGATCTTAACCAATTCAAACCTGAAAGTTTTCATGCGAGGGAATGACCCTGATTCAGCTGAATACTTTTCAAAAGTGATCGGCACTGTATCTGCCAACAAAAAAACCGAGCGTCATAGCAAAGGACTCTTTGGTTACCGCAATACAGGAGAGGCATCAGTTCGTGATGTTGAAGAGTTCGTCGTTCACCCGAATGATTTCAAGCGAAACCTGGGCGTCGGACAAGCAATGATGCTCGTGCCTCACGACGACGGTACCGAACTTGTGAAAATCAAATTTCATATGCTCCCAAACATTATGGCACACACCCCAATCCCAACATTTACGAAAACACAGGCACCTGATTTGGTGTTTAGCAAAACCGAAGAATCAAAAGCCGCTGCCACTGAATCAATGGCTCAGGCCGTGGCAACACATCAACCAAAAGAAACGGAAAAATTAATTTGAAAAATCTAACCCTATTTTTAATCCTAACAGGTATTAGCACCTTCGCTATTACAGGCTGTGCGACTACCGGAAAAAGTATCGCCGCTGGTGGCGCCATCGGTGCTGGAACCGGCGCGCTGGTCGGTGCAATCGCTGATCCCGGCTCAAACGGTCAGTATCGCACAAGAAACGTCTTCATCGGAGCAGCTCTTGGCGGCATGGCCGGAATGGCAACCGGAGCACTCATCGGTGATGGAATCGAAGACAAAAAGAAAGAGACTTATGAGGACGGGCGAAAGTCTGCTCAGAAGTCGAATGATTCACAACGGCCTGCTGGCAGTCCACCCGAACTGAAAAGCGCGAAGGTCGAAGCGAGGTGGATCGAGGGAAAGGTCGCGGGAAATCGCTACGTCGATGGGCATTGGGAGTATTTAATTTCAGAACCGGCGCGCTGGCAGGAGGCCCAATAACTATGATCACAAAATTGAAATACCCAAGCGGTCAGCAGATTCCCATCAATGTCGTTCGCGCCTTAATGCTCACTGGAAAAGTTGGATTCTTAAGTCGTGACATGTGGAATTCATTTTTCGGCAAAGGTTCGGATCGGTGGCAACGCCTTCAGATTGCACAGCTTGTGGATCGAGGGTACTTGCAGCTCCACACTAACTCGGAAGCCGGTTCAACCTTCGTCCTCACAAGAAAGGGCATTGCATTTGTCGAGGAGCAACGGGGCTCGGTGGTGACGCCTCCATCAGTGACTTATCTAAACCATGATCGGGTGGTCGTAAAAGGTTTGATGGAACTGCAAGATCGCAAGCTTTTGAAAAGCTGGGTTTGTGAGCGCGAGATGAAAAGGGACGGCGTAAAGGATTACTTGGTTTCAGATCGGGATGGAGAATTGAAATATCCGGACGCAGTATTCGAGATTAACGCCTTTGGAAAACTCCGCACAGTAGCTTTTGAATATGAGCGCGTTCGAAAATCTTTCTCACGATATAAAGCCATCTTGTGGCAGTACTCCGGGCTCACCAACGTGTCGATGGTAGTATTTGCGTACCAGAAAAAAAACATCAAAACGACCATAGAGGCCGCCATGAAACACCTGGGACAGACTTCACTCTGCGACAGGCTGGCGTTTGTCGATGCGGAAGAATGGAAGCGATCACCGGAACACGCAGAGATTCAGCTCAAGTCCGGCAGTATCAAACTCGCGGTTGCTTGCAATCCTTTTGAAGGAAAGATCGCTGCATGAAGGTATTCCTCAAGCACTTCCGTTGCGGAACACCATAAGATAAAAATATCGAGTGATCAAAACGAGTGAAAAGAGATTTAAAACAAGGAGTTTCCTACCACCACCCACTTACATAACGTCCCTGATCGGTTCCTGACCCCTCCCACCCAACGATGTTGTATTGGAAGGGGTCAGGAACCTGGGACTAAATTACAGTGGGTGGTGGTAGGAAACAGAATATGGAATTATAAATATGAATAATATAGAAATAGAAAAAAATAAAAAAGAATTGAAGACAGAAGAAATCGTAAAAATAACAGTCAGCAAAGAAGCCGAAGAAAAGATCATGGCAGTCATCGAAAAAGTAAATCATGGTTTCGATGCAGGCAGAGTTAATCGGCAGGACCTGGCAAGCTGGGCCCTAATTCGATTCGCAAAAAGCTGCGAAGCCGATACAATTAAAGAGATCCGGCAGGATCACTTTGATGAATTCGCTGTTCTCGAATCAATTTTAAAAAGAAGTAAAGAACAGGGACAACTTCCTCAAGAGTTAAAGGATCTTGTCAGGAGCCAGCTTAATTTATTTAGCACTCCGCGCAGAGCGGGAAAAAAGAGCTTGACCAAGAACTACATCAATGATGCAATAGAGACGGCAGCACAAACTGACAAAAAGGAATAATTTAGTGACTAAAGAGGAATTTAAATCAGTTCGCGAAAAACTGAAGTTAAGCAGAGAGGAAATAGCAGAGTTGCTGGCAATGTCCGGGTACTCGGCAGTGGCGAACATCGAACTCGGTCTTCGCAATCCTGGAAAACTGACTGCAAAATTCCTTCGCTATCTAAACGCAATGCCAAAGGCACAGGCAAAAAAAATAATCGAGGAGTTTAATGAATATGATTCAAATTAGGAGCATCAATGGAACCATGGCAAAAGCTGGTTCAAACACTAGCGGAGATATGGGTTGACCAAGACATAAAAACAGGAAAATTTAACGATGACAAAATCACAGACAACCAATCAGACAACGCAGCCGACCCCGAAGAGCAATTCCAAAAGTCCGCTTGAGCGTGTGGGAGTTCGTTCTGCGATTTATGCGCGCTATAGTAGCGACATGCAAAGTCAAGATAGCGCCGATGACCAAATCGCGCGCATCCAATACCGAATTGACCAAGGTCAAGTTCGGTCACAAAAATATTTTGGTCGTTCACTCGACCTCACAAGAGAATGGACCGTAAAAGACGAGGCCCAAAGTGGCCGCCTCGCTGGACGCGAAGGCTACGAAAAAATTATTACTGGCATCAGAAATAAGTCATTTGACGTACTGATTGTCGATGACCTATCCCGCCTCACTCGTTCGCTCGGAAACCTTCTTGGCCTCTACGACACGCTAAAGTGGTACGAAGTCGAATTGATTTCAATTTGTGATGGCATCAGCAGTGAAGATCCTTCGGCGAAAACCTTTTTTACCGTAAAAGGGATGGTCAATGACTTTTCCAACGACATCCACGCGGAACGGGTGATTCGCGGAATGGAAATGAGGGTACTTCAGGGATTTTCGTGCGGCGACTATCCTTATGGCTATGATTCAAACCCAACAAAGTTTGAGAATGCTAAGGGACGGCCATTTCCTTCCCACTATAAAGTCACGATTAATGAAACTGAAGCACAAGTAATTCGCCGAATATTTCATATGTATAGCATCGGCTTGGGTTTCACTCGCATTGCAAAGGCACTCAATTCAGAAAAACTTCCTTCACCGGGAATGTCATACGCAAAGCCGGGTCAACATCCCGTTTGGTCGCCAAGAGGCATCCAGCATATCCTTCAGAACGAAAAATACATCGGCATCTGGCGCTGGAAAAAAACAAAGAATGGAATTCATCCAGAAACCAAACTTCGCGCAGCCAAAGACAGACCGACCATGGATTGGGTATCTCACATGGCCGGCAAGGAAATGCGAGAGGATCTTCGAATCATTGAGCAAGAGATCTGGGAAGTAGTTCGAAAAAACTTTGAGGAAAATAAACGCATTCCATACACAGTCAGAAATAAGGACCGATGGAAAACCAGAAGCACCATCCTTCCTGAGCACCCATTCTCTGGTCTGATGGAATGTGGCGTTTGTTCTGCTAACTTTCAACTGGTCGGAGGAAAAAACGGCGGCTATTACGGATGTGTGGGTGCGCATAAAAGTGGCTCTTGCACCAATAAGCTTTCGATCAGCGTTAAGCGACTCGAAGGTGCCCTGGTCTCTCTTCTTAAGGAAAAGCTGATTACGCCCGAAATCATCGAGTTCACCGTGAAGAAGTACAATCGAGCGTTGGAAACAAGACTCTCCATTTCTCCTGAACGCTTGGAGCAGATTGAAAGTGAACTCGGTCTTTTGGAAAGAGAACTGCAAAACTTGATTCAAGTGATCATTAGTGGGAACGCATCAGAGGTTGTAAATTTTGCGATCAAGGAACGTGAGCAGCGTAAAGTTAGGCTGATGAGCGAAGGTGCCTCTTTACGTCGCACTTCTTCGGTAAAGACAGCTAAGATCAATACTGATGACATCAAGGCGCGTTTTGAATTCCTTGCAGAAGCAATCGCCGAGCGCCCAATGGATTGTTTTCCAGTTATTCGAACCTTCTTTCCAAAGAAGGTTCGATTGATCCCAATGGGCAAGGCGGCATCGGATGGGCAGAGCCTTTATTCGATCACGGGTGAAGTTTCTTTAAATGGAGTGATGGCTCAAGGATTCAACCGCACGATTTCTAAAAACAAAAACGGGGAGGCGGTTAACCCGCTTCCCCGTTCTCTATCTGTTGTTCCCATTTTCAAATCTACTGATTCCCACTATCAGGGGTTCAGTACACATGAAAATGGGGTGACCAACGGGGATTGAACCCGCGACACCTGGAATCACAATCCAGTGCTCTACCAGCTGAGCTATGGCCACCACAAACCTGCAATGTGCAAGTCTGACCAGGGTACAAAAGCCCAGCTTCTTTGTCAACATAACATCCTAAAACTCTTGACTATTATTTGCCTCTGCCGTCATCCTGAAAGGGCATGAAATCTACTCTTTTCTTATTACTTTTGACCATTTGCAGTCTTAGCCGCCCTGCCCAAGCCGGGGTTTTCAACATCCCTGATTTCGTGGAATACAAGTCCTGGGAACTCGGAATGGAGCCTGAAATCACCCTCAGCACCTACGGGAATACCGAAAACAGCGGGATCGCAGACAACCTGAAATTCACCTACGGGATCACCCCCCTTTCCAACTTCCAAGTGGGCGCTGGTGTGGGCTCAGGAGCCAAGGGCTTCCGTTTTGGCGGCACTTATACCTTCGACTTCATTCCGGATCTGGAAGGCCAGCTGGGAGCGGGCCTTGCCCTTCAGGCTTACTATTACAAGTTGAAGGGTTCTTACAGCGAAACCGATTTCACTATCTACCCGTACATCCACAAACTGTTTAAAACAGCATCTGGTCTGAACTACGATCCGTTCCTTGCCGTCCCAGTGGGAATGGCTTTTTACAACGGCACCTACCGTTCAACCTGGCAAATGGCAGTGGGAGCAAACTTCAAAACCGCCGAACACTTTCTCGTCACAGGCGAGATCGGAATCAGCCTGAAAGATACCGACACCTATCTCTCTGGCGGAATCACTTACCGGGACTAACATGACTATTCCAGGCTTGGATGCACTCGCTCCTCACAAATCCAAAATCAAAGGAATCTGCTTTGACATCGACGACACCTTTTCCTCTCACGGAAAGATCACGCCCGACGCATTTCAAGCCCTTTGGGATCTGAAGAAGGCGGGATTCAAACTCATTCCCGTCACAGGAAGACCCGCGGGATGGTGTGACCTCATCGCCCGCTTCTGGCCAGTCGACGGAGTCGTCGGCGAGAACGGCGCTTTCAGTTTCTACTTGGGAAATGGAAAACGGAACCGGATCGACACTCTCTCCGATGCGGATTCAAAACTTGCCCGCTCAAAACTTCAGGAATTGAAGCTGAACATTCTCTCTGAGTTCCCGGGCGCGCACTTCGCGTCTGATCAGGATTACCGCGAATACGATCTTGCAGTCGATTTCTGCGAAGACGTAAAGCCTTGGCCACAAGGCGAAGTTGATCGCCTGGTAAAGTTCTGTGAGTCCAAGGGCGCGATTGCGAAGATCTCAAGCATTCACGTCAACACCTGGTTTGGTCGTTACACCAAAATCGAAGGCATTCGCCATTTCATCGATAGCCTGAAGACCGAGCTCGGGCTTCCGCCGATTGAAAACTTTGTTTATGTCGGAGACTCTCCGAACGACGAGCCGATGTTTGAGGCTTTTGCCTTGAGTGTGGGCGTTGCAAACGTGAAGCCTTACCTTCCCCGCCTGAAGCATCCACCGAAGTTCATTACTTCATTGGAAGCGGGTGCGGGATTTTCGGAGCTTGCAAGATTTCTTCAAACTTGAAGTCTAAAATCGGCCAATCGAGCTGGCTTTCGTGATTGAAGTGCCACCACTCGTTTTTCAGAACCTTGAAACGGTTCTTTTCCATCGCTGAAATCAAAAGATCGCGGTTCGCGCGTTCTTTCGCATCTCCACCCGGATAATTGGCATAGGCCTTTTCATTCATTTCATCAAAGCCGCTTGGCATTTGAACGGCTCTGCCCGTTTTAATGCTGTAGAGACTCAAATCCACTGCGCAACCGCGATTGTGAGTAGAGCCTTTTTCCGGATCCGCTAAAAACTGGCGGACTTGTTCATTTGAAACATCCCAGAACAGTTTTGTAACTGACCACGGACGATAACCATCAAAAATCAAAAGCCCGTAACCGCGAGGAACCAGCTCGTGATGCGCGCGAATCAAATCTTCTGCCACATGGGATAAAAGAAACGCGTCCTCCGAAGGATAGACCTTCTGCTGAACGAAATTCTCTTCCCGGGCGTACTGAATGTCGAATCCGATCGGAGTCATCAGCTTCTCTGATGCTTCCTTGAGATCGGTTAAATGGATTTCGCGGTCTTGATGAGAAAGAGAACGGATCATTCTTCGAGCTCGCCCACGTCATCTTCTTCTTCAGGACGAAGGTATTTCGTATATTCATCAGTGAATGCAATTGGCGATTTGCCCGGTTCGTATTTCACGCGGTCAACGAACAAAACACCAAACAGGTGATCGAGCTCGTGCTGGAACACTGTCGCAAGGAAGTTTTCGGCAACGATGCGTTTTGGTTTTGCATTCAGGTCGAGATAATCAATTTGTACTTTTTTCGGACGATAGACCAAGCCCCGGAGCTCAGGCACGGAAAGGCAGCCTTCCCAGAAGCCTTGTGTTTCTTCTGTAAGTGGCGTGATCTTCGGATTAATGATGATGGTCATCGGAAGAGATTCGCCTTCTTCGTCATCCTCACCCTTGGTCTCGTCCGCATAACGGGGATGATCTTCCTGATAATCGATGATCGCGATTGCGACCGATTCATGAACCTGCGGAGCCGCGATTCCAATTCCACCGTACTCTTCCATGGTTTCAAGCATGTCCTGAACGAGACGACGGGTGTCTTCGGATAAAATTTCTTCTTTAGTGAGCTGTCGAGCTACATTGCGGAGCACTGGATGCCCCATGCGCGCTACTTTGCGAATTGCCATGTGTGGTGCTTACGCCGCCGTGGATTTTTTCTTCGTCGCCTGAGATGCGACGGAAACCCGATTGCGGCCTCCTTCTTTAGAAGTATACAACGCCTGGTCCGCATTCTCGAGCACTTCCTCGAAAGTAGCGCCAAATTCCGGATAACTCGATACCCCAATACTGGTACTCACGAGGCCCAGTGGCTGGGCTTCTCCGTGCGGAAACACGGTGGATTCAATCTTTTTACGGATGACCTCGGCTTGCAGCCGGGTTTCTTCTGGGGTGGAGTTCCGGCAAAGCACGACGAACTCCTCTCCGCCGTAACGCGCAGGCGTGTCTTGGGAGCGGGCGGTTTCCTTTAAAACTCTTGCGACCCCGCGGAGGACTTCGTCCCCAGCCGGGTGACCGTTCCGGTCGTTGTACTTCTTGAAGTGGTCGACGTCGATGAAGATCACGCCATAGCGGCCTTTGAAGCCTGATGCCTGGTGATGAACGGAAGCGAGCACTTCCTTGAAGTAACGGTAATTGCGAAGTCCGGTCATTTCATCAGTCGTGGAAAGACGAGTCAGGGCATCGTTCATCTCACGGAGCTCACGTTCCGCCTTCTTGATCGCGGTGATGTCGCGGGCAATGAACTGAATGACTTCGATGTAATCGAGAATTTTAAGTGGAGTTGCCGTAATTTCAAAAATGAACTCATCGCCATTTGCATCGTGATAAGTCATTTCACAGGGCTCGAAACTGCTTTTCAGTTTCTTTTCGAGAAAGGTTTTTTCGTTCATCAGTTCCGGGAATGGAATTCCGAGCACTTCCTGCTCTTCCTGATGAATGAGTTTTAAAGCGGCCGAATTGCATTCGAGGACACGCAGGGAGTTTCGGTCGAGCAGAAATACGGCTTCGTTCATCCGGCGGAAAAGCTCCGAATAGTTCGCAAGTTCGGACAAGGCTCCGCCCACCATGCGCCCCTGAAAGAGCTCCTCGAGAACATCATTTTTGTCCTTCTTCTTGCGATCCATCTCTCCTTACTTATCGGCCATGGCGTCAAAAAATTGAATTATTATTAAATAACTGATATTTAACGACTTTTAAGTCACAACTGTTAACCTGCGGAATCCTGACAGTTTTTCTTGATTCGATGCGTTAAGTCAGATATAATCCGGCTGCTTATGAAGAAGTTCCCGCTCCTCGCGCATGCTATTTTAGTGCTGCTGTCATTACAGCCTTCTTCTTCCTTTGCAAAAGTCATTCAAATCCTCCACACCAACGACCTCCACGCGTCCATGAACACCTCAGGGGCGCCTTCGTCCTCGGACAATGAGCACGGCGGATGGGCTCAGGTGAAAGCAAAACTCGATTCACTCCGTGCCGAGGCAAGAGCCAAGGGTATCGACACCCTTCAACTCGATGCGGGCGACTATACCGAAGGAACCCTGAACTACTTCCCGGACCAAGGCGTTCACGTGATGAAAACCTTCCAGTCCATGGGGTACGACGCTGCGGCCATCGGAAACCACGACTGGCTGATGGGTGCGACTGCAATGAATGACCTTTACGGGAAAGCCCCCTTCCCGTTTCCCATTCTTTCTGCAAACATCGACATCGACAAGCGCCTCACCAATCTTAGAAAACAAGTCATGCCGGCCGTCCGTATCGTGAAAGATGGAATCCGGATCGGGATCGTTGGCCTCTCCACGACCGAAGCTCTTTACAGCTGGATTCCTGAAGTTCAGTCCAAAAAGAGCGATTTCAAACTCCGGGACTACACGGATCAAAATAGCACGGACAAAAACGGAAACGATATCGTTGTGCCCGGAATTGCAAACCAGTATTTTCAAGAACTCCGCAAGACGAGCGACATCGTGATTGCAATGACCCACATCGGTTACGATGCCGACAAGCTCCTCGCTAAAAATTCAGATGAACTCGATCTCATTGTCGGTGGTCACTCCCACACCTTCCTGGAGAGCGCTAACTTTGTACCAAATCGTAACGGCAAGACCGTGCCCATCGTTCAGACCGGATTCAATGGTCACAAGATTGGAAAAATGCTCGTTGAGTACGATCCAAACAAGACTCCGTCGGTTCAGCTTCTGACCTACGAACTCGTACCCGTTGAAAACACCGATCCAGCCGATCCAGTGATTGCCGCAAAAGTCGCTGAAGCCAATGCAGCAGTAGACACCCAGTTCGGACCAAAATTAAAAGAAGTCCTCGGGACTTCAGAAGACCGTCTTATTTCAGGCGACATGGGCCCGACCGCCTACAGCCAGTTCGCGGTTGATGCCATGAGAGAAGCAACCGGTGCTGAGATCGGTATCGATGTCGGCGCATTCCATGGAAATACGCCACAAGCCGCAGGAACCGTCACTCGTGAGAACCTCATGATGATGTATCCCCGTAAATTCGAAAGCTCCCAGAACGAAGGCCTCTACGTTTACCAGGCAAGAGTCCCAGGCGTCATCTTGAAGATCGGCCTGAAGTTCGCGCTTAAATTTGGAGCCTACGTCGCAACGAGCGGTATCACCTACGACATCAAAACCCTTTCCGACAAGGATTACGCGAAACTGAAAAAGAATAACGGCGGGAACCTAAGCGCCCTCACTCCTTACTATCCGGATAACATGCGGGTGAATGGGGAAAAGCTGAAGAACTTGAAGATGTACACGGTTTCCGTTCCGGAAAGCCTGATTCGCGGCGCCTTTGGAATCACCAGTCTTACCAAACTCGTGCTCCGTCACGCGGAACGCACGAGTCACACGATCTGGGATTCCATGAGTGCCTATCTCACCAAAATCAAAGTCATCAAACGCGCAGGTCCGAGCCTGCTTCTTCCTGCCGGCTCTTCGACTCCGCTCTTCAACGACAAGGGTGATGTGGCCGAGATGGTGGATCAAACGCTCGATGAAATGCTTCACCCGTCCCCGGCAGACATGAGCAATTGATTACTACTCCAGATCCCGGATTCTGATTTCAAGGCGCTTTCCATTTGGAACCGCTCCCGCACCGGAAATCGTCAGCTTGGGACTGGAAGCTCGACTGATGCGCCCATCGATGTACTGGAGAACCCATTCCGCGCGTTTCGCCGAAAAAACCCAGGGACTCTTGGTCATCGCGACCGAGATTCTTTCCTTTTCACTTAAGGAATTGGCGAAACCCACGATCTCAACCTGATAGTGCGGCGTCAGTTCGGGAAACACAGACGTGGTGAGTTGATCAAGAATGGCTCGCCAGTTCTCGTTTACGGCGACCTCGCCCTCTGTGTACAGATCATCTTCCTGAAGCGAAATCACGATCTCGTGCGGCTTCTGCGCGATCGCGAGTCCCTCAATCTGACTCTGAAACACGGATAAAGCTTTGAGCTTCGGGTAAAGAGCAAAAAGGGTCGGACTTCCCTCGTTTTGAACGATCACCGTCTCGGCATTCGCTTCGGGAATGGAGCGATTCTTCTGTCTCTCAGCAGCAAACAACGCGACGAAGATCAGAAACAAGCCCTGATAAATCGCGGGATTTTTCAAGTATCACTCCACTTGGGATCCGGGTGGTAACGGGCGCGAAGCTTGTCGCGAATGAGTTCCGCATTCTGGCCTTCCTGAATTCCAGAAACACCTTCCTCGAGGATCACGTAGTAAAGTTTCACTTCTTCTTTGAGCTGGTCAAAGAAACGGCCAGACCATGCTTGAAGAATCATCTGCGCAAACAGCGCCATCCCGAAAGGGATGAAAACCGTTGGCAGGGAGTTCACCGTGCTCTTCGACTGATTCAGATAATCCATCAGGACAAAGAGGCTCGGAATGAGCCCGAGAGTTGGCAGCAGGGACGCAAATCGTTCGAGATAAATTTCAGCTGCCCGAATGAGTTCCGCGCGTCTCGTCGCCTGGTTTCTCAGAACCGGAAGCAACTGATTCCGCTCATAACCATCGCGCATGCGTTTTAAAAGATAGCGAAGCAGTCCGTCCTTCAAGTCCTTGCCCTTGCCTTCGAGAGACAGAAGCCCGTCTTGTCTGACTTGAATCGCGAGTCCTTCCAGTTCTTCAGCAAGCTTCGTACACGAAACCGGAAATGGCTCTCGCACTTTCTTGAACGCGCCTTCGATAATGTCAGTGGGTGCTGTCATGCAAAGAAGCCCCACGCTTCCGAAAGCGAGTGTCAGGATGGAGAGAAAATAAATAGAAAATCCACTCGAGAAACCACCGAGTTGAGAGCAGAAAATCAGGTAAGCCAGGATTGCGAAGACGCCGAGACCCTTGATCATTCGTACTTCTAGTGTACCCTAATTACAGATGAAATCAAAAAAAGGCCTGTTAATTCTGGTTTTAATCGTGATTTTTGCGTTCGGTTCCTGGTATGCCTTCGGCCGCGGAAACCCTCTGGTCGCTCACGCACTCGAAGCCGAAACCCTCGATAATACGTTCCCCGAGAAGCTCGACGAGGACACCGTCATTCCCTACGGCTATACCTTTGGAGTCTGGCCAAAAGATTTTCAAGGAGATCCAATCGTCACAAAGATGACATACATCAAAGGTCCACCTCAGAAGTTCATTCAAGAGATGACCCAGGTCTGGAAACCGGTTGAGGTTGAACTCGCCCTTTACGGTCCACGCACGATTGATCCAAAATTCGGAGCAAGCGATTGGAGGAACTGTTTCGAGAGTGGCTTCTCCTGCAAGTCTCAAAAGTCCCAGTATCTGTCTTATATTTTTCCGGATCAGAAACAGCACTCTCACGATCAGGTGAAACTCACCTGGTTTGACAGCCTCGATCCTATCGGAGCCCGTGGAACCCATCTCGTCATCAAAGCGCAGACCTACCAGATCGACCGCTATACGGTGATCACCCAGGCCGGTGCGGTTCAAAGCTTTTCACTGAAAGCGGTGAATGGTGATGTGGGCGACCAAGCCCGCGCGTTGTTCTTAAAAACCTTGAGCAGCATGAAGGTAAAGGATGATCTTACGAGTTCAAGAGACTGGATTCAGAACAAAATCAAGTCAGTGAATCTGGGACAGGTTCAGCACATCACGGATCCAAAACTTCGTTTCATCCGCCTGATTCAAATTCAAAACTGGATCTACTCCCTGCTCTCGGTTGATCCCACTCACATCGAACCGTTCTTCCACCTTGCGGGCGTGACTCACATGCTCGCGATGGAACTCTTGAAGACAGATCAAAAGTACTTCGAAGGACAAGAAGCCTGGATCCTGAGTTTCAAACCCTTGTTTGAAACCCTTCTCCGGTACGCGAAAGACTTCCCGGACTCCAAGCGTGAGACCGAAAACATCTCGGCACTCCTGCAAGACATCCTGTTTCAGCAAAGCAAGATGTCCCACTAAGAGATTAATTACAGAAAAACAAAAGGGGCCTGGCTATCAGCCAGACCCCTTTTTACTTTAATTTGTCCTATCCCTTAAGCGCGGGACTGAAGAGCGGCAATCCGGTCTTCAAGCGGCGGATGGCTTGCAAAGAAAGCGAGGAAGCCTTTCTTGCCACGGGTGCTGATCTGAAGGGCCTGCATCGCTGGAGGAGCTTCGGCGTCAGCCGGAAGGGGTATTTCATAGAGGCTCTGGAGCTTGCGAAGCGCTGCAATCATGTTTTCACGACCAGCAAGGCGGGCACCGCCTGCGTCTGCCCGGAACTCACGGTAACGGGAGAACCATGCAACCACCATGGATCCAAGAACCAAGAAGAAGATCTCAAAGATTGGAACCAGGATGAACTGGAGCCAGCCTGGACTGCGACGCTCTTCACGGTCGTTTCCGCTGATCGCCTGGGTGATCGCGAAAGCAAGGACCCGGGCGAGGAACATCGCGAACGCGTTCACTACACCTTGAATCAGGGTAAGAGTCACCATGTCGCCGTTTGCAACGTGGGTGATCTCGTGGCCGAGTACGCCTTCAATTTCTTCACGGCTCATGCGACTTAACAAGCCGGTTGAAACCGCAACGAGTGCGCGGGATTTAGTCGGACCGGTTGCGAATGCATTCACATCCGGAGAATCATAAATTCCCACCTCAGGCATTTTTGGAAGGCCTGCGGATTTCGCGAGCGAGTAAACAATTTGAAGGATCTCCTGAAGTTCGGGATCACGAGTGGAAGGCTCGATCAGCTCCACGCCCATCATTTGCTTCGCCATGAAGCGGGAGAGCGCGAGTGAGATCAGGGAACCGACCATCCCCCAGACCAGACAGAAGATCGCAAGGCTGCGATAGTCGAGGCCGTAAGAGTTATACATATAGCGATTTACGCCAAGCAGCGAGAGCATGAAGCTCACGGTTACCACAACCAGTAAATTCACCAGCATGAACAGAAAGATACGCTTAAACATATACCCCTATTGTGGTCCTTGATCAGGCTTTGTCAAGTTCCAGCCCCCGACATCCGCCTGAACTTTAGACACATTTCCGATCCCGCTCTCGCCCAGTCTTGATTATATTGGCTCCCGGCATGGTGCGGTAATTGCTCTACCTTGGAACAATGAAACTGCTCTGCTGGCTATTGCTATTCGGAACCCTGACCGCGAACGCCGCAGACAGCGCCTTTCCCGTCTACTATTTTAGTAGCACATCCCTGGAACGCGCAATTGAGGCGAGCCCCAAGCACACCTCTGACCGATATCTGTTGACCGCCGATACCAGCTGGCTTGCCCCGGCTTTGGCTCACTTTCCCCTCGCGGTTTACACCCTTGGAAAACTCCTGCATCGAAGCGATGACAATTGCACTCACGCCCCTGACCAGCTTCTCGGCACCGAAGTCTGGAATGCGTGCAGAAGACACGACTATTGCCTCGCTGATCTTGCGGACTATTCGGGAAAAGCAGATTTTAAAGACGCATTCAAAGCCTGCAACCGGGGCTTGAGAAACAATCTGGGTGAACTCTGTCACGATCAAAGCCACATTCTTTGCCATCAGATGAAAGACATCTACTATCTCGCCGTAGCCGAATTTCCAGTCGACATGCGGTCTTTCATTTCCGAGCAGAACAAACAAGCGCTGTTTTTGGCCGATCTGCTACGGACCCGCGACCCGAGACTCAGCGAATACATGGACGTGAGTGAAGCGAAGCGCCGACTGAACAGCTTTTGTGAAATGAACGTCGGTTATCTGAAAAACCTGAAGAAAGATCAGACGTGGAAAAATTACGTCACCAGTCCTCATGATGAAGTGCCGGCTGTTCCTTTTCGGGAATGCGAAGAATTCGAAGGCGGCCTGATTCCAAAAGCTTTACCTGGAGACCCCCTATGATGTTTCTATTGCCAATGTTTTTTCTGGTGCAGAACTCATTCGCGACTTCCATGTCCGTCAACGATGTAAGACAGTTCTGCATTGATACGGAAAAATCCGGATATACCCCTGACGACGTACAAGGAATGCTGGCTCCCAATGCGAATCCATGGGTGAACTCCCAGTACCCTGAATTAAATATCAAACTGAATGGATACACTGAAAAATTACGCTATTTTCGCGGCACCTACTCTTCTTCAGATGGAACGGAACAGGAATACAGCACTTACGGCTCCCTGGACTACATTGTACTGGGAACAACTACCTCCGTACTGCCACCAATGACTAACGAAGAGGTCGAAGAAAAAGTCAGAAAAAATCTGACCAATCCGTCTCTTTCTCTCCGGGTCAGACAGGGGGATCCGGTCGCGTCGGAAAACAACTCAAGCGGCGCAACCGGAAGCCAGCAAACAGCCATTAAAAATCAGTCCACTCTGGAGTTCGGTTTGATTTGCGCCAAATACACACTTGGTTCCGCAAAAGCCTGTATGAACAGCATGAGCGGAATTCTATCGACCATGTTTCCCAGTGAAGCCAACTACGCGAGCCGGGGCGTAATGGCAAGACCTGTAGTAGACAAAGTACTGAACAATCCTGACTACATTTCGGGCGCAACCAACGCAGCCTTGACAATCATCGACCGGGTAAAAAACAAGGACATGATTGGCGACATCTTCAGTGACATTAAAAACGGCTATCTGAAAGCAGGAAAGAGCAACGTAGTCGCCGAAGGATACACTTGTGGGATTTGATCGCCACCTGGGCCACCCGCGGTCCAAACATCAGTGTTTTTCTGGACCTCGCCAGCATTGAAAAAAGTTTCAACCCCTACTCGGAAACACTTCTTGCCCTGGACCTCATTTCTTCCGCCGCTCCTTATCTCGACCAACTCCGGATCGATGCGGGCAAGTCCCCATATAGCTATCCACCCGGAACCACCACCACCTGCAGCTACGGAAAGTCCTATCACTTCTGGATGACGGCTTTCCTGTCCAGAGAATTTGGAATTGAAAACAAAAGCCCTGGTGGAGCAATGTATGCAGCCTACATTTCCGAGTTGGGTTACCAGATGAGATCAAACACAACGGGAAGAGATGAAACCCGGGCCTTCACCGTTGATGCTTTCGATCCAGCCAATAACAAACTCCGGATCGATATCGCTTTCGCTTCCGCGGGCGCAGTTTACGGAATGGAATCTGCTGCCGGGAAAAAAGTGAGTCCTAAAAACATCGACATGGCCCTGGTGAATATGGCCAATGATTCGAGCCCACAACCTCTTTTGGACCACGATGCAGCGGAAGAAGAATGGAACGGTACGGGCCTCAGCGGTTATAATCGCTGGATGAAAATCTTCTCTCCGGATTCAGCACTTAATACATTTTTATAAGCACTCCTGAACAACGGAAACTTTTGTTCAGGCTGTATCAAGCTTCGGACTGTTTGGACGCCAAAGGGCGACCCAAAAACCGCCCAAACCGGCACCGGTCAGCTTCACCGCCAATGCCCCCTGTTTCAAAAGTTCATGTTTTTGTTCCATAAGCTCGGGTGTGATCAAACCCCAGGTTTCAAAACAGTTCTGCGCAAGGTTCATGGCTTTTGCGATCAAGTCTTCCCCTGCGCGCGGCTGAGTTGAAAAAAGTTCGAGGCCTTTTTTTGCAAGCGTGGTTGCTTCATCCATCTGATCATCCATTTGGATGACCAAGTGCGGATACTTGCCTTGCCAGTGCTTCACGATCTCGATGCATTCACGGGTTTGACCGCGTTTTCCGGAATCGTAGAGTTCAAAACGAGGGAGATTCTCAAGTCCCAGGACTTCGGCTTTTTTGCCCATGGTGAAAAGAATCGGTTGCGATTCAACGATCACCTGAACATCCATCCCGCTGCTTTTTCCATGGAACAGATCTTCGAGATGGGTTGCGAGATCGCCCCATTTCTCGAGCGGCGCTCCGGTTTTCCAGAGGACGAGGCGGGAGATCGCAACACAAAGGGCCGCAGAGGATCCAAGTCCTCCTCCGATGGGAATCCTGCTTTGAATGTCGATCTCCCCATTTTCAAATTTGTCTGCGGGAAGTCCGAGATAATCAAGCGCGCGTCCGATCAGGGCGCGGATCTGGGGTTGAAACGGGTTTGCAGTGATCGAGAACTTTTCCTGATTGGTGTAAGTCAGTTTCAGTGAAACGGTGTCATGGGGAAATGCGAGTGCGGTCTTTCCGCGAAGAACCGCGTGTTCACCGGTCAGAACCCATTTGGCAGGCACTTCAATGCTGAAATCGGAAAATCGCGTTTTGTTTTTCTTAATCGACATAACGAGCTCCTTCGCCTGCCCCTGCTTTCAGGAATGAAACTTTCTGATCGGTCAAAAACCCTTCCCAGCGAGCAAGCTCCGCCCGTTCAACAAACAGATGCACGTTTGCGCCGGCATCGAGGGTCAGAATTGCCTGATTGTCGGGAAGACTCTTGTCGCGATAACGAATGAGATCAATCCAGCGCTTGGATTCCTCGCTCCAGTAAGAAAACGGAGGCTTCGAGGTGTGAAACAGTTCATGCATGTCGAGCGCTTCTTCCAGCACCGTGTGGGCAAGACCTGCGATGGATCCATTTTTAAGATCCCGTTTCACGAGGGTAAGACGCTCGTTCGCACGCTTCACCCGTCCTGCAAACAAAGGCGAAGTCTTCACCCGGAGGTGGGCTTCGCTCGAAGAAACTTTTTTAGGCTCGCTTTCAAGCAGGATGATCAAATCAACGAAACGAACCATTTCGGATTGAACTGCAGATACACCTTGTTTCGGATCCCATTCGACGAACGGCCCCATGAAACTGCGGCAGGCACTTCCCGAGCCGAGACCCGAAAGTTTTGCCACGGCTTGCTTTACTTCGACATTGGACGCAAAGAGTTCCTTCCACTTGCGTGACTGATCACCTGCGAGGATTCCAAGCCATGCAAGAGTGAGCGCTGCAAATCCGGATGCACTGGTTGCAATTCCGGTTGCCGCAGGAACATTGTTCCGGGTGGTGATTTCGACTTGAAACGCCGGAATCTTCGCTTCAATACCAAACTGTTTCAGCAGTTCTGCGAACTCGGGCCGGGACAAGAACTGTTCGGCTTTTTGAATGCCTTCTTCAGGTGGAACATAACCCATTGAATTCCAGGTCCACTCAGGTCCCACGCTCTTTTTCTCACGGGAAGTGACCCACATCTCAGTCCAGCTACCAATCTGGTCGAGCGTCATGGAAAGAGAAGCGTTGGTCGGACGACCGTCTTCCTTCCCCATGTACTTGATCCACGCGATGTTCACTGGAGCAAAGACGCTTACCACATGCGCTCCTTCAAACTTCCAAGGAAGTGCAAGCGGTGCTCACGTGCGATATCGAGAATCGGGTTCAGCATCAATTGCCTGTAAACTGCGACCAGAAACACATCGTGAAGGCCAGCTCCGCAGCCTTTTGCAGAAATCACGGACGGATTTTTCTGGAATGCGAGACGAACCTTTTTTGCATGTTCGGTCTCAAGGCCGAGAGAGTTCATGAGTTCTGCAAATTCGCCGAGCGCCTTCAGAGAACGTTCGTCGCCTAACAGGAAACCTGCCTGAAGTTTTCTCGAAAGATTGTTTGTCACCTCAACCGGCACCTTCGGGCGGGTTGCCGCAAGCGCTTCATGGGTCGGAAGCTTCTCCGAAACATCGGTTTGGAAAACCAGAATTTGTGAAAAGAGTTCGCTCTCCGGAAGTGCTTTCACTTTGCCGCCTGCTGCAACTTGAAACAAAGCTTTTCCGGTTCGAAGGGCCTCGATCTGAGCCAGAAGATCCGCGCCACTCGTCCTTGGAAACGTTTCCTTGTACCAAGACCAAAGAGCCGGCCCTTGGGGAAGCATTCCACTTTGAAGCCAGAGGGCTGCAATGAGTTCGGCGGTTGAAGTGCCAAACCCTGGATTCAGTGAATCCAGACGATTGAGGTCAACCGCGGCATCGGATCCAAAATGCGTATTGTATCGGCCGAGCGGAGACTCGGGATGCGCATTGAATTTAACTGCAGGATAATAGGTAAACCCCGGACGGATGGCCGCAACGAGGGCATCTCCACCTTCGATCACGCCGTATTCGCCGATCAAAAAGAGTTTTCCAGGAATCTGGCACACGTTCATGGTGAATCAGCCGACCGCGCCTTCAAGTTTGAGTTCAAGCAAACGGTTGGCTTCGAGAGCAAACTCCATCGGAAGCTGCTTGAAGACTTCATCGCAGTATCCATTGATGATAAGTTTTACTGCTTCTTCGGCTTCGATTCCGCGAGACTGAAGATAGAACATCTGTTCTTCGCTCACCTTGGAAGCAGTCGCTTCGTGCTCGACAATCGCAGTCTTGTTCTTCACTTCGATGAACGGAACCGTATTCGCTTCACACTTGTCACCAATCAGGAGGGAATCACACTGGGTATGGTTCCGGGCTCCGGAAGCGGTAGGCAATACAACAACAGCGCCACGATAGGTGTTTTTACCGTGACCGGTCGAGATCCCTTTGGAAAGAATCCGACTCTTGGTGTTTTTACCGATATGAATCATCTTCGTGCCGGTATCGGCCTGCATCTTGTCGTTCGTGATGGCAACCGAGTAGAACTCACCAATGGAGTCATCACCTTCAAGAACACAGCTTGGGTACTTCCAGGTGATGGAAGATCCGACTTCAACCTGCGTCCAGGAGATCTTGGATCCCTTCCCTTTGCAGAGACCGCGTTTGGTTACGAAGTTGTAGATCCCGCCTTTTCCTTCAGCGTCACCCGAGTACCAGTTTTGAACGGTGGTGTACTTGATGGTCGCATGATCGAGTGCAACCAATTCGACGATTGCGGCATGGAGTTGATTCTCATCACGCATCGGAGCGGTACAGCCTTCCATGTAGCTTACTTCGGAGCCTTCTTCGGCAATGATCAAAGTCCGTTCGAACTGACCGGTTCCTTTTGCGTTGATCCGGAAGTAAGTGGAAAGGTCGAGTGGACACTTCACACCCTTTGGAATGAAAACAAAGGATCCATCGGAGAAGACCGCAGAGTTGAGAGCTGCATAGTAATTGTCAGCAGTCGGAACCACGGTTCCGAGATATTTCTTCACCAGTTCCGGATGCTCTCTTAACGCCTCGGAAATGGAACAGAAAATGATTCCGTGTTTTTTAAGTTCTTCGCGCTGGGTGGTGACAACCGAAACGCTGTCAAAAACCGCATCAACGGCCACACCTGCGAGCATCTTCTGCTCGTGAAGCGGGATCCCGAGTTTCTCGTAAGCTTCGAGGAGTTTCGGATCAACCTGATCGAGGCTGTCGAGTTTAATCTGTTGCTTAGGAGCGGAGTAATAAGCGATCGCTTGAAAATCGATCTTCGGGAATGAAACTTCAGCCCAGGTCGGCTCTTTCATTTTCTGCCACATGCGGAAGGCCTTGAGGCGGAACTCGAGCATGAACTCAGGCTCTTCCTTCTTCATCGAAATGAAGCGGACGGTTTCTTCGCTCAAGCCAGGGGGCAGACGATCTTCTTCGATGTCTGTTACAAACCCGTAGCGGGAATAATCATTTTTAGGAATGTCCATTTTTCAACCTCACCAGATCCCGAGACGATCTTTAACTTCGTCGGATGCCATCGTTTTAGGATCCCATTTGGGCTCAAACACCAGTTTCACTTCCGCATCCACCACACCCGGGTATTCGAGCAAACGCGTTTTCACGCTACCCATGAACTGATCGGCGATGGGACAATGCGGGGATGTCAGAGTCATCTTCACATCCGCCTTTTTACCTTCGTCAGAGAGCCCTGCTTCATACACGAGTCCGAGATCAATGATCGAGATGAACATCTCAGGATCCTGAACCGGACGCAGCCATTCGAGTAAAATTTCATCACGCATGAGGAACTGCCTCCAAACCTTTTTTCAATGTTGTCCACGCCAGGAGTGCGCATTTGATCCGCACTGGAAAGCGTTTGATTCCGTAAAGGGCGACAATGTCTTCTTCCGCGTCGTCAGCGGGCAGGTCCGCCACGTTTTCCACGCCTTGCATTTTTTCACGAAAGGCTTCGATCAAACGAAGCGCCTCTACGCGTTTTTTGCCTGAAACCATCTCGGTCAGGATGCTTGCACTCGCCATGCAGATCGAACAGCCTTCGCCTTCGAACATGCATTTTTCAATTTTTTCTCCGTGTTCGGAAACCTTGAGACAGATATTCACCTTGTCTCCGCAAAGAGGATTGTAACCCTTCTCCACCCGGTCAGCATCGGCCATACAGCCGAAGTTCCGGGGAGACTCGTGGTGATCCGCTAAAATTTCGCCGAAGACGTCACGATAAGTCATTTCTTCTTCCTCGCAAAAAACTGAGGTGCCGATTTCAATGCCTGAATCAGCTGATCGGCTTCCTCAATCGTATTGTAAAAGCTGAAGCTCGCACGGCAGGTTGCCGGAAGCGCAAGCTTCGACATGAGTGGATGCGCACAGTGGTGACCAGCACGAACCGAAATCCCCTGCATGTCGAGATAAGTCGCGAGATCGTGCGCGTGTACGCCTTCGATCGCGATACTGAAGATGGGTGCGCGATGGTTCGGATCTTTAGGGCCCAGAACCCGGACACCGGGAACATTCGCGAGCTCCTTGATCACGTGACGGGTAAGCTCTGCTTCGTAATCAGCAAGACGCTGACGTCCGAAAGTCTCAACATAGTCAATCGCAGCTCCAAAACCAATCACACCGGCAATATCCGGAGTTCCGGCTTCAAACTTGTGCGGAAGCTCGTTCCACTCAGTGTCCTGATCACCCACGTGCATGATCATGTTTCCACCGAACTGATACGGAGGCATTTTGTCGAGAAGCTCTTCGCGTCCCCAGAGAATTCCAACGCCGGTCGGTCCACAGATCTTATGGGACGAGAACGCGAGGAAATCAATCGGGCCGAGTTTGTCGATCGTCACTTCTCCGTGAGCAATTCCCTGAGCCGCGTCGACAAAGATGGTCGTTCCGACCATTTTGAAACGGGAAGCGAGAGAAGCAATCGGATTGGTCACGCCGGTCACGTTGCTGAGCAAAGTGACGGATAAAATTTTTGGTTTGAGCGCAAGGACGCGGTCCACTTCTTTGGGATCAAGACGAAGTTCCGGAGTCAGTTCGATGATCTCGAATTTTGCACCCTTGCGTTTCGCAAGCTGCTGCCAAGGTACGAAGTTCGCGTGATGCTCCATGCGGGTGACCGCAATCACATCGCCTGCCTGAATAAACTGATCGCCAAAGGAGCTCGCGACCAGGTTCACGGACTCGGTCGTTCCTTTGGTGAAAATCACTTCACGTTCCGAGCTTGCGCCGATGAAACGGGAGATCTTGCTCCGGACTGATTCAAACGCGTCGGTCGCTTCCTGAGACAGGGAGTAAACTCCCCGATGAACGTTCGCATTGATCTCGGAATAGTAGCGGGAAACACTGTCGATCACCTTCTTCGGACGCTGCGAAGTCGCGGCGTTGTCGAGGTAACAGAGTTTCTTTCCGTCGATGATGCGGGAGAGATTCGGAAAGTCTTTCCGAATAAGCTCGTTCATGAAAAGTCCTCCTCACGGATGTGAAGGGCGTTCTCAAGTTTGGTGCGGGTGGATTCGTCACTGACCCAGTCCAATGCCTGTTTCAGGAATCCGCGAACCATCATCTGCTCTGCTTCGGAAGGATTGATCCCCCGGGTTTGCAGGTAATAGAACTGGTCGTCGTCGAGCGTGCTCGTGCTGCTGCCGTGAGCGCACTTCACGTCGTCGTTGTAGATGAAAAGTTTCGGAAAGCTGTCGATGACCGCTCTCTCGGACAAAAGAAGATTTTTGTTCTTCTGATACGCTTCGGTGTGATGAGCGCCTTCTTTGATGGTCACGAGTCCATTGAAAATGGAGTGGGATTCATCACGTGCTACACACCAGACTTTGAGATCGCTCTTGGTGTGAGGAACGCCATGAATCGCGTTCACGCGGATCGCCTGCTTCTGTTTCCCTTTTGCGTTTTGAAGGCCACGGAGTTCAATCTCAGCGCCTTTGCCCAGACATTCGGAATCGATTTCGACTTCGGAACGGGCACAGCCTTCCTGAATGAAGGTGAACTTCACCTGGGCATTCTGAGCCACGGTGATTTTAATCTTCGTCAGGCACTCGTCTTCGAGTCTTCCGTTCTGGAAGAACACGACTTCGAGCAGGGAACCTTCATCTGCATGAAGGGAGTATTTGGATACACGGGAACCCGGAGCCATTTCTTCGAAATGGAACTTCTTTTGTCCCGCGGTCGCACGCACGGCGGCTTCCGGAGAAGCTTCGAGGTGGGATGAATCTTTAAAGAGAACCGGTTCTTTCATTGCCTTATGCGCCCTTCACCCATTCGTAGCCCTGCTCTTCGAGCTTGAGCGCGAGTTCCGCGCCACCACTCTGGAGTACTTTTCCGCTTCCGAAAACGTGGACCACGTCCGGTTTGATGTAATTGAGCATGCGCTGGTAGTGCGTGATCACGAGCATGCCGCGATCAGCGCTGCGATAAGTCTGGAGGTTTTCGGAAACCGTCCGGAGTGCATCGATGTCGAGACCGGAATCGGTCTCATCGAGTACTGCAAATTTGGGTTGAAGAAGGCGCAACTGAAGGGTTTCGAGTTTTTTCTTCTCGCCGCCGCTGAAGCCTTCGTTCAAAGAACGGGTCATGAAACTTTCAGGAATGCCCAGATGCTTGAGCTCTTCTTTGATCAGTGCACGGAACTGAGAAGGCTGAAGCTCGCTTCCGCGAACGGATTTGAGGGAAGCACGAAGGAAGGACGCAACACTCACGCCTGGAATCGCAACCGGATACTGGAATGCGAGGAACATGCGCTTGCGGGCGCGTTCTTCCGGCTTGAGGCCCGTGATCTCTTCGCCATCGAGAAGGATGGTGCCTTTGGTAATCTGATATTTCGGGTGACCCATGAGGGTGTAAGAAAGAGTGGTTTTTCCGGTACCGTTACGGCCCATGATCGCATGCACTTCACCGCGGTTGACGATGAGATTCACGCCCTTCAGAACTTCTTTTCCTTCAACGGAAACATGGAGGTCCTTGATTTCAAATAATGGTGCACTCATGATTGCAGCTCTTCTTTCATTTCGAGTTTCAATTTACGGATTTGCTCGACGTTCCGTTTCGCGATTTCTTCGGTTCGCGAGTGAGTTTTCTGTTCGCTCTGCACGAGATCCTGCAGAGTCATTTCCTTGGTGAATTCTTCAATGTAATGCGAAAGGACCTTCCAGAACGGACGGATCGTGCATCCATCCATGCGGGTGCAGGTTTCGGATTTGCCGGCGAACGATTTGCAAAACTCATCGTTCACGCGCTTCTTGCCGCTCAAGGCATCAAACACATCTTTCAGGGTGATCTCGGACGGCTTGCGCGCGAGCGCGAATCCACCGTTCACACCACGGACGGTGCGAACCAATCCTGCTTTCTTCAGGTGCAGCATGAACTTCGACACGTACTCGACGGAAAGACCTTCAGACTCCGCAATTTCGGGAGCTGAGAGTGTCTCTTCGTCTTGCAGAATCGCGAGGCGAGCGGCGCAACGAAGCCCGTACTCTTCCAGTGCTGAAACATTCATGAAAAAACCCTTATCCTTTGTGGGGAAGAACATGCCATAAACTCAAACTTAATACAATACTTTTTTGTCCGGATTAGATCCTAAAACTTATCATTTCGATGAGTTACCCCATTATTGGGAAAAAATAAATTGACCCGACTCTTCGGTAGGATACGATTTTCCCATGAAGAAAACGAATCCCGGGAAGTACCTGCCCTTGGCCCTGATCACGCTTTTCCTTTCCTCCTCCCAAACCTTTGCAGCCGGCCCTCTGCAGAATCCTTTGGGCAAGGCTTTAGCACCCTTGGACAAAGGCAGTTTTTGCCAAAGAACTACGGACAAAAAACGGGTCGCTGAACTCGCAAACGAACCCTCCAATCTCACCGGATTCGACAACGATGGCGGAATGTTCAACGCCACCGGAGTTTGCTGGTGGCACTCCCGTCTGCAGCGCGCGGCCCTTTACCTGACCGTTTTTCATCCAGAGCGTCCGGCGCCTTCCACGACGGAAGTCCATGAAATCTTCAAAGCCCTCAAGCACAATGAACGGGTTGTAGAAATCGGCGGATTTAACAATTGGTCTCAATTCACTCTCGCTTATCAAAGCCAGATCCAGAGATACCTGAATCAGTGGCAGAACGAAGATGCGTTCATTCGCCAGGCCTGGATCAACGGACTCGAAAACCGCAGGTCCCTGAAGAACAAAAAAGCTGCTGACCGGTTGGAACAGCAAGTTCGTGAAATCGCAAACGAGGTCCTGAATCACCATCAGATCGTTTACGCGAAACTTCCCATGAAGTTCCCGACCGCCCACGCATGGTTGATTTACAACATCGTCCCGGTTGAGAACGGGTATGATTTCTGGCTCATTGATAGCAATTTCTCCGAACACCGGAATCCATGGCCGCAGGAATACTCCTATAGCTACCGTTTCGGGGACAAAGCGCTCGATCTAGTCAACAGCTACGAGTTCGAAAACGACGACTTGGTTGAAGAAGCGTACGGAAAGTTCAGCGCTTACCCTCAACGCGAAAAAGACTTCGACAACGTCGATCAGGCGATTCAGACCTATTGCCAATAAGATTCGATTCCCGATTTGAAATTAAAAAGCCCGGACTCATTTCTGAATTCGGGCTTTTTTAATTTGTTATACTGTCACACCAAAATCAGGTCAGGTGTTTTGGACCGCCTCTGTGACCACCGATCAATCCGGCAATACCGGACAATACAGCGAGAACGAGGAAGACGAACAACAGTGTTTTACCAATCTCCATGGACAGCCCGGCTACGTTACCCGCGCCGAGGACCATTGAGAGGATAGCCAGGACAAAGAATACCAAAGCAGCTCTTAACATAGGGGCCTCCTTACTCCATTAAAGGGAGCAAGTGCGGTGCCATGGGGCAAAAAATCGGGGTTTATTTCCCGATATAGTCGAAAGCCATGAGGTTGCCCCCGCGGCTGAGGACGTAGATCTTATTGAGAGATTGATCGTAAGCAACTCCGCCGGAGAAACCTGATCCGTATCCCACTTGATAGCGATAGACGAGCTTGCCCGTGTTCTTCTCAAGTGCATAAAGGAATTCAGAGCTTGAGGAGAAGATGACGTGCTTGTCAGTTACGACCATGTTGGATGGAATTCCCTGATCGAGTTCAAACGACCAGCGATCTTTTCCAGTCTTCGGATCAACCGCATAAACGTAACCGGTAGAAGTCGGAACAAAGAGAACTCCGTCGGACAAAGCAACTTTCTTGGATCCACCCAGTCCTTCGCGGACCCAGACTGGAATTCCGTTTTTGGAATTGAGCGCGTAGAGAGCGTTGTCGTAAGCCGGGACGTAAACAATGTCGTCCGTTTTCAGGAACTCGGCATCCACACCGGAGAAACGCTTGTTCGTGTTCAGTTGTTTTTCCCACATCACTTTTCCATCCTTGCGGGACAGAGAAACAAGAGAACCGTCGGCGAAACCAACCCAGAGATTGTCACCCATGACGAGTGGCTTGGAAGCCCCGTGAATCACAGGTCCGCTCACGTTGCGGCGGCGATAATGCCACTGCCACTTGCCGGTTTTTGCTTCGAGGCTGATGATTGCGTCGTCGCTGGTCACAATGTAAAGGTCGTCGTTGTCAATCGTCGGACGGGACGCAACCGGATTTTTCAGCGCGTAAGTCCAAACGGTTTTGCCGGTGTCCAAAGCGATGCAGTAAATGTTTCCGTCGCCCGCAGCGAAGAATGCCTGATCGTTTTTAACTTCGATCTGACTCACAACTCCGTTAGGAATCTCGATCTTCCAGCGCGGACGCTGGATCTTTGGATAAAGGGAAACAATCCCAAAGCGCTCGCTTCCGAACAACAGTGTGTTTTCGAAAATGACCGGGCTCACGTACTCCATGCCAGGACTGGTTAAGGTACTGGACAACGGATCGATCGAGTAAGTCCACGAACGACGAAGGACTTCGCCTTCATTCTTGAAGTTCCGGTGAAGATCACGGGACGCACAGGAGACGAGGCAGAAAAGCGTCGCCAGATAAAGAAGCGGATTACGCATCAGGCTGCACCTTTAACCAGAGAATCGGCAGTCTCAGCAGCTTTGCTGCCTGGAACTTCCTTATTGAGTTTTTCGAGGAAAAGTTTTGCGCGTTCCTTGTCACCGAGCTTGATGCTCATGCGAACCATGCCGAGAAGATCGTCGCCTTTGAGGCCTTCAACCCCTTCGTTCATGGACTCTTGATAACTTGCGAGAGCTTCCTTGAACTGGCTTGCACGCTCTTGAGCAGTCGCAAGAAGGTAGAATCCGGAAGCCTTCTGAAAGGAGCTGCCTGCGAACTGAGTGGTGTTCTTGAATACAGTTGCCGCTTTTTCAGCAGAACCGTGATCGAGGTAAAGGGAACCGAGTTTTACACCCGCTTCGAACAGCGTGTGGTGGGAAAACGTTTTTGCGGAAAGAAGTCCGTTCAAAGCGGTCACTGTTTTTGGAAGTTTTGAATCGATGTCGACTTTAGCGCCGATCTCGCGTTCAGCCGGAAGAAGAGCGTTGTACTCTGTATCGAAAGTCTGCTGGACCTGATAGAGGGCAGTCTTGCCTTCCTGATTCTTCTTCTCAGAACTTTCCTGGAAGAACCAGATTCCTGCACCCACGATTACGAGGGCGCCCACAATGATGCCGATTTTGCGTTGATCAAGTAAGTTGTTCATAGAATAGGTGTATGTTTTGAATCGACTATTGTCAAAAAAAAAGCCGAGTGTCATGCTTGGATCAAGATGAAATTCAGCCGGGGGATCGCCCTCGCCCTTTTCGCGTTTTTTGGCCTCTTCACGCAGGAATCCTCTGCAAAGGAACTCTTTGGGAAGGTCGGTTTGGGCTACAATGCCCAGTTCGCCAATACAAATGAAACCAACGGCGTTCCTGCCATCAGCTTCAAATACGGACTCGCTCCCCGCCAGATGCTCGAACTGATCGGCGGTTTTTATTCCGGCAGCAATGGCTCCGGAGTCGCCGCGTTAAAATACATGGCGACCGTAAAATCCGAAAGTTACGCCAACTTCTACTTTCTGATCGGGGGCGGACTGGTTTCCGCCGACCATCGGAACGGAGTCGAGTTCCTCGGAGGAATGGGCTCCGAATTCTTCATCCCGGGGGTCGACAACGTCGGAATCAGCTTTGAAGCCGGACTCTCTGCCGAAGACCTCACGCAAGCCTCCGGCTCCTTCGTCCTCAAAACCTTTGGAGTAAGCTTCATCAATGCAGGCATGCACTATTATTTTTAAACGCATTCTCCCCCTGTTTACATTCCTGATGCTTTCCCTGCCGGTTGGGGCGTTTGCCCAGAACAACACCAATAGCGGCGCAATGATCCCATCCAGTGGAAACACGGCGGGTCCTCCGCGCGCAGGCGATCCAAATCAGGCTCCCGCGATTCCGACCGGTGCCAAAAAAGAAGAACCGAATCTTTTCGATCAATCCTCCCCTTACCTCGATTACGGGGACTTCAACATGAACGAAGAAGAAAACGAGGACTCGGTCTACTTTCAATACGGACGATTCTTCGGGGTGAGTCTTGGTCTCGGTTACCAGACAGCAACTGGAAACCGGGGGAAACTCTATGAGTCAGCCTTCCCCCGACTCGATCTCCGGATCGAATACTGGTTCAGCTTCAACTTCGCTTTTGAGATGGGCGTGGATTTCGTCAATCAGAATTTCGCCGACCCTTCAGGGGTCCCGACCTCAGTCAAGATGGTCGGATATTATGGCCGTCTGAAATATTATCTCGATATCCGTGACTCCTCGGCTGCCCTTGCCTTTGCGAATCCTTTTCTCTCGGCCGGAGTGGGCGCGATCAGCAAATCTGAATCCACCTCCCAGACTTCCACCCCGAGTAGCGACTCCACCTTGAGCATCGACCTTGGCGGCGGTCTCGAGTTTCCAATCGTTTATAGAAAAACCTATTTCATCATTGAAGGGATGTACCACACCCAGAACTTTGCGGACTCCAACACGGTGGACTTTCAACCCAAGGGAATCGACGACCTGAGTGGCGGGTTCTTCACTCTTTCCGGCCACATCATGTTCGTCTGGTAGGTCATGATGCGCGCGATTTCTGAACGCATCTGGAACTTCTTCCCCTTCCGACTCACTATCATCCCGTTCATTCTGGTTCTTGCCTGCGCCTTCTTCAATTTTCATAGTCTGACGAACTGGGATGGAGACTGGTATCGCCACCTGGTGACTTTTGGCTACAGCGCGGTTCACGCGGCCGATCCGAACATGGAAGGAAAAGGAAACGTGGGATTCTTCCCGGGTTATCCTATCCTGGCCTGGTTGTTGAAAAAGATTCTTGGATTCGGGACCGATCTATTTCCCACCGATGCGGCCCTGCTTCTGGTTTCAAACGGGTTCGCGATCCTGACTTGGTTTTACATCGGAAAGTGGCTAGAGCTTTTTAATGCGGCAAATGTCCGCTTTCGCATGCTTCTGCTCGCCTTCTATCCCTACACTTTCTTCTTTAACGTGACTTACACCGAATCGCTGTTCACCGCGATGATGATGGGATTTCTCTACTTCTCCGAGAAAATGGTTCGGGAAGAAGATTCGGGAAAGGCATGGCTCTATTTCGGGATCGCCTTTGCTCATGGATTCTGGATGGATCTGACCAAGATTCTTGGAATTGTAATGGTGGTTTATCCTCTCATCCGCTCCTTTCAGCTGAAGCGGCACCCTATCAAATCCTTGCTGGTCGCTACCTCGGGTGCGCTCTCCCCGCTCTTTTTCTTCCTTTATTGCAAAGAGAAGTTCGGTGCGTGGGATTTCTACTTCCAGACCGAGAAACTGATCTGGGGCGTTTACATCGATATTTCGAAACTCTTTCCCCCGAAGACTCTGTTCGACTTCAGTCGCCCGCTTCATGCGGACACGGTTAGCAAATATGTCACTATCCTGACTGGCGCGCTTCTCACCTGGAAGCTCCTTCGCCTCCTGCTTAAGAGGCAGTTTCAGGATCCAGCTCTCGCTGCTGTTCTCGTCTGCGGAATGATGTGGGGCTCGAACATGCTGGGTCGCACCAGCCTCGATTACGGCGGCATGGGCCGCTACATGGTTCCGGTCATTGCGATGATGCTCCCCTTCCTAAAGCTTGAGCCCAAGCGGAACTGGAAATGGGCACTCTTCTGCGCCACTCTCATTGGCTTTCAAATCGCCTTCGCTCTTAAATTCGGCCGTCATGGCTGGGTTGCCTGAATCCCGCCCCATTCTCCTTCTTTCCTGATTAAACGCGCTGCCCACTCGTCTTGAAATGATTGGGCTTTTTCTCCCCTCGCCAGCTTCCCCGGTTCGAAAATTTTCGTATTAATGACATTGCCCCAGTATAAAATTGAGGGTATTCTGAAAACAGGATGGGATTGAAGCGCCAGGATAAACTGCACGAACCGTTGCCGGTGGGATCAAAAGCCCGCACGAAGCTCAAGGCGGCTTTCACTCCGAGAGTCACCCATGGAGGGAAAGCTTCGGTTGGAAAAAGGAAGACGGCCCGCCCCTTTTCACCCAAGGCTCCCACTCACATCGTTCTCTCCTCTGTTCGCGCCAAGGGGCTCTGGGGCCTGAAACACAGGAAGAATCAGGCGAAAATTCAGAGTCAGATTTATGTTTATGCTGCCCGCTTCAAGGTGAAGGTTTTCCGTGCGCGAAATGCAGGGACCTCGCTCCACATTCTTGCGAAGTGCGATGACCGGAAGAAGATGGCGGATTTTCTACGCGTGTTGGCTGGGCGAATTGCAGTCACGGTGACGGGTGCGCGCAAGCACGTCAAACGGATTGGAAAGTTCTGGGATACGCTTTGCTGGTCGCGCCTTGTAAATTTTGGTGACGATTTTTTTCAGACCCGGCTTCTTTTTGCGAATGAAGCCGATGAATCCTTTGAGAGCGGGCTTTCTTTTGGTTTTTCAGATGCAGTTCCAAAATCGGAATAGTGAAAACTGCAATTTAGGTGCTCCCAAGTCCGGCAGGAATTATTTTTCGGCGCCGAGAAAAGAGTCCATATAGACTCATGCCGCCGAATTCCAACTGGACTTAAGAACTGAACTTCGCACTCATAAACGACGCCTGAGATGGCACACTGATTGCTCTCCTTTTTGTTTCAAAAAACAAGGAGAAATAAAGTGTTCAATGCGATAAAATATACTCAGGAGCTGGAGAAAGCCGGATTTACCCGCAAACAAGCGGACGCCAGTTTGAATCTCCTGATTGAAGCCATGACTGAAAACTTTGCAACTAAAGCAGACTTGAAAGAATTGGAAATGAAAATGGAGTCTGGATTTCAATCCATGGATCTGAAACTTCAGCTGCTCGAATCAAGACTGACCATCAAACTCGGTGCGATGATGGCCGTTCTCCTAGGGGCGGCAGTAACTCTGAACAAACTACTTTCATCAGTCTAATACAAGTAGAGGAAAAATATACTCAGGATTTGGAGAAAGCAGGATCTACCCGAAAAAAGGTAGTTCAGCTTGAGTCTCCTAATTAAAACCATGACTGAAAACTTTATGACAAAAGCAGACTTGAAAGAATTCGAATTAAATATGGAGTCCAGATTCCACTCACTGGATCTGAGATTCGATGCTCTTGAAGCAAAAATGAAATATGGCTTTCGGAAGCTGGAATCAAGACTCGTTATCAAACTCGGCGCACTCATGGTGACGCTGATGGGCATATTCCTCGGTGGAGCAGCGGTTCTCACCAAACTACCCTAGTAGTTATAAATAAGGATTCGAAGTTTTCTCGACACCGATCGTGGTCTTCGATCCGTGCCCCGGCCATGCGACCGTATCACCATCGAGGGTCAGCAAACGGCTCTTGATGCTTTTAATGAGCAGACTGCCGTCACCACCCCAGAGATCCGAACGACCCACACTTCCCTGAAACAGAGTGTCTCCTGTAAACACCATCTCTGGAATCTGATTACCCGTATCCTGATGAAGACGGAAACAAACCCCACCCGGAGAATGACCGGGAGTATGGAGCACCTGAAGCTTGAGATTTCCAAACTTCAATTCCTGTTCGTCTTCAATGAATTGATCGATCGGAAGCGGATCTTCGCACTCAAAGCCGAACATCTCACCTTGGCGCTTGAGCATCTGATACATCATCTCATCTCCCTTGTGCAGGAAGATGGAAGGAGCTTCGATACCATCTTTTAAAAGCGCTTCTTTCACACCCCGGGTGGCTCCCATGTGATCAAAGTGCGCATGAGTGTGGAGCAGCGCTTTTACCTGGAGCTTTCCGCCCACAGACTCTTCAATCTTCCGAATCGTTTCGAGAATGCGGTTCGCCTCATCACCTGGATCAACGATGACGGTGGCAAGGGTTTCGGGACAAACCAGAACCTGGCAGTTGCACTGAAGAGCTCCAACGGGGAGTGTTTTCTGAATCATGTGTCTAAAATTAGCATGGCATCCCCATAACTGTAAAACCGGTACTTTTGAGCGATGGCTTCCTGATAGATGGCCTGGAGAAAGTCGGTGTCTCCGAGGAAGGTCGCAATCATCATAAAAAGCGTGCTCTCGGGCAGATGGAAGTTCGTGAGAACCGCATCCACGAATTTGAATTCGAAGTCCGAGCCCGGATGAATGAAGAGGTTCACATCTTCCACTCCGGGTGCGAGTTCGAATCCATGGGCGGTTTGTTTCGCGCGACCTTCGAGTGTTCTCGTCGTCGTGGTTCCGATGCTTAAAATTTTTCGCCCGTCGCGTTTATCGCGATTCAAACTCTCAGCAACCGTCTCCGGGATATCCGTCGTCTCGGCGTGCATCGTGTGCTCGCGAATGTCTTCGGTCTGGACCGGCTTGAACGTACCCATGCCCACATGGAGGGTGATTTCATTCCAGTGAATGCCTTTGGCCTTCAATTTTTGGATCAGGTCAGGGGTGAAGTGCCGTCCGGCAGTAGGTGCCGCGACCGATCCGGTCTTGCTCGCAAACACGGTGTTATAATCTTCGAGTTCGGTCGGAGAAAGATCTTTCTCTTTCCGCTTAGCCATAATGTAAGGCGGAAGTGGAACCACTCCAAGGCCAGCTTCAACCGGATCCTCGGAAAAGCGCGCCGTCATCATTGCGCCTTCCGGCAGATCTTCCCGCCCCACCACTTCGGCCTGAACTTCTCCGCCTCCTGGCTTCGGGAATACCAGCTTGATTCCTTCTTTCGCCTTGAAGCTTGTCTTCATCAGGCCAGACCAGAGGCATTCGCCCTTTTTCTTCAGAAGGAAGAACTCAACCCGGCCACCGGTCTCAGCCCGTTGCCCGAGTAGACGGGCTTTCATCACAAGCGTGTTGTTCACGACGACGCTGTAATTTGAATCGAGGATCTGCGGGAGGTCCTGAATGCTTGCGTGTTCAATCGTACGGGACTTCTTCCGGATGACGAGCAGGCGCGAAGTGTCGCGCGTTTTCAAAGGCTCGGAGGCAATCAGCTCTTCCGGGAGATCAAAGGAATAGGTTTTGGCGAGATACGGGTTCACGAGAAAACCCTAACACGATTAATCGAATTTTTGAACGAGCCAGGTGAGGTAAGATTCGCCCGAAAAATACTCGATTTCGGCATAACCGCACTTTTTAAGTCCGGTTTTGGCGAGAGTGAGCTTCTGGATCAGGATCGGGATCACGTCGCCGTGGGAGCAGATCACAATCGTATCTTCGCATTCGTATTTGAAGAAATCGAGAAACTCATCAATCCGGGCCAGGTACTGGGTCGTGGATTCGTTCGGACGAAGCTCGTCCAGACGCTCGTCGACCCTGATTTCCTTTTTCCAGTCTTCAGCGACAGGAGTCAGGGTTTGGATACAGCGTTTTTTAGGGGAAGTGAGAAAAACGACATCGCGGTCCTTGAACCGTTCCCGGCAGAACTTCACGAGCTTCTTCACTTGAGACTCGCCTTTTTCACTCAGACCGTTGTCGGCCGAGCGATCATCCGTATTGCGATGGGCATGACGAATGAGGACGAGACTCTTGCTGCTCATTGATCGAGATTTTCTCCGATAGCCTGACAGCGGCCTTTCATCAGATCCAGTGAGGCAATCGCGCGGCTCACTCCCTTGGACTTCGCTTTTTCGCAAATGCGGGTCGTAATGTCGACATACTCTTCAAGGAGTGCCAGTGGATAAGGTTTGTGCGCGACAGCGGAAGCAAACATCGGGCTCTTCGCTTCCATCCGGTTTTCCCATTCCGCCTTCTCTTTCTTGTCGATATTGAGACCGGCAAGACGGGAGAAGAAGTTGCGATAGTAAGAACCGAGATAATAGAAGGACTTCTTCCATTTGTTTTCATTCTCAGCGGTCTTCCAGACAAACTGGCAGCGCGCCTTCATGACTTGAATCGTATCAGAGCGGATGCTTCCGCCTTTGTCATTCGAATCGATCATTTCCTGAGCGGCATTGCACTCGGCTGCGATCGCCTGCGCTTCTCCGCCCTCGCCTTCGATTCCGTGTTTCACGTAATCGGCGGCATTCAGGTTCGGATCAAAGGGATTTCCCTTCGGATGGGTTGCGTGCATGAGTTCATGGGCCAGGTCCAGAGCCTGGAAAACAATTTCCTTGTCCTGGGCAATGAACACTTTGGTTTCAAAACTCAGTTTTTCCTCGTCACCCTTGTAGCCCCGGGTGGCGGTTACATCCGTCCGGGAGACCGGGCCTGCAACGATCGGAATCCCGAGTCGTTTCGCTTCGGCCAGTTCTGAAGCTCCCGTTTTGGTTGCGGAGAGAAGTTCGAGTGCCCGATCGAGTTTACTCTTGGCTTCGACCTTGGTTTCAACCTTGGGTTCGTCCGCATAGGCGTTCGAGAGTTGTGCGCAGGTCAGAATTATGAGAAATGGAATCCGTTGGATCATGGGACCTCTTCGGTCTTTGGATGATCAAACTTTAGACACCTGAGTGTAAAATAAATGCATACCCTCACCCGCCCCCGAACTAAACACTCTTAGTTTAATAAATATGTCATTGGTTTCACCGACTTGCAGGTCGCTTCGCGCGAGTGACTGTCCATTTTTCTGGCACCCTTCTTGAACTAGAGGACCAGAAGAAAGGCCGGGCAGCTAACGTGAAATCATTGAAATACATCCTGATCGCTCTCCTCGTCGCTCAAGCAGCAAGTGCTACATCCAGCCACCTCATTAACTTCAAAGCGAAGAACTGGGGTCTTGAGAACAAGGCAAGCAACATCGAAAAAGCCTGGTCCGTCACTGAAGGCAGCAAGAGCATTGTTGTCGCAGTCATCGATACTGGAATCGACGCCACTCACCCTGACCTGAAGCCGAATCTCTGGAAAGCGCCAGGTACGGAAAAATCCGCCACTCCAGTCTACGGATGGGACTTCGTCACGAAAGCTGCAAACCCGATGGACTATCACGGCCACGGAACGCACATCGCCGGCATCATCGGCGCAATCGCGAACCAGAAGACTGGAACCGCGGGCGTTAACCAACAAGTTCAAATCATGCCGGTTCGTTACTACTCGGAGTCTGCTCCAGGTTCTGTGAACCTTGCCAACACGATCAAAGCGCTTCACTACGCAATCGACAACGGCGCGCGCATCATCAACTATTCAGGTGGCGGTCCGGAATACTCTGAAGAAGAATTTCAAGCGATGAAGAAAGCCGAATCCAAAGGCATCCTCATTGTTGCAGCAGCAGGAAACGATCACCACAACACTGACGTCGAAGATTACCGCTACTATCCAGCTGCCTATCAGCTTAAAGGTTTGAAAAACATCATCACCGTGGCTTCCATCGACTCGGAAGACCGCATCCTCCCTTCTTCCAACTGGGGAGTTCAATCGGTTGACGTCGCAGCTCCGGGTGAAGGCATCCTCTCCACCATCCCAGGCGGCCGTTACGGTAAAATGACTGGAACCTCTCAAGCAACCGCATTCGTCTCTGGAATCGCGGCACTCGTTCTCTCCAAGGCTCCGAACCTCAATCCGGTACAGGTGAAAGAAATCATCATGAAGAACGTAACCCCGGTTCTCGGCCTTCGTGGAAAGATCGCTTCCGGCGGCAAAGTCGACGCTTACCGCTCGATCGTCGCTCTCGAGCCAAGCCACGCGGTTTTCCGCAAGACTGCATCCAGAAAATAGTTCTCTTCCCAGTCCCAAGTTTGATACTCTTTGGGTAAATGCTCCCAAGTCTCCTGCTTGCAACCCTGAGTGGCCTTCTCTACGTTTTCGCTTTCGCTCCCTGGGATCAAACGTATCTCGCGTGGCCGGCCTTCGTTCCGCTGCTTCTCGCGGTTGAACTCCTCCCGGCGGGCAAACGAATCACCAAAAATCTCGTCCTCCTCGGACTCATTGTCGGCATCATCGTTTCCATTGGTGGCTTCTACTGGGTGATTCACGCAACCCAGGAATACGGCGGACTCCCGCTCTTCGCAGCAGTCCTGCTCTTTGTCATTTTCTGCTTTATCAATCAGCTTCAAATTCCGCTCTGGCTCATCCTGCGCGAAGGATTCCTCAAACGGAACCTGCTCGCCCGATTCCCGATCTTCCGGGCCTTCTCCTTTGCCGTGTTCTATGCCGGGATTGAATCCATTTATCCGAAACTCTTTTCCGACACCGTGGGGAATGCGTTCTCCCATGCGCCTTGGATCAGACAAGTGGCTGCCTTGGGCGGCCCCTTTCTGTTAACCGTGATGCTGATTGCAACGGCCGAACTCTGGTTTGTGGCCGTTCGTCACAAGAAGTGGGTTCCCGGAATCATCGGACTCGCTCTTCCCGTCTTTGCTCTTTCTTACGGATCCTACCACACGGCGGAGTACCGGAAACTTGAGGTCGCGCACGCAGGTGATCCAAGCTTCAAACTCGCGATGATTCAAGCGAACATTGGTGATTACCTGAAAGTTGCAGCCGAGCACGGGTCCTTTGCCGCTGTCCTCGAAGTCGTGGGCAAGTATCTCGATCTTTCAAACCAGGCGCTCAAAGATCCTGCAACCCCAGACGCGATCGTCTGGCCTGAAACCGCTTACCCCGCAGTCTTCCAGCATCCGATGAGTTCGGTCGACATGAAGATGGAAGGAAAGATGCAGGAGTTCTTCCAAACGCTCAAGGGCCACATGATCTTCGGCGGATACGATGCCGACCCCTCCGGTGTGGAATACAACTCCATCTTTTTCTACAACTCGCAGGAACAGAAAAAACAGGTCTATCACAAGAACGTGCTTCTCATGTTCGGCGAGACCCTTCCGTTTGCGGACGTATTCCCATCGATCAAAGGCTGGTTCCCGAACATGGGCTTCTTCGGCCGTGGCCCCGGACCTGAAGTCTACGACGTCATGAACCGGACTGGTGATCACTTCAAACTGGCACCGTCCATCTGCTACGAGGGGCTCTTTCCAGCGATCTCCGCCAAAGATGCGGAGCTTGGAGCGGATGCGCTGTTGAACGTCACCAACGACTCCTGGTTTGGCCCGAACGGGGAACCGGACCTGCACCTGGCCCTCACCAATTTCAGATCAGTCGAAACCGGGCTTCCAATGCTCCGGGCAACCAATACGGGTTATACCGTCTGGATTGATCCACTGGGGAATTTCGTGAAATCAACGGAGCTCGGTCAGACCGGCATCCTTCAGGCCGAGATCCGGAAGCGCTTCACCCCGGAACCGCTCTATCTGGCCGTTTCCCGGGTTTTAGGCGGCGACTGGTTCATCCGCATCACCTGGATCCTCACTGCCATCGGAATCGCTTTCGTTGCGTATAAACCGAAATCGTTGAAGACGCCAAAGGCCTGACTAATAGTTTTCACAGCTGTAAAAGAAATCGACACTTTTTCCGGAAAAATCCCAATCGAATCAAGAGCCCGCTCTGGCACAACCGCTGCACTGTACTCAGTAAGGGAATTTGAGAGGGAAAACATGAAAAACTTTTTATCTGTAATGTCTTTTGTTGTTTTGAGCGCAATCGTTACTGCTTGCGGTAACAGCGGTCAGTCCACTTATAGCTATCAGAGCGGCTACACCAGTGCTGCATCCCTCAATGCAAACGCCTACCTTCCTAGCGACCAGCAATGCTCATTCAGCCCGAACATCACCGGAAGCACCAACAGCGTTTCCTACCGTGCCTGCCGCGATCAACAGCAAGCCGGTGGCGTTCAGCTCTATCCCACTGACAGCACTTCTAAAACAGTTTGTGTAGTTCCAGCGCTCAATGGCAAAGTCAGCCAAAGCTACTACAAATGCGGCACCGTGGATGGCGCAGGCAGCGCTCTTACTTTCGGCAGCCTGACTTATAACGGAATTTATGTCGTACCAGCTCAGAGCCTGAACACTTTCTTTCAATGTTCCCAGACTCAAGCCGGCGTACAAACCTGCACTGCAACCTACGGCGTTGCAATCAGCTACGGAACGCTTTAATTGAAATGAACCGGATGTCCCGGCTTAGTGAACGTTTCTACGGCCACCGTTGGCAACCGCTCTCGAATCCATCTGTTGTTCTGCAGCAGATCCCTCTTCTTCTCCGAGAACTTCCTTCATCCCGTGTCGGCACAATTCGACGAGGCTTTCATCCCGGGTCGGAAACACGTCGATGATTTCAATCTGAGTCTCATCGGTCGTATCCTTGGCAATGACGACATACCAGAAAGACTGGTCGTGATCGTAACGCTTGATGAAGTGATAAACACGCTTCGCGGACTTCGGAAAGTAACTCCAGAGTTCATTCGGATTCTGAAGCGTTTCTTCCAGACACTTCTGGTAAAAACCAAAATCTTCAACCGCAATGTCGGACTCCTTGCGACTCTTGACGATGGACGCGCGAACTGAATCCGCTTCTGTCCAGGCTTCAGCCAGACGATCCGCGCCCGGAATACGCTCCGGTTTCGGAGTGGCGTCAGCTTCAGCCGAAGCTTCGCTTTTCTCCTTCACGATCTTCATCTGCTCGCCTCTGCGGAACTCATCCACCAGATGGCGATCTGAGGTGACAAACGCGAGATAAAGGAAGCTCGGTTCACCCCGGAGCATCAAGCAGCAGGCAACCGCCCAGATCGTCTTGCGATCGGGCTTATATTCGGAAATCAAAGTGTAACGGTGATCACCGGGCTTGGTCTTTTCCATCCAGACTTCATCCGGATTTTCGAGCGACATCCAGCGAAAATGGGCGTAACGCTCACGCTCTTCGCTGTTCAAGTCTTTTGCGGATACGTAACGTCCGTATTCGCGTTCCAATTTTGTAATCTCAGGAGTGAAGTGAGCCACGATGCAGGGCTCGGAGCAGAAAACACGGCCGACATCCTCTTCGACGAAGAGGGCTTTTTCCTTTGTAGAGATGCTTTTGCTGCATTCGCTACAATGAATTTTTGCCGATTTTTTACCAGATGCACGAGGTTTGCTCATCCTAAGTCCTCTCGGGCTTGCGCCCTTTATGGTCCAATCCGTGGACCTGCTTATAGTGTTCGGTAAATTCAGCCTCCCGTCAATTGTCGGGTTTTTGATGGTTTCGGGGCGTTGAAAAAATGTCGTTGCACTTTCTGGCGGGATCTCAGACAATGAATACAAGAGGTCAGGATGACCCCTTTCCGGTCCATCGCCCCCGTTAGCTGCAAGACAACAAACTTTAACCCATGGAGGGGAAAAGAATGATTACGGTCTCTCAGGAACAACTCAACACCGTTGAATATCTCATTGAACAATCAGCTCAAGGCAACCACGTTCTATTCGATCCGGAAACGGTCAGGCACGTGCTCACCCACTCGATCAAGATCAGTGAAAATGATGGCTACGAAGTCGAGCATCACATCGAAAAACTGATCGCGCTGGATGGATTGCACAAACAAAAAGCGTACCTGGAGCAACTCCCTGAAGAAACTCTTCACCGGGTGATCAAAACTTATTTTAACATAGTGGAGAACAGTCTTTTCGAAGCAAAGACTGAGAGGCACTAAGCGACCATGTCATCGATCAATCCCCAGTATCCGAATCGCACCGAACTCGCCGATCAGTACCGCTCACAGCAGGCTGAGAAGGACGAGCTCAACAAACAGAGCGAAGCTGAGATCGATAACCTGAAGCACGCCTATGCCGAGCGTAAGGAAGAACTGAAGGATCGCTACGAGACCGCTTATCAGTCGGAAAAAGCGAACACCTACGAACACCTGAGGAACGCGAAATCACAACTCAATCGCGAAGAACGCATGATGGATTCCCTTCAGGGCCAGGAAATGGACCAGAAGAAACACAACTTTGCGATTGAATCGATCCAGACCGAACGCGACGGGCGGAAGGAACTCACCCAGCTCCAGGAACGCTACCACTCTGCCGAGGAGTTCGAACGGAACAAGCTCTTGTCCGCCGAGCATGAAATCCACGACACGCACAAACAGACTGCGGAAAACATTCTGGCTGCGAGTCAGAAGAAACTCAATGCCCTTCAGGCGGAAAAAGCCGACTTCCTTGAGAAGCAACAGACTGTTCATGGCCAGGCCTTGAACCAGATCGACGAGCATTATCAGAACATTCGCGCCGATCAGACGAAGATCTATCAAAACGACATTGAAAATGTGGCCCACAAGGTCTCGAACGATCTCGATGCAAGAAAACTTGCGGGTGCCACCTACGTTCAAAAGTACGTTTCAAAACAGAACGATCCGTTTTACCAGATCCAGCGCTTTGAATCGGACCTCCTCGATATCGGAGACTCCTACGTTCTCCGCGTGAAGGTTCCCGAGTATGAACGGAAACAATTCCGGATCCAGCTTTCGGGTCAGGAGCTTCAACTCTCCGGCGCCCGTACCAGTGACGAGAGCCTGAACCTTGAACCCGGCCGGACGATCGCCACCAAGTCTTATCAGAACATTACCGAACGTTACAAGCTCGATAGTCCGGTTGATGTCCGCTCCCTCACCCAGAAGAACGACGGCGACTGGATCGAATACACCATTCCCAAATTCAATGCCACCCACCGGATCTCGGATGCCTGGAAAAAGAACGCCTATACCGACGACCAGACCACGAAGGAACTGACCTTCATCAAGACGCTTCCCACTCCGACTGTGCCCAAAGCTTAAACACCGGACTGACCAAACTTTAGACAACCTGACACAATTTCACACAAAAACGATTTTCGTTTAGAGGGCTGAATGGCTTGAAAACATTCGCTTTTCACTCGCTCCACGCGTTGGCATTGCCGTTGCATTCCATATCAGTACGAACGGTAAGCGTAAGCAGAGAAAAGTAGCGACCCTACAGAAAGAACGAGCATCACATGTCAGCAATCAAAGATCCTTCCCAAAACACTACTTTCATCTTCTCAAATTTCTACCACCTTTACCGCAAAGGCAAAATCGCAAGCCAGCCAAAGGCTGATCTCGTAAAAGGTGTGGTTCTGAAACCCGCTGTTGTTCAAAACATTGAAAAAGAAGTTGAAGTAAAAGTATCGGCTCCAGCTCAATCCGAAGAGATTGCAAACTGGTCACACTTTGAAATGGAAAGCGCAAAACGCCAGGTGGCTCACCACTTGCGTAGCCTCCGCGAATCCAAAAGACGCCTCAGTTTCCTCATGCAGGAAATCGACGAAATTCTGAAACGCTCTTAATACAAGTTCCCCCTCAAACCTCCTCAACTCCCTTCGAGAACGGTGGCATCTGAAAAGATGCTGCCGTTTTTGATTTTGAGGGTGCGAAGGTCTATTCCTTGTCTTTGACCTTGATCTTGATTTCGAGGGTGACTTCGTTCTTTTTAAAGAACTCGGCGACGACGACGGCTGGATCCATCTTGTCCTGAACCTTGCTCATCATCTCGGAGACAACGTTCGCCATGAATTCCTTACGAACGCCTTTTGCGCCTTCAAGCAGGGTCGTCACGATCTCTTTCGGGAACTTGAATTCACCGACCAGGGTCTTGAGCGCATCTTCGGTCAGGAAGAACGTACCCACGCCCACGGTCATGATTTTCTTGGCCCAGGAGAATGAACCCGGGCTCTCTTCCGATTCGAACGGATCTTTTTTGTCCTGCGGGTCGCTCATTGTTTTTTCGCCCAGTTGTAGAAACCATCCATCATGGTCGGAAGAGTGCTCTTCATCATCGGCTTCAGGATGAAAGCCGGAACACCGAATGTGAATTCGACTTCGAGTGAGTAGCGAACTTTACAGGAATCCGGGCCGGTGCTTTCGATCTTCCATGCACCGTTATTCACCTTGAAGAACTCGCTCTCGATCAAAGTCCAGCTGAGTTCACCCGCCGCCGGGTTTTCCTTAACCTTGAGGGAATAGCTCATGTCTTTCGACATCATGGAAAGTTCGTACTGAGCGGTGATCTCGCTGCCATTGCGCTGAACGGAAACTTTCTTCATTCCATCCACGTGCTTCGGATAGCTCTCGTAATCGGAAATCGCTTTGAAATACTTCTCTGCGGAAATGTCGTATGTTTTTTCGTTTTCTGCTTGTGCCATGTTGCCCCTAGATCTTCTTGTTCTCGAAGTTGTGTTCGGTTGTGATGTAACGGATGGTGCCGGTTTCAGAGCGCATGACCACCGAGTGGGAAGTCGCTCCGCCTGGGAAAAAGCGCACGCCGTTCAGGAAAGTACCCTGGGTCACGCCGGTCGCGCAGAACAGAACGTTCCCTCTCGCGAGATCGTGAATGCCGAAGATCTTGTTGAAGTCCTTGATCCCCATTTTGCCAGCCCGTTGTTTCTGCTCTTCGTTCTTGTAGAGAAGTTTTCCGAGGAAATCACCACCGCGGCAGCGAAGGGCTGCAGCAGCGATCACCCCTTCCGGTGCTCCACCGGATCCAAAGAGAACGTCGACACCGGAGAATTTCTCGGTAGTCGCAATCGCAGCCGACACGTCACCATCACCAATCAACCAGATGCGGGCGCCCGACATGCGGACTTCCTTGATCAATTCTTCGTGGCGGGGACGATCGAGAATGATCGCCGTGAGATCAGATACGGAACATTTTTTCGCTTTTGCGATCTCTTTCAAGTTCTGAGTCGGAGTGCGATCGAGGTCAATCGCGCCTTTGGCTTCAGGACCCACTGCAATTTTTTCCATGTAGCAGTCTGGAGCGTGGAGGAAGTTTCCGCCTTCCGCAATCGCGATCACGGAGATTGAGTTGTTCAAACCTTTTGCGCAGATCGTGGTTCCTTCGAGTGGATCGAGTGCGAGGTCGAGCTTGATGCCGCCGGTTCCCTTACCCACTTTTTCACCGATATAGAGCATCGGCGCTTCATCGCGTTCGCCTTCGCCAATCACCACGGTTCCATCGAAATCAACCGAGTTCAGCGCATCTCTCATCGCATCGACTGCGGCTTGATCGGCTTGCTTCTCGTCGCCACGGCCCATTTGTCTTGCGCTCGAAAGAGCGGCTGCTTCAGTTACGCGTACAAATTCCATTGCAAAGTTGCGATTCATCTTTGGCTCCTAAAGTGTGGTTAGTTGATTGGAAATCAGGGTTTTAAGATTCGTGTCACTGATGGGCGCGTGTTTCACCACCTCGCGCGCGGTTTCGATCAGGCGAAGATCCGGCTGGTGATCAAATTCAATGAGGCGGGTTTCGAGGCGGACGATTCCGTGCGCATAACCCTCTTCGTCTTCAGAAAGGGACTGACCGGTTTTGAGGCCTGAGTCCATTTCCCATTGAACGAAGTTCTGATGGATGTAGAGCGTCCAACGGCCAACAGAAGAAGAAGTCGCTGCATCGGAGTTCGGTGGATAGACCAGAAGGTCCACACCAATCGGATTATGGAACCATTCTGCAGTCAGAAAATCGGGAAGGTCGTACCGACGAAGGTGTTCGCCCAGGATCTCCGGATGGGAAACCTCGGTGAGATGCTGGATCAGACTTGGGTCTGGATTGTGCCATTCGCCCCCGATCAGGGTGCCTCGAATGTATTTGACCTGGAAACGAGCCGGGAGCTTCCGGCCTTCAAATTTGACCACTCCTTCGTGGATGGAGCCTACCGCAAAAACGGGAAGGTCTTCCCGTTCAAACAGGCGGATGGCCAGGCCTCCCAGGGAGATGTCCTGAACTGAAAAGTTCTTACCGTTGACAGCCTCATGGAACTGACAAGGGGTGATGTGGAACCGCGGTAGTTTTCGCTTTTCGTTGTTCATAATTTGAATCAAGTTTACCCCTAATTTTCGCTGAAAAGCAAATATGGGTTTTACAATGGCAATGCGTCAATGAGAGAGTAAAAGGCGAATGTCTGAGCCCACAGAACCGTTCGATCAACTGACCTTTCATACGACCCCGAATTACCTCACGCTGCTTCGGATCGTGTTCGTTCCGACGGTCATTTATGCCCTCTTTCAACGCAGTTTTGCATGGGATGTCGTCGCAGCTGTCCTTTTTGGTCTCGCAAGTCTCACCGACTGGGCCGATGGCTATTTAGCGCGCAAATACAAAATTGAGACGGTTTACGGGAAGCTCATGGATCCGCTCGCGGACAAGTTTCTCGTGATCTGCTCCCTGATCATGCTGCAATATCTTGGCCGCATGAGTCCAATTGTGGTCATGCTCCTCGTTTGCCGGGAGCTCACGATTACCGGGCTTCGGGCCCTGGCTTCGGCTGAGGGCGTGATTGTCGCCGCTTCTTCCGGCGGAAAATGGAAGACCGCGATCCAGATGGTCGCCCTTCCCTGCCTGATGGTCGGGGACGTTGAATTCACTCAAACCTTCGGCATTCCGTTCTTCCGGTTCGGGATGTGGCTCACTTACCTTTCGCTTGGATTCTCTCTCTGGTCAGCGAAGGATTATATCGTTGGATTCTTCATCGGTCTGAAAAAGGCGACCGCTCTCCGTAAGGAAAAGCGCAGACTCAAGCGTATTGCCAAGCTTCGCAAGAAGCAGGAAAAGCTTCTGAAAAAGCAGATGGAAGCACAAAAGGGTCCGAAAGATCTTTAGTGAACCAGGCCCGGGAGTTTTTCTTCCCGGATGATTTTTCCAGCCGCATCCACTTCCTGAACCTTGTCATTGTAAACAAAGACCCGGATATTCATTTCTGGATTCTGAGCGACGTAATCGCGGGCACGTGAACGGCCCGGATCCAGACTCGCATTCGCAGGAACATGAATCAACCCGCCCGCCGCAACGTCGATGAAATTAACTTCGAAACCTTCAATGGCACTCTTGCTTGCCATCGTCACAAAGGCTGATCCGCCCTCCTGATTCTGGGCCGATTGAAATTTTTTGATCTGTTCACCCAGCACCTGAAGCAGTGTCGGCGCCTGAGGATCCGGAGTGGTCTTGTTTTCAGTCGCTTCGATCAACGCATCGTTTGCCTTGATCAGATCAGCGCGGGCCTGTTCGAGATCCACTTTCTTTTCCAGATGAAAGAGAGCGGCTCCCGGAAACGTTTTGGTGCGCTCGTGGTAACTGTAAATGGCCCAGACCAGACTGATTGCGACGACGACTCCCGCTCCTGCAATCTGCACTCTTTTTCTGGTTTCCATGATGTTCTCCTCTGTTGCTTCTACTGAGCTTTCGGCGGAATCCACTTTGTTTCTCCCTGTTGCAGGCGATGGTTTACGTACCTCGCCGCTACAAAGAGATAATCACTCAATCGATTGAGATATTGAATCACCTCAGGTCGAATCTGTTCGAGACCTGACAGATCCACGCATTCCCGCTCCGCCCGTCTTACAATCGTGCGTGCCAGGTGCAAGGCCGATCCTGTGCTCGATCCGCCTGGAAGAATAAAGTTTCGGAGCGGCTCAAGAGTGCCCTCCATGTGGTCGATTTCCTGTTCAAGCCGGGTGATTTCGGATTCACCGACAAACGGACAAGTGTTCTTTGCGCCCGGCGAAGTGGCAAGCTCGGAGCCTGCCTGGAAAAGTTCGTTTTGAACGCGAATCAAGGCCTCAGCCACGGCTTTTTGCGTAGCCGGAAGGAAAGAGAGCGCCAATCCGATCGTGGAGTTCGCCTCATCCAGGGTGCCGTAGACACTGACCCGGGGGTGGGATTTTTTAACTCTTCCGCCTCCCCAAAGTGAGGTTTCCCCCTTGTCTCCTGATTTCGTATAAATCTTCATGGGTTAAGGCTATGCGATCCAAAAGATCCCTGCAATAAATTCTTGACCAGCCATTCAGGTTGCGTTATCTCTATTGAAGTTCCAAATATTGGCAGAATGGTTTCTTCCATTCTTTATAAGTGATGCGGGTGTAGCTCAGTTGGCTAGAGCGCCACGTTGCCAACGTGGAGGTCAAGGGTTCGAACCCCTTTACCCGCTCCATTTCACAGAGACAGTTTGTAGCCACAAACTGTGAATCCTAATTCAAACAAATAGTTGAAATCATTAGAGGTCCAATTCGTTCGTTCTGATCGAAGACCCCTTAGAGCCCCCTAAAACTCTCTAGTTCCCTTCCAAATCCCTTCCACTGCCGCTTCTCTTCGGAAAAATTTCCAGAAGTTCAAATTTTTTGAACCGGAGGAAACTTTTCCAAATCTTCAAAAAAGAACAGTTAAGCACACAGAAAGAGAGGCTTTATGGAGAACTACGGGCTCATTATTCGTCGTTTACGTCAGTTAGAAAACCTAACTCTTCAAGCTACAGCCAAGAAGATAGGAAAAAGCGCGGGATGGTTAAGTGAAGTAGAAAACCAAACCGGAATGTCTAGATTAACAGAACGGGAATTTAACAGGATCGTCGACATTCTGAATGGAACAAAGCACAGGGCGATGTTCAGAACATGGGTTGCTACCCATAAACGGCATGAAAATATCGATCAAATGTTCGATGGTGCTGTCTTCAAATTCATCCGGACCAAGAAGAAGCTTGCACTGAAAGACGCATCAAAACTCGTTGGACTGTCTCCAGGACAACTTTGCAAGATCGAGACGGGAGTAAAACCAGTTTCCTACGAGCTACGAAATAAGATCATGAAAAGCTATGGATACAATCCATCTAGCTTTAAGAACCTGAACTCAGACCCTGTCCGATCAAAGGTTATCCCGTCCACCTATAAGCTCGAAATCCTTCTCCAATGTCTTCAGGAGAGCCAAGTTGAAGCAATCCTTCAATTCGCTTTAAACATCCATCAATCGAATCCCAAAGAATCCAATTCATCACTTTAATAACTTTGAAAGGAACCTTATGAACATCGAAAAACTCACCCCATTCGCCATTGCAATCGCCCTCTATGCAGCCTCTAGTCAGGCAACTCTCCTTACTGCAATCAACTTCATCCGTCATGCAGAGGTTCAGCTTATCCAAGACACCAAGGCATCCAAATGGCCAAAAGCGCCAATGCTGAAACCGTTCAAACGACCGTTTTAATGCCAGTGGTCCCTAGATTCCAAAATTCATTTTCTCGTTTCTTAGGATGACGCTCGTTCTGTCGTTGTCCACAGATCGTCCCTCCGCAGACTTCACGCCAACCGTTTTACGGCTGTCATGAGTCCGCCCCAAAGGTCGGGGCGAGGACAACTCCGGCACTCCGCTTTTCCCGTAAGGGCTTCTCAAATGTCAGTGAAGAAGCCCCTGACGGGGAAAATAGAAAGAAACGAGAAAACGAAAATGAAAGACGAAATCCAAACAAAACTTGAATCACTGGCCTTCAAAAAAACCATTCCGTTCTGTTACGGATGCTATAAAGACGCTCCATCAGGTCGATGCCTCGCTTGTGGCTCGGATGATCTGATGAGAAAGCTTCCGGGAGTTGGTGTTGAATGGGGAACTTCTTGGGTCATCCAGCACATTCTGGAGGAAGAATTGACCCCAGTTGACCTCAATGAAGAGTTCGAAGAATCCTTGCGTCAATGCTATCCCGAGACAACTACAATTGGATTCCTCAAAGACTATGACACCGTTTCCGCGATGAAAGAGCTTGATCCGGTTGCTTGGAGTTGCGCTCAATCTGAGTGGGAATCTTATGAAGCCGATGAAGGAACTATTTTTAGCATCGATAATGGTTCAACTTACTATCGAATGTCTGACATTGAAGAGTTGGTTGAAGAAGTCTAATCACCCTATTCAGTCACCGACGATGAGTGCAGAAAATAAAGTGCATTCATTGTCGGTGGTAAACCTCAAGTTCGATTCACCCTCGGCTAGAATTTCATACGATCGCTGAAGAGGATATGTGCAGTATAATTTGAGTTACTTTGGAGCCTGCTCCGGATATGGTAATTGATCTGGTCGCCACGTTTCAGGCATCTTGAAGAGAAAAATTATTGCCCCAAGAGCAGCGATCCCTCCAAATATCAGGAACGTGATGGGAAATCCGAGATGCTGAGTGACAACACCTTGTAGAAGCGGACCTATAACGCCTCCCACGGCAAGCGCGGTAGCTGCCATGCCCATTAACGTGTTGAATCCAGGTTTACCGCGTGTGAGATCACTGCACATAAGCGCGATTACAACTCCATAGATACCTGCACCAATACCGTCGAGAGCTTGGATCGCGAGAAGTACGGTTGGGTTCTTTGTGATCGAATAAAGAAGAATGCGGATAGGTAGAACGATGAAAGCCACCGCAAAGACAGGCTTCCGCCCCAGCTTCGCACAATACTTTCCTGCAAATAGTGCTACTGGCACCATTACCGTTTGAGCAACGAGCACTACCCATGCAACCTTTTCATCTCCTCCGCCAAGATGCTTCAAATATAGGGCAACCAACAGCATGGTCGGGGCGTTCGCAAGATGAAAAAGTGCAACGGAGATTAAAAGCGTTCGGATGCTCGGGTCACAAAGTAGACCACGGAAGCCAGGTGCAGACTGAGGGGCTTGGTCTTTTTGCGATGCAATCGGACCAGCGCTTGATGGAATTGCTTTCTCATTCGGTTTGTCTTGGGTCAAATCCTCATTCAGCTCGTTTTTTCGGATAAGCAAAAGTGATGAAGTTGCGAGCACCGAAATAACAACCGTCACATAAAATATCCACGCAAGCCCAAGTGCGTGAACGAGAACGAGTGCGACAACTGCCGCTGCAATATTGCCTGCGTGATTGAAGCTCTGATTTGTTCCCATGATTTGTGCAAGGTTCTCGCGTCCGACCAACGCTAAAGCAAGAGTCCCTAAGAGCGGCACGAAGAAAGCGTTGGCTATACCTGAAAGAAAAAGAGCAGAGTTTACCAAAACCGAAGAGTGCGCGATCAGCGGTAAAATGCCGTAACAAAACCCCAAGAGCAACGACATGAACCCGAGTAGAAACCTGCGTGATCGAATTCGATCAATCAATACTCCTGCCGGGGTTTGCATCAAAAGAGTTCCGAGCCCGCCCACCGCGACCGCCAAACCGATTTCATCGTATTGCCAGTGATGCTGCCGAAGAAAATCGCTCAAGAACGGAACGATCACACCCGCAACTTCCGCGAGAAATAAGTTAACTACGTTTAGCCCAAGAAGGCTTTGTCGGGATGCGGGTTGGGCTTGCATAGTGAACCTCCTGCTGCTGTGTGACAGGGAAAAAATGCAAGTCCCCCGGACAAATCTTCAATTTTTGTGCCGAGGCGTAGTATAAAAAGAGCATGGTCATTTTACGCACGATTCTTCTTCTCACGTTATCCAACTGCTTTATGACGACGGCATGGTATGGGCATCTCAAGTTCAAAAGTGCCCCAATGTGGCTTGCAATCGTAGCAAGTTGGGGGTTGGCGTTCTTCGAGTATGCGCTTCAAGTTCCAGCAAATCGTCTGGGCTATGGAACGATGACAGGCTATCAACTCAAGATTCTCCAAGAGTGCATCACTCTTGTTGTGTTTGTCGGATTTGCTGCGCTCGTTCTGGATGAGGGCTTTAATTTGAGATACGCAGCATCGTTCGCCCTGATCTTTGCGGCTGTCGTCGTCGCTTTCTACAAGTGACCCGGCTCATTCGTCGACAAGCGGTCTAAAAATCAACAATTGACAATTAACTACATTTCCATTATTCTAGAACAATGGAAATGTTTGACGCCCTGGAAGCCTTTGCCTCGCTCTCACAAGAAACACGTCTACGCGTGTTTAAGCTTTTGGTTGAATACGGCGGGGATGGACTCATCCCGGGTTCCATTGCCGAGGAGCTGAAGATCCCTGACAATACGCTGTCATTCCATCTGTCCCACATGAGCAAAGCAGGTTTGGTTACCTCTAAGAAGAACGGTAGGTCGGTAACCTACTTCGCGAATCATGATGTGGTTCAGGGTTTAATCGGATTTCTACAAGAGAACTGCTGCGAAAAAGAACAAAAAACCAAATCAAAAAGGAAGTGCTAATTATGAAAAGGTTTCATATTCATGTCGGCGTAAAAGATCTTGATCAATCAGTGCAATTCTACTCAACCCTCTTTGGACAAAAACCTATTAAGCTGAAGAATGATTATGCGAAATGGTTACTTGATGATCCACGGCTTAACTTTGCCATTTCCACTCGCAGTGATGAGGTTGGAGTCAACCATCTCGGAATTCAAGTTGAGAATTCTTCGGAGTTGGAAGAAATCACTGAGCGCTTAAAGAAAGCTGACTTAGGTGTCTACGACGAAGGTGAAACTACTTGTTGCTACGCAGAATCCAATAAAGCATGGGTTTCTGACCCTACGGGCATTGCCTGGGAAGCGTATCAAAACATGGCCGATGCAGAAGTTTTTAGCAGGCCTAAAGAAGTTGAGGATGACGGCTCTTGCTGCACTCCAGATGACTCCGAACAAGATTGCTGTGGATGAAACATGAAAATTCTTTTTATGTGTGTGGCGAATTCGGCTCGTAGTCAGTTAGCCGAAGGACTCGCTCGAAAACTATTCCCGCAGGCTGAAATTGCAAGTGCTGGCTCCCACCCAGGAAAGCTTAACCCTTATGCGGTCACGGTCATGAAAGAGGTTGGAATAGATATCTCTAAGCATCATTCAAAATCCGTGGATGAACTACCTGTCGAATTTGTAAATGAGCTCGATTATGTAATCACCCTCTGTGCTGAGGAAGTCTGCCCAGTCATTATCTCTAAAGCAAAGAGGGTTCATTGGCCCTTTCAAGACCCG